>Ga0207997_1000288_pt1 | contig 25476 bp, 43 predicted proteins | sample AntAceMetag02UKN_FD_184777 | JGI IMG/M metagenome (GOLD analysis project Ga0207997, IMG submission 184777) | Saline lake microbial communities from Ace Lake, Antarctica - Antarctic Ace Lake Metagenome 02UKN (SPAdes) (version 2) | ecosystem: Environmental > Aquatic > Non-marine Saline and... | reverse complement strand
GTGTTGGAGTCCATTTTGCTTGATCTACTTCTGTATCATTTCTAATAAATCCATTAATATTTTCAGTAAGACTTTCGTACATACCCTGAAGTTCTTTTACTAAATCTTTTAGATATTTATCTCTATCTTCGCTATTTTGATTATCTTCTATTGATGGTAAATCGATTGTTGTTGGTAACGTCATTAGTTAGTCATCCTTTTTCCAATTGGAGTAAATGAGGGATCAAAACCATGTATTTTAAATGGTCTGCTGACTCCCTCTGATGTAAATTTTAGAATATGTTGGAAGCCTACGCCTCCCGCAAACACTCTCTTCCATGTTTTGGTCTTATAAAATAGTTTTTTATAGACTCCTCCACCATTAGAAAATGTTCCAAAATTAGCAACAGTTCCATCTATTCCATCAAGAGTGAAGTTATTAACATCTACTACCGTAATAACGTAAGAAGTAGAACTTTCGCTACTATTTATTTCTTCCATACCGTCTACACCATATATATAGATCGCATCGCCTGTAGCTAGTCCATGGTCTGGAGCTTCAACGCTTACTGGATTTTCATTAGTAGCACCGATAATTTGAGTAATAAAATGTAGGTTTGGTAAGAAGTCTATCTGTCTAGTTAAGTATGGAGATTTTTCAGTATCTTTATAGAAACTAACAATTCCTTTTGTTCTAACATCTGTATCAAAATAGATATCAACATATTGAAATCTTGCTTCTTTTTTCTGATCTTTAAATGGATTCCAACCAGCAGTTACAAACTCAGAGTCTATCGATAAACCATTGTCTGAAGTTCCTGTTTCTAGTTTGAATATCGAACCATTTATATCTCCACCTAAGAAAATCTCTTGATTATCGAGTAAAAAATATGAAAGTAACGTTTCTTCATCATATTCTGTTAGTTCTCTATCTTCATTATTTGCTATCGTAAAATCATCTAAAGTATAGTCTATTGATATGTTTCCATATCCCAAACAGTTCATATCTATTTTATAAGTAGAAAAAGCTCCTGAATCATCATCATAAATTAGGGCTGCTTCATTCTCACTACTAGATGTGTCTTTTTTATTAAATAACGTCCACCATTTTTTCTGATTATAACTTCGTTCGCAAAATACCTTTTTAAATTCATTTACATTAATCTTATTCGTACAGAAATCACTTATTCTATCGTCTATTCTTCTAGTTTCTGATCCATCTGTTGATGTAATACCCCTAATTCCTAATGCTGTAGCATATCTGTCATATCCAACTGAAGCCATTCTTCCTTCAGCAGCCCTAAAATTATTTATTCTTTGCCATTTAAACGCTCTATTTGGATCAGATGTTGGTATTAACGACCATACAGAGTTAGTAAAGAAGACTATTATCTGATTTTGTACTTGTCGAGCTGATATAATCTGATCACCTGTGGCTGCATCTGTATAACCCCCACCACCTGCAACTACATCATTCCACCCAGTTGCTTCTGCTGGATTCTGTTTAGCACACCATCTAGCTCTTTGCGGATTGTTTACTGCATCGGCTGCCCCAGCTGTGAACTCATAAGTATTTAAAACAAGAAGGCGTTGCCCTAGTGAAAAAATTAGTTTTGCTCCTACTAAAGTACGTTGTACTGCTGGTGCTACTGGACTTAAAACGGGATTATATTTAGTTGTATTTGTTGTACTTACTGCTGCATCATAATATCTTATTCCATCAACTGTAGGAGCTGCGACAGGAGTTCCGCTCTGTCCATTTGTAAAATATAATCTATTAGTACCTCCGCCAGATTGCCAATTTGCCGACCAAACATAATCATATTCTCCTGAGCTAAAAATATCTGCGATATCAAGTTGAAGAAATATACCTGGTGTAACAGCTGTATTATATCTATAGGCTCGTCTTGCGTTGAATGCTATTGTAGTTTTTCCACCAGAAGCTTTTATATAACGAGTGATTCCCATAGTTCGATCAGTAGCATCATCTACTAATGCTGAGGTTCCACCAGCTGTATAAGGAGTTAAATCTGTTGTATGGATTCCGATTGAAAATGTAGTAGGAGATATAACTGTTACTGTAAATATTTTATTGTTTATTTCTGTCATTCCGCCAACTGAAGTAATATATACATTGTCTCCAGTAGTATAACTATGAGCTCCAGTTGTTATAACCCCTAGAGTAGCTGTTGTAATACCTGTAATAGCAATACCAGCAGCCATTGGAACTAGATCACCAAACTTAGAAAAACCTTCTCTTTTTTGTAAAAAACCGTGCTTAATATGAATATTATCTAAGGTGCTAAATGAATCAGCAGGTGCTAAAAAAGGTTCTTGATCAGTATCGAGACCAGTTTTAAAGGGAGATATTGTCATTTTAACTCCTTATTTTCCTATTGCCATAAATGTAATATTTGGAGTTCCTGCACTAGCTTTAGCTTTAAATCCAGTAGTCGTTAATGTATCAAAGCCTATTGTTGCAGTTGAACCCTTTGCGTTACCTGATATTGAATAACAAGCTGTTGTAAAGGTAAAACCACCAGGAAAAGCATAGACAACCCAAGATGATGTTATAGCTCTACTACCCCATATTAATGTTAATCCATTAGGGAGTAATAATTTACCATTGTTCGCTGCTGTTAAGGTTCCGCCTGTTAGTTTTGTTATTACAGAATCAGGATCTATTGTATAAGCTTGTGGCTTTCCAGCCGCGTCTTGTTTTGAATAGGCTATTATAGCATCTGCTATAGCTGTTGGGTCTGATGCAATTGCTAACGCGTCTCTATCTGCTAAATTCAAGCCCTGTGGTAAGAATGTTGAATCAGCTGTTTCAATAGCATCCCAGTTAGGAGTTATTACGTCTCCTAAATTTCTAATTTTTGTTGATCCCTGAGGAAGGGTTTTATCCCAAGCCATAGTTTTTCTCCTTAAAAGTTAGGAACTGATCTTGTATTTAGTAAATCTTGTTCTGTTCTTGTTAAAATTAAAGATATCTGCTCTTTATGTAGCTGTGTGGTTTCTGAATAAGCGTCATTCTCGCCGTAATCAGCGAATATATCTAAAGAGGTGCCATAAGCTAGGCATGGTCCCCATTCGTCTAAATCTGGGGTATCTGTGGCGTTTTCTAGAGCATCTACGACCTTGTATGATCCCATTCTAATTATATATAACTGGTCTGGTACTGGAAATAGCTGGAATTGATTTGCAAAATATAATATTGCTTCTGGTCGTCCTGCTTTAAATAGAACGTAATTTAAATAGATTAATTGTCCGTCATCTGGAGCTGCGTTGAAAGTAACCGATACCGTTCCATCTTCATAGTTAATAGTAGCTGTACCAGCCTCTGATCCTGTAATTGTAACATCAGCTGTAGTCCATGTACTTGTTATATCCTCAAAGGTCTCCGTATTATCAGTAATTGTTAAAGTAGACGGGTAAATAGGAAACCCAGTTATTGTTGTTGTAAAAGTAACTGTAGCTCCATCTCCCGTCCAAGGGTTTGAAAAATTATATTGAAGAGGATTTTCCTGTTCAAATCTTGCTGAGTCTTGGTACCAAAGCATTGATAAATTATTTACAGTTGCAGGTGGTTCGAAATTTGTATATGTAGCATCTGGAGTTGCATAAGTGGCTTGATTAGCACTTGTTTGAAACTCATAGAATACATGTTTTTGCTCAAGCTTAACTTCTGCGGGAAATCTAAATTGATAATATTTATTCAATCTGTCGCTTAATTCTGTATTAGACATATCATCTTCACTGAAACGACCAGTAACTTGTCTTATTTTCTGAATTATCTGTGCTTTAGTCCACTCACTCATCTTATTCTCCGTATACTTGTCTCATTTGGAATCTCGGGTTTTGTCCCATTAGTTTCTTAGTCATTCCACCTTCACCATTAGGACGCCAATCCCAAATAGGGGTGTTTCGTGACTCTATCCATTGTGCAATAAATCTAGGGAGCTTATATTTGCCTCCATGAAACATTGTAAAATTGTGGTTTTTCTTAGCATTTCCATATGGGAAACGATGCGAAAGACCTGGTTCTTCCATATTCATAAACTCAAATTCACAGACTTCACGAAGGAATTTTTCTTCCTTTTCACTCTTTGGCTGCTTACCAATGATAGGCAACTTCTGAAGGTCATCTGTTGAGCGATTTTGATGTTTTATTTGACTCATCTCTACCTCGTGTTAAAAAAAGGGAGGGAGAAACTATGTCCCCCAACCCTTATGCTTGTTATTTGTAGTTTTTAGGCTACAGTACTACGTTTGATCCAAGTGCTACTACTGTCATAACATCATCGTCTGTTCCAACAACGCCTGTTCCTAAAGTAATTCCCTGTATAGCTAAGTTCTCTACTGGTATTGCTACACCATCAGTGTCGCTTACTCTAGTTACATATCCACCTGAAACATAGACGCTATATCCAGTTACAGAAGTGTCTTCAACTAAAGTAATTGTAGTTGCAGTTACAGAGGCAACAGTAAACGTGTTGTTTAAACTTGCGTCTCCTGTTAAATCATCCGCTACTCCTACTACTTTTACTGTATCGCCAGCTGCAAAGCCAAAAGTTGCTGTATCATTAACAGTCAAAACCCCTGGAGCTGCATTTGTGAAACCAGAAACGGTTGCACCAACTGCTGTTGATTGTGCTAACGGTGTGAAACCATTAGATGTAGTTACCGCACCAGAACTAACTGTTACGTAATAACCATTTGTCATAGAGGAATCCCAGTAATACTGAGCTCCATCCGTTACGTTTGTTACAGTAATTTGATCTACTGTAAAACCTATAGACTCATTCCTAACAACCGCAGTCGCTGGATTTGTATAGGTATAAACCTTCATTTGCATAATTTTAATCTCCTATCATTTATCGTTGTTTCTTATGCACATTCATATGACACTCATGGCAAAGCCATATTACTTCTAATGGTTTTTCGTAATCTTCATGGTGAGCATGTAATCTAGAATCTTCTTTCATACATTTCTCGCATTTAATTGGTTTAACCATATCCCCTCTAAGAAGGGAGTTTCCAACAGCTGACCAAGCACGCATCTTTTGACGATTTTTTTGTCGCCAAATTTTATTTCTCTCTGTATTTTTTTTCTTTTGCTCGTCTGAAAGATTTTCATAATTGTTTCTTGCACGGTTACAAATTTCTTCTTTATGAGTGTCGTAATACTTTTGAGAGTAACGCTCTTTGTCTTCTTTTGGGATTGAAGCATATTCTTCTCGTCTATATTGAAGAAGTCGTTCCTTATTATTTTCAAAATATTCTTTAGATCTAATACGTTTTTTCTCACGCTCTTCATCGGACATATTTTTTTCACGAATTTGCCAATTTTCTTTATGAGTGTCGTAATATGTTTTAAGGTTTTTCTGAACATTTTCAGGATTATCTTTTCTCCATTTGTTTGATGTTTTATTTTGACAGGATTTACAATTATAACGTAATCCATCTGGATGTCTTTTATCTTTGTAATATTCTGTAACATCTTTATCTTTACCACATTGTGTACATTTCTTCATTTTGTACCTCCCTTTAGAGATACTTTGTCATATTCTTAGATTATTGTGTAGACCTAAGAATGTGTGCTCATAAGATTCAGCATAAATGCATCATTTAGTATTCTTGCTACAAACGGATGTTGCCAACCGACACTTCCTCTCTGATGTAATGGGTCAGCTGATCCACCAGAACCTAATGGCTCTACATAGAAATCACCTGTTTCTGATTTAAGGTGTACAACTGCGTACGCCTCTTTACCAACAATAATGTTATTATACACTGGTGTCGCTGCAGCGCTTACGCTACCTGCTGACGTGTATAACCATCTTACATTGCCTGTTGAGCCCCATTCTGCATCTAAAACAGTACCTTGAGATGCGTAGTTACTTGAGTTAACAAAGTTAGCACAAGCTTCTAGGTCATCTAAAAGATCTGTATCCATGTAACCCCAGAAAGCTGGTCTAACTGGTGAAGTTGCAAAAGCGTTAGTGCCTGTTACTACTTCGCTGATCATCTCACCATCGTTTCCAAGAATTGTTTTAACTGCAGCGTCAATATCAGCTTTAGTTAATTCTGTTGGTGTTTCACCATTAATACCATTGCTACACTGTAGCACTGATGTTGTACTTGCTAAAACGTCACGAGTTACTTCGTCCATTGTTTGAGCTAAATTTTGAGAAAGCAATCTAGCTGACTCATTTAAAACTCTATCTTCGCTACCTGTTACTTTCGGCTTAGTTATGCCTACTGACCATATTACTATGGCGGGAAAAGTTCTTCGACTTTCCCTCCAACTCTTGTCGTAGTTGGATCAGACTATCGCATCTCCTATAAAGGAGCCCTTTCGTTTAGTCGTTCGTGCTGCACGAGTCAAAACTCTGCTTGCACCTTGTCGCCACCGTCTTTACGCTGCGGCTTCCAAGCAATTAGAAAAGGTTTTATAACCGCCTAATAATGAAACGGTTAACTGAACTTGATTTGTAATTGTTACAAAATTCTTTTTATTACTACTCTTTCGAGCGGTTAGTCATTTCTGCTAACTCCTAATATTACTACTAGGTTTGGACTATATCTTACATGCTTACTCAGCATGTGATTCCTCTTTGTTGTTTAATCTATTATCATGATAACATTTTGAGCTGCAAAATTTTCGTATTTTTCGATACTTATATTCGACATCAAAATCTTTTCCACAATGGTTACAGTTTAAAGTAAAGTTTTCACCCCTATCTGCTCTTGGGCGTTGTCCGTCATCCTTTATCTTGTATTCCATTGTTGGATGAATATATTGTCTGATTAAATCATAGAATGGTTTTCTATCAGATCTTCTTAATCTCATCGCAAAATATTTATCATGTTGATTACATCTCCATTGTAATCCGAATTTCTTTTGAAGCATTCTACACATCATTTCTACTTCAGTCTTTGAATAGGCATATGTATATATAACAGGAACTAAAAAATCGTCATTTTGACGAAGTGTTCCATCGTCCTGATACCATAATGCTAATCCTAATGGTGTAATGCATTTCATTACATGTTCATCTACTGTACGTCTTTTATCAAAATAAAGATGATCCATTAGTTTTGTATAAAATGGATGCGATTTAGTTTGCATCTTGAAATTTTCAAATATTTTACCATTTAGTGAAGAAGAACCTTCCTTACTCCAACATGATGTTAAATATTCAAGCATTTCAATTTTATAAAGCATATAATCTTTCTGTTTTTTGCAATGCGTCATTGAATATTGAGCATTAATACCGCCTTTTGGTATTCTTAAATGTCCATCTCCTAAACACATTCCTATTACTGCTCCCTTAAACTCTAATCGATTTTTAAACATAGTCTCTACACCTTCCTTTGCGGCTTGGCTCGGGATTGTCCTTTGCGGAGTTTCCCCGAATTCGAAATCATTTTACTACGGCAATTTCTAAGCTGCAAGACTCAAATAGTGTCTACCGTAAAAGCTCACACGTGCCTTGATATCTGTAGCTGATAGTGGTGCTCCTGGAGGAGTACGGCCATCAATTAAAGGAATAGGTACTGTGTCAAGTTTTGAGTATCTTCTGAAGACAATTGTGTCTCCGTTTTTTTCAGGAAGAATACGTCTCTGGGCAAATTTTAAATGAATAAGCGTTGGATACGCTGTCATCAATAAAAGCCTGTCGTAATATTCCCGAACGGCTGGAGAAAGTACCGCTGTGGTTGTCATAGTCATAAAAAACTCCTAAGTTTTTTTATCCCAAATGTCTGGCTACAGTCTGTTTAAACTCATCATCTGACATGTCCTTGTACCTTTTAGCTTGAGAAATAGGTGAAGTAGAGCCTGTACTCGATAAACTTCCTGCCCTATTGGCATTTGCAACTATGCGTTGTGCATCAGCAGACTTTTTGCTTCTCTTATTCTCAGTCCGATATGTCTCGGAATTTTTAGCCAAATAGTAGGCAAGTTCATAATCCTGGGTTTTTTGCAGAGTGCTTTGCAGACCTGGGTTTTGTTTCAATACATCGGGTAAATATTTTGTGATTACTTCTTGATAGTCGGGATTTTTCTGAGCCATTTTCATTTCTTCAATCGTTGTTTTAAACTGGTTGGCCATGCTTCCAGAGAGTTTTTTAAATTCTCCTACAGTCATAACATCCCCATCTTCCAGGCCTTCGAAATCATTCTTTGGCGCTGGTTGAGATTGCTTCACTTGGTTTAAGGCTAGATGATCCTTTATCATTCGAAGGTCATCTTCCACAGATTGTCTTTTCGCTCTTTCAGATTGCAGTGCAGATAAAGGTACGTTTTGTTCTTGTTGAACCTCGCCTGTATCTACTTGCTCTGGTTGAGCTTGAATATTTTCATCTGATGGTGGAACGGCGGCTTCCATAATTTGATCGCCCGAAACGTTATTTTCGTCATTCATTCGTGTGTAGCTCCTTAAGCTCGCCCGTTTTGGCTCCTGGTGGTATCAGGGTGGTATTAGCCAGTGTCGGCGGCACTATTGTGTTATATATGCTCCTGGAATAGAGGTAGTTTCCGTGATTACCTCATTACAGGACTTCGCTCCTACTAATGTTAGCGCATCAAAATCAAACGGTTTTTGTGGCATGTTTACATCCCATTGAATCGTTCCTTTGTGATTATCAACTTCGCCTACGATCATCCCAACTTTGGGAAGTGGCTTGGTTGAATACGCTTTAATATATTTCATCAAGGTGGGATAACCATCTACGCATGTCTTGGACGGAGTGGCAAATAATACGATCCAATATGGAACCATTTTGTCCCTATTGGCAGCTACGATAGCCTGTATTTCTTTGTTATCGTCTTCAATGATTGCGTCACGGGTCTCCCCAGTCTCTTGAACCATAATTTATTTTTCCTTAAATACTATTTGGTAAAGCTTGGGATGGATATCCTTTGCTGCCACAAGAGTATTTTTTAATTTTTCCTAAGTCATACTGTTCAGAATTAGTCTTAATAGACTTAACAGGGCTTGCCTGTGTATTGTCTTTAATAGTGATTCCTCCCTTAGATGAATTAGAACTCTTTACCTTGTCCATTTAAACCTCCGAAGGTTGTTGTTCTTGTTGTCCTGATATTGGTTGAGCTGCTGCTTGCCCGCCTTCCTCAGAAATTCTTACATCGTCCTCTTTCACTTCTTCTTCCTTAACTCGTCCCATCTCTTCCATTTGAGAAATTATTTGCATATATTTCATCAATCTGTCATCATCCATAGAATCAAGTTCTTTCATTGCTCTAGCTTTATCTAGTGCTGCGGAAGCTCTTGAATCAATAGCATCTGCTGCTCTAGAATCTTCCAATCCCATATTTGCAACCGAACGTGTAAATCTTTCTTTTCCTCCTGCAATTTTTTCTATTGCTGATGCTTTGTTAAGCTCTAATTGAGAATTGAGGACTTGTTGTTGTACTTGTTCTGCTTTCTGTGCTTGTTGTGCTGCTTGTTTTTCGTTCTGTTCTATCTGTTGGTTAAGCTCAGACTTTCCTTGCAGTGGGGCTGCATCTATTAGCATCTTAGGTGTTATTGGACTGCCTTGGTTAGCTCCTGTTAATTGATATAGATCAACCATCTGCCTAAAGTAGATCTGGCGCTGGCTATCAGTTAAAACACCTTCTTGAACCGAAACGTCATACTTTATGGTTTCTTTGTTATAGAATTGTTCAGCTGGCTTTTGATTGATTATTCTCTCTATTTTCTCTGGTTTCCAAGTCTGGATCATCTTAAGAGCTTTTTTAGAAATTAATTTTTGTGCATAGCGTAGGTTGTCAAAAATATCTTGAAGATTAACAATAGATGCACTCTGTCGAACCATCATCATGATTCCAGACTCTTGAGCGTTCTCTGTCATTCCAAATGCAGCGTCATTAACGCCTGCTATTGTCATAATGTCTTGGTCAAACTGCTTTTGAAGCTCAAACATCCCTTGCGGTATCTGTGCTGGTTGAACCTTTTCAATATCGCCTGGCTGGGCGCTATCTTCCATCCATATAACTTTACCTTGAGAACTTTGAAATAGAGATCTTGGGTTAACTACTGCAGATTTCTTAGCTAGCCAACCAGAATTAATTTGAGAGTCCAAAATATCTACCATCTGCGATCGGCGCTTATTAGCCTCTTTCTGTGGATCAAGCTGGCAACGTACTAATGACTGTATTTTAAGAGCCCAAGAGTCAGATTCTGGTTCAAATATCCCCACCATCGGAACAAAAGGGTACTCGTTTAATCCGTATTGATTCCTTTCAGTTCGCATGAACTCATCATTAACAATAATATGACAATCAACATACTTTTTAGGCTTCTTAACTACTTTTAATTGAGGATAGTTCTTTTTGAAAAAACTTAAGCCTTCCTTGTCGCCTTCCCACTCGGTATATTCGCCTGTCTCTTCGTCAACAAGCATGTCAACCATTTCCCAACCTTGTTTATAAACTTCATTATACGCTAAGAAATTCTCACCACTCGGCTGTTTTTGATATGGAATCCATGTAAATTTATCATCTCTTGACCACCCTTGTTTCGATAGCATTTCAATGTCTTTGCGCTGTCCTGGTAGCAGTGATGCTGCTTGATCAGCACTAAGATATTTACGCTTGATAACGTGGTCACAATCTGAAAAATCTAGTTGCGTAAAGTACGGATCAACAATAAAACCAGAATAAGGATCTCTGCCAAAACGAATATCGCCATTAATCGGGTCATCTCTATAATCCATCCATATATTAAGTAAATTAAAACCTGTCTTTAAGCCTCCACCAAATGATTCTGAGATGAATTTGTAACCATCTCCGTAATTGAGAGCATAAAGAAGTAATTGTGATAATTGATCGGCTGCTTGTTGATCCGATGTTTCTGTAGGAGATACAATTGAGCTAAGTCTGTTTTTACGCTGATAACCAGTGAGTAAATTAATATTTCGACGGATATAGTTGAAGACAAGGGCGTTTCTTCCCTCTGAAAATAGTTTCTGTTTTTCTGATTCGTTCCACTGATCCCCAAGATAGGCGCGTAAATCTGTATCTGCTAATGGATAGAACGCATTCCATGCCAAATAATCATCTTGATATAATTCATCATACTCACGTACAATAGCATTATCACTTATCATAAATGTCCTCGTGTGTAGTAACTCTCCCTTGCGGGGTGGTATAGAGTCTTAAAATAAGAGGGGCGGAGGTGCTAGCTATTAGGATTTAGTTCTTTAAAACTACCTAATCCCCCATACAATGTAATGTTTTAAGTTACAGAGATTCCCTCAGTTTAACTTTTGTCTTTCTTCTCCAGTAATAGGAGTTAAGTCAATTTGTTTTCCCGTTTTACTTTCAATGAGATTTTCTATTAACTCTTCTGCGTAATTATCAGGATATTCTGTTTGCCATTTTAACATTGGAGTACAACTAGATAAAAATAATGGTATAAATATAATTATTTTGAATAGATTCATTCTTAATTCCTTGATAGATTTTGCCATTACAGAAACAGAAAATTAATGTAAAGCATATTCAACTAGTAAAACTACATTATACTAAATTTTTGAATTAATTTCTATGGTAATAAAAATACTTTAACGATACATTTGTTCTAGTTCTTCAGCATCTCGCTCTGTAAATTCTTGTCTTAGATTTTTATTGAAAAAATGAGTGTAGAGGGCGTAGCGTTGGGAGTCACAACTATGGTCAAACTTCTTAATTGGCTTATCTTCACCACGTTCAGAAGCCTTAGAATCCCATAGATAATTACTGAATTCTTTAATCGTTTCCGTGCAGTTTGAACAGATCTTATACGTTCCATTAGTGAGTAGTTGACCGACAAAACGTATTCCAGGAACAACATCATTAACAGCGTCCATTACGTTATTAACTCCATTACGTCTTAATTCTTGTTTAAAGGAGGCAGCAGAGGGATCTATATATATACGCTTTACATTATATCCACTGATAAACTTTATTAAATCGTTCGAGTAATCATAATCTGACTTCTGTCTCATCTCTTTTTTAGAATCATAGTAATATTCTTTCTCTAACCACATATTAGGGTATTGATTAGGGTTATAACCTATCAATGTAAACACGCAAGGGTTGGTAGTACCGTAATCCACACCCACAATATAATAGTTAGCCTCAGATGTTGGCATTTGCATAACGTGCATATCTTCGTCAAAGAAATCATAGACCGCACCATCTGCAAGCACCCACTGGCCTAGAATGTAACGCTTGTACCATAACCCTTGATACTCAGCTGATAGATCCCTGATATATTTTGCGGATAAAACAGGGTTATCATGTATAGTATATGAGAAAACTTTTAGATCTAATTCATGTTCCCTGTCTATGAAATCGCGCTTAAGCCAATGAAAAGGACTATCTGGGTTTGTAGCACAAAATAGCTTAGAATCGGGGATAGATAACCTAGAAAGTAACATCTTAAAGAAGTTTTCGGGGAGTAGAGAGGCTTCGTCTAGCAATGCTCCTGCAAATTCAGATCCCCTGATCTTCGCTTCCGCTCTGTCGTCATTGGCTCCGACAACATACATTGTGCGATTATAAAGTGAAACCTCTCCTTTGCCAACAGAATACTGTACTGCATTCCCTACTATAGCCTGCAAGGGAATAATAATATTACGCTTAATAGTTTTGTCTGTTCTACCACATATTATTAACGGTCCCTTAGGGCCTGTTCTACAGAAATCTAGCCATCTAAGCAATAATATGAAGGATTTTCCAGAACGAACAGAGCCTTCAAGAATATTTATTCTAGCTGTTGACTCCCTATAAGATGCTATTTGCTTGTTGCTAAGTTTTTCAAGTGCCATATTATTTCAACTTTTCTGCTAAATAAATTACTAATAATTTAAGTTTATTTGCCATTGATGATATCAATCATCTAAATGTTAAATTATCGTTAAAAGCAGCGTACATATTTAATGCAATCGCTAGATTCCATAGCCATTTAAGGATTCTTTTCATATTTTCCTTTCTAATAACTCAACTACTAATGTAGTAAGTTCAGCAAGTAACTGTTGCTGTTTGTAGGCATGTTTAATTGGATTTAATGGACCATTTGCCTCTTTGATTAGTTTTTTTAACTTCTCTAACGCTTCTTTTCGTAGCTTTCTTTTTGTAAACATCTAAAACCTGCTATTTTTGAATTAATTTCGTTCTTTTTTTTAATTAATTTAATAGAAAGAGCCTTTCCAAGCTTTTTAGCTGTTTTATACGACAAAGACTTAATACCTCTCTCAACTCTTGATATATGACTATTAGAAACACCTGCAATTGATGCTAATTCTAGTTGTGAATAACCTCTTTTTTTTCTGAATTTTTTAATATATTTTCCTATCTCTTTCCATTTATCTTTATCAATAGAGTTAGTATATAATTGTGATTTAGGCTTCACATACCTGCTGATAGTGATTAAATTGAATATGTTCATGCTTTTTTCTCCACGTTGAGCTCTTCTACATAATGACGCTTCAAATCTAGGTAGTCATCCCACCATTCCTCTTTATCAGTAGCATATAAAAACTGATTTCTTTGGATATTGTGATATAGAGTAAAGAATGTGTCTTCAATACTCACCATCTTGTCCATATACCCTTTCATTTGCTTAGTAACGACGTCTCTTATTTTTCCGAACTGATACATCCTTGCATCATGCTTTCTAACCATTCTATCAAGTTTAGTTTCCATGTTTTTCAGCTTGGAATATGACTTCTTAAACTCGTCTCGTACTATTCTTTCTATCTTTGCAGATGTTAGTCTTGTAGCTTTTATTTTTGCTTTTTTCTTTGGTTCATCATCCATCTTCATTCTCCTTAATTAATTTGCTGCCACAGGGATTCGAACTCCCGACCTTCTGGTTACAAATCAGGTGCTCTACCAATTGAGCTATATCAGCTTATTCTTCATTTTTTTTTAGATAGGCACAGTCAATCTTTCCAAACTCTTGTTTCTCTTGGTCTGTAGCATGTCGCCATTCATCAAACCATCCTCCTAGTCCCTCACCGTATCTAACGTACACATAGGCATGTGTATAGTCCATCTTGCAATCAACTAGCTTAACGATGATCTGATCTTTCTCTTCTGGAAAATTGTCTTCGCATTTAATCCAACTCATCTAAAACTCTCTCTCTCTCCAACCGTTATCATACACGTCTAAATTATTATGTTTATCGTTAACAATTACTGTTAATATCCAATCAAGCGCGTCTATTAATGAGTTCTTGTCATCTATGTATTCTAATATGATTGGTGCTAGCTGTGCTTGTATCTCTTCTGAAACGCAAATCTCTCTAACGGTAAGTTTTGGAAGCTCTTTAGCATCTTTAGCTTTGTTCATCTTTTACTTCCTTCTTGTTGTTCTTAGCTAACTCAACGAGCGCGTCAAAATCTTCTGAGCTTTTAATCATGTGCATTACATCTAATAAACTCGCTAGAGAGCCGTTAAACTCTTGTTTATCTGTTGGGTGATCTGTTTGTGCTAGTCGTTGCTTACCAAGCCATATAAGCATCGTTGTATTGCCTCCCATTGCCACTTGATACTGCTTTCCTAGTAGAAAAGAATTACCCTTTTGCTTTTGTTCCGTCAAAAAAACGGAAAAATCTACGCCTTGATCTATTTTACAACGGTTATATAAAGTATCTTCACAAACACCGATATAAGCTGCGGTCTGTACTCCATTTGAGCCAGTCATTAAACATCTACTAACTACATCCCAGTCAATAGGAATTACTTTTCTTCCACCGTTCTGACGTTGCACTTTCTTTACTTTAACTATTGGTTTCTTAGCCATTATTTAGCCCTCACTTTCATCATTGCAGCGGGGAATAAATCAATAACTGGTTGAAGCTCTCGTTCTACATGACGCAGATCATCTTCATTATCGAACTTAATATTTATTGAAAATTTTTTAGGTTTTTCTTGGGCTACTATATCAGAAAGTAGCTCTTCTTCTGTGAAGCCAGACTCTAGTAAGATATCCATGTCCCAACGGTTAGCGAGCATATCAAGATCGAAATCCCCGCTAATCTTATTTAGACCAATGGTTAACTCTTGTTCTTCTCTGTTGGAAAGTGTTCGGGAAGGTATCGCAACAGAAACTTTATTATAGCCGAGTGATCGGAACATCTTAACTCTTTGATGTCCGCCAACGATTTTTCCGCTTGGTTGGATAACGATAGGCTGACAGAGTCCGAACTTTCCGAGCGATTTCTTAAGTTCTTCAGCTCTTTTCTTAGAGAGTCGACGGGGATTGTCCCTATTTTCGGTGAGCTCATCTATGCTCCTCTTTTCATATTTCCATGTGATATTATCACTCATAGCTAGTCCTGTGGTATCGGCTCGCTAAAAGGATTATCAGAATTAATTAATTGTTATTTTGATTCTTTTATTTCTTTTGCTTCGTCTTTTGTTGTTGTTGGTTTAGTTGCTTCTTGTGCTGCTTTTACTCTATCAGCATCAGCTTGTTTCATCTCATCTGTATATTCAGCGAACGTATAGTAAAGAACGTTGAATAAAGGCACTGCATAGCCTGATTTCTTATCTTCGTTGAAGTGTGGCTTATTGCTAGCCATATCAGCTAAGAAAGTTTTAAATTCACTATCTTTTAGTACTATTGATAAATCTTTTCCCGTTGAAAAATATATGCTTACTTTATAATCCATTGTTATCTCCTTTTTTTGTTTAAAATGGGCATTCTTCGCCCTCTTGTGTCTCTGGCATAGCTGCCATAGCTGCTGCGTGAACGTCTATAGCCTTCTTTACCATCTCGCAAAACTTATCTTTGTGATCTCTATCTGAGAATTTTATATACTGATAGTATTTCTTTTCAACACCATCATCAACAATTCTTGCTGGCAAATTAACCCAGCGTTTACCGTCTTTTTGATGAAGCGAAATCCCGCTTATCTCTACTCCCCATTTTGGGACTTCAATTGTTGCGACACCTAGGCAAGTGGATTTATTTACAGGTGAGTATCTAACACATTTAAACATCTTTTTTTTCCTTCTTTTTATCTTTCTCAACCCATAGTTCGCCCATAGATCCATAAGTATCTATATATTCATAATCATTGTCTCTGACCCATTTTTTTGACTCGTATAATTTTCCGTCTACTTTTATGTGATAATCATCTATAACAAGAACATGTTTTCGACCTGCAATAGCTCTTATCAGATTAAATTTTAGGTTTACGTCTTTTGTAAGAATTGATATATCTTTTCTAATCTTTGCAAGATTGTTATCTAAATACTTTTGCTCAGTAATATCTACACAATCACCTATATCCCAATCATAATAGCTTCTCTTAATTTTTCGCTTAAACCAACTCATAAAGAATCCTTAATATTGTTAAATCTTCCTTTCCCATCTTTCCTTCCCTTTCCTTGTCCTCTTGCGTTTCCTTCGCCATAGCCTGGACCGTCACCATTACAAGAATCTTTGTTCTTATTAGCTCGTTGTCTTTCGCCTTGCTTATTTTTTTTACTTCTTGGTAACATCTTTCTTATCCCTCTTTAAGCTTATCTCTTCTGGTTTATACTTATCTTCATCTTGTGGACCTGCAAAGCCTCCTTGACAGCCTAGGCAGATACCTGTAGCGTTTAGCTGAACAACGGCGTGGCAGCAAGTACAAATCATCCATTTATCGTTATTCATTATTCTTCACCTATTATAGGTGATGGTAGTGCCATCCAATGCGTAACATCTAAACAAATTGTTGAATGCAATTCTGGGTTGTATAAAACAAATACAGCATAGTAATTATGATAAATAGCTATATGTTCTCCTGCATATTTTGAGTTAGTCGTATAGCATACTTCATCCGATGAAGGTAATTTATCTTTTACTGATATCCATTTATCATTATTCATTATCAAAAACCCCTGATTCAGCTACTATTTCTCCAATTCTTTCTGCTAGTTCAATTTCTGCTGCTGTAGCGTCTTCTTTATACTTCCATGTGTGTCTGCATCTCTCATGAATATCAAGTAAAGCAATATAGAAATTTGTAGCATTTTGAAAGATCAAAAGATCAGCTTCATTTTCTGGAACATAAAACTTGTAAGTTACTTCTAATTGCCTATCTAAATTATTAGATATTTCCATTTATTTTCTCCTTGAGTGCGCTTACTGAAAAGTAAACATGTGTTCCTTCTTCATCTTCTTCTTGAAAAACTCTTACTATTTGTCTATGATTTAAGCCGAGTCTATTAGCTTTTTTAATAAGATAATCTAAATTTTCTATTGTTAAATTATCTTTATAAGTAATAGCATGTTCGTTAACCATTTCATCTCCAATTTCAAATAAATTTATTTCAACAGATGGTTTATCAGAATACGTTTTTTGTGCAAAGACCGAAGATATTTGGGCATCGTCTCGATAAGCAATTGTATTTAAAATATCAAAATACCACTTGATTACATTATCAAGATCACTTTTGCTAGTGTGATATTTACCGAAAGCTTCTTTTTTGTGCTTTTTAGACCATGATTTAGGTATAGAGTACCTTATGTCTACTTGAGCCGCGATAGCCCCTTCTAGGGCATTTAAATAGCCTTGCTTGCGAAACTGGTTAGCGAACTCCCACTTCATTTTGTTCTTTTCTTTATTTTGGGGATCGTAAACTATGCCGTTGGCGAATCTTGGACGTTGTTTTGGTATCGGAGTACCTTCGTGAATAAATCTCATTAACTTGTTCCTTAGTAGCATACTTTCACTCATAAAACATATTAATAATTATTTCAATAGTTTTTTTTAATTATTTTTTGTTTCTTTTCTTCAAACACTAAATCAAATGCTTTAGCAACTTGAGAGTTTATTAGATATACCATGTGGTAAAATGAATTTTTAAGATGATTTATATGATCTTCACATTCCTCGAAGTCTGCGGATTCCCTCACATTCCGAGCTACACTCACTAAGTTTAACATAATAAATTCGTTCATGACCGCAATCCTATAAGCCATGATCTTAGAAGGATCTTTTGCGTCAATGCCAATAGTTCCCTTTTCTTCTTCTAGCGTTTTTAGTAACTTTGCTGCTACATCAAAATAATTTTCTATTTTCATAATTAACTCCTTTAATATAAGTTTATTTTCCTTTGAATATTGTTAATTTGATCCTTAAAGTTTTTAGTATTATATCCAATTATAAATGGTTGAGCTTGTGAGGATGTATGAATAAATTCTATTTGACTAGCGTTTATTTCAATTCTAGTATTTTTATTTAAAGCTTTCTGTTTAAATCTTTCATAGAATATTTGAGCTATCTTCCTATTATTTTCTATTGATGCTTGTTTGGAGTCTACGGATTGTATTTCTAAATCAATAAAATGTTTTTTAAAGAAAAGTGGTGTTCCCATCTTATCTTTCCACCAATCGTTTTTAAACGTTTCATTAATCACTTTAGCTATTCCTTCTTTGCTATTAGTTTTTAGCAAATCATCAAAAGCTTTGATCTGAGCCTTTGTCTTGGATACATCTATTTCTTTTAGATCCTTTTCTTTTCTAATTCTATTTACTTCCTTTTCAAATAAATCAAATAAAAACATAGCATCGTCAGATGCGGAAGCAGCTTTTTTTGGTATATCTTTAGATATACTTTTAGTATTAGTATTAGTATTAGGTATAGGTGTGGCGATTCCGTCCCTTCCATATGGCGATTCCGCCATATGCATTTGGCAGCTTACATTTCTGGCTTTTTGGGGATGGATTTCACGCTTGGAATTGATAGTATACCATACAGTTCGATCGAAAGACGTCTTGTTGAAATTACCTTTTAAAATTATCTTTTTATCAAGCATTTTTTTTAAAATTCTTTTTACTTGATCTTTAGACCAATAAGAGAAATGAGTGGATATATCTTCTAAAGTATTATAAAACCAATAGAGTCCTTCATGAAAATTACTCTTACGAGTTTTATTATAATTAACCCAGTAAGTCATATGCTTATACATTAAAGCTATGTCAATTCCAAATTCTTTAGCTATATCGGTGTCAAAGGAATGAGTGTCTGATCTTAAATCTAGTTTTTTTTTAGCTTTTTCTTGACCTAATGTTTCTTGTTCGTTAATATTATAGACCATGATTAATTATCCTTATGGTTAAGTTTAGTTTTTTCATGTTATTATATCCTTTATTGGTTGTTGCTTCCTTTTAATGGTTGTGATTCCTTTATTGGTTATTGGGTTCCTTAGTAGCATATTGCAATCCAAGGTATTAGTCTTACGTCTAGTGAGCGTTTGATCTCTACACTCGTGTGTAGTTTGTAGAAGGGAAGGTGTGGTACTTTCCCTTCTTTTTTTTATCTGTTTTTCCAATTTAGACATTTTGATACTAACTAACATTCCACACCTTTACAAGCTTTTAAAATATTTTCTATTTAAAGTATAATACTTCTTCTTCTTTTTTTTGAATTTTATCTTGTACGATTGAAACTTTTCCGTTGGTTAAATATTTAACCGCTAAAGTTATAGTTATGGGTGTTTTATATACTCCGATAATATATCTATATAGTGTAGTTCTATGGACACCTAGCTTTTTAGCAAAGAAATTAATCTTTATCCCATTTAGCCTTAAATACTTACTTAATCTCATCTGTTTCCTACTTCTTTTGTGTTGCTTAAAATTATAAAAATCTAGTATATTAATCATATTATTTAAAGACAAGATAAGTTAAATAAAAACTATATGGCTGGAAAGCCAAGGTGATGATGATGAAAGCTAAAAGATATCTATTACAACACATTAGACATACTAGGAGAAATCAAACAGAAGGATTTCAAGCAGGATTCGGATGTCATAATTTAGATGAACTAACGTTTTATACTGATATTGGGATTGTCGCTGCTGAGTCGGAAGAAGAAGCTATAATTGTTAGTAGAAAAATATTTAAAACTAATGGGTGGAGATGTCGTTTTTGTGGTAGAAATCCAACATCTATTATAAAAGAAATTGATGAAAATTATAAATTATAAAAAGGATGATGAAGATGAATGAAGAAAATAATTGCTGCATACCATGCAAACTACGCTCGTTATTAACAAATAAATTAGATGGTGTTTTTCTTGAAATGCATGATTTATTTGAAAAAGAGAATGAACCAATGGATGTTTCGTATGTATGGCATGAACTTGTTGGTTGGGGGCTAGAACAGCTTGCAAATTCCAACGCATCAGATGAAGCGATAAAAGATTTTATTTATACAGATTTGAAAAAAAGCTTTGATTTAATTATAGGTCAAAGAGAAGTAAACATAAAAGAAACTAATGAAGGAGATAATGATGAACAATAATGAAGTTGAAGTTAAAGCTACTAATTTTTTAGTAGAGATAGAAGACACAAATAAAATGTGCAAACTATTATTACAAACACCCTATTATAAAACAATTGGAGAGGCTGGAGTTTTTGCGATAATTCAAACTGCAAAATCGCTTGGTATCAATCCAATTCAAGCCCTTCAAGGCGGATTGTATTATTTTAAAGGTAAGATTGAAATGTCAGCTCGTATGATGGGGGCATTAATACGTTCAAGAGGTCATAGCTTTACTATATCTAAGATAGATAATACAACTTGTACTATCAACGGAAAGAGAGCAGATACTCATGATGCAATGGCAGCTTCTTTTTCTATTGATGAAGCAAAGAAAGCAAGGATCTATGTTAACTCTTGGATTACTTATCCTCAAGATATGCTTTACGCTAGAGCGTTGTCTCGTTTAGCTAGGAGATTATTTCCAGATATTGTGGGAAATTGCTATGTAGAAGGAGAAATAAACGTAGCTAAGGTGGTTGATGACGTTAATTCTGTAGAAGAAACATCTACTATTGAAAAGAAAGATGTTCGAACAACCGAAGAAGTTCATGCTTTGAATGATGTTTTCAATGTTATACCCGAATATAAGAAAGAGATCGAATTATTTTTAAGAAAAAAAGAGATTCTATCTTTTCAAGACATGCCTAAAGAAATGTATTCCAAGGTTCTTAAGAGAGCTAAGGAAAAGATCAAGGTATATATGAACAGTTTAAAAGATAAGTATTCAAATGACGATATTATGGAGGCTGCAAATGTATAAAGTAGACGTTGAACAAAATACTCAAGAATGGTTAGACATGAGAAAAAACCATATTGGCGCCTCGGATGCTAGTATTATTTTAGGAGTCTCAAAATGGAAGACTAATGACGGTAGAATTAAAACTCCACGACTTTTATGGATGGAAAAATTAGGGTTAGATACTACAGAAACAGATAATTTTGCTACTCGATATGGTAAAGCTATGGAAGAGCCTGCAAGACAAGCATATCAAGAGATGGTCGGAGATCTTTTTGAGTCTGCTTGTGTTAAAAATAAAAAATATCCCTACCTTATGGTTTCGCTAGATGGATTAAATATCACGCAAGACCGTGCAGTAGAGATAAAAAATTGCAGTGAGGAAGATCATCTATTAGCTAAGGAAGGGAAAGTTCCAGCTAAATATATTCCCCAAGTTCAAATGCAGGCAATGGTAACCGAGCTGCCGTTTGTTGACTACTTTTCTTTTCACAAAGGAGAGGGAGTTATAGTAAAGGTTGCTAAGGACGAAGAATATTGCAAGATGTTAGAAAAAGAACTTTCTAAATTTTGGGAATATGTTGAAACAATGAAAGAACCGCCTCTTACAGATAATGATTTTATCGATAAGGGAGAAGATTGGTTAACGGTAGCGATGGAGCTATATAATATTAAACAACAGAAGAAAATGCTAGTTGCTCAAGAAAAGGAACTAGAGATAACATTAAAATCACGTTCAGACGACAGAAACGCACGCTCTGGCGATTATCTATATACATGCAGTGTTGGCATAGGGCGTATTGACTATAAGGCCATTCCTGCCCTATTAGACGTTGATTTAAGCCAATACATTGGAAAACCAATAACTAGATGGTCTTTAAGAAAAATATAATAATCTTAAAAAAAGCAGCCTTGATTGGCTGCTTCTTTTCAAAATATTAATTGCTGAATCGCGGCTCCAATAACAAAGCCTACTATAAAAAATATACTGTATCTTGCTTTCATTGGTATCTCTCTCCATATTTCTTTTAATGCTTTTTTATACATTTAACTTATCCCTTGTTAAGATCTGGGAAACTTGGCAAAATTCTCTCAGCCAATATTGTTTTAGATGGACAATCTCTCAAGTCTTTTCTATATGTTATCATCAATGCTTTATCTGATTCTGAAATCGGATAATCTGAAATCATATATTTATCAGACTCCAACAATAGATTATCTCTATCGTTTCTAAGGTGATCCATATAATGAGCTTCTGATAGTTCCCATTTCTTAGATTGCATATTATAAAGATGGTTACTAGAAGGCTTTTTAGGTACTTCTGTACAAGTTTTTGAATCCCATAAAGAATCTGTCTCATCACCTTCAATATAAACATATGCTGGTGGTGTGTTGCTGTCTGGTCTCATAAAATATTTTATCATGATTTATACTCCTGAATGATTAGATGTGTTGAGGCTACTCCTCCAAATTTTCTTCCTGTACTGTTTCCATTTACATATACAGTAGGAGCCATAGTTGATCCTACTCTTATCTTAAAAGTTGTTGAACTTGTTGTCCCTGCATCCATAATATGGGTTATTATCCCTGAACCTGTATAATTAGCACCGTCTGCTATTTGAAAAATAGAAGCAGATAAAGCATTTGCTGTTGAATCTTGAAATAAGGCTCCACTAACAGCTGTAACACTAGAAACAGCAAAAGAACAACTAAATTGTATTAACAATTTATTTGTTGAACTTTTAGGTGTTATCGTAGCTGTAAGAATCTCATCTCCTTCTGTGTTCTGAGGGATCGTGTCTCTAGCATAAGGCAGGCCAGTAGTAGATGAAACTAGCGAAGTAGTTGAAGCAAAAACATTTTGGACTAGATTTTCTTCAGAGATATTTTCTTGCCATGAGACATCTGTTCCAGTCTCTGCGTACAGTATATCACCTGCAGTACCATCTGCATCTGGAAAAGTATAGACTGAATTTACTGTTAGTTCATCTGGATTAAATGTACTTGAGGTATTATTTAAAGAATTATTAGTTACCATTTTTAAGCTCCTGCCTTATATTCGAAAACTGTTATTCGTGCTTGAGCAGTGCCACCAAAAAAGCGGGTTGTAGAAGTTCCGTTGACATAAACAGTCTTTGCATCATTATGTGATCCTGCTCTTATCTTAAAAGTTGTTGAACTTGTTGTCCCTGCATCCATAACATGGGTTAAAACAAAAGGAGCATTATAATTTGTATTAAAAACAGTAGCTCCATATGCAGCAGATAAAGCATTTGCTGTTGAATCTTGAAATAAGGCTACAAGACCAGTAGCAGTAGCAGTAGCCAATGCAAAATTAGAAATAAACTGAATTACTAAAACATTAGTAGAATTTGTAGGAGTTATTGAAACAGTAATTACTTCATCTCCTTCTGTGTTCTGAGGGATCGTATCATCCAATGGGAATAATGTTGCACAAGTAATTCTAGATGTAGTATTTGCACTAGCTGTTTGAATTAAATATTCTACTGATGTATCAGCTTCCCAAGTTACTGCTCCAGCCCCATCTGTTTCTAAAACCTGTCCAGCTGTACCATCTGATGTTGGAAAAGTATAGACTGAATTTACGGTTAAAGCACTTGGATTAAATGTTGGAGAAACATTGTTTAGAGAATTATTTTGAACCATTAAACTTTTACCTCCTGTACAAATAAATGAGTAGATGATACACCACCAAATATTCTACTGTTCTGATATCCATTAACCTCAACATCATTAGCATTTCCACCCATTCTGATTTTAAAAGTTGTTGACGATGTAGTTCCTGCAGCCATATAATAAGTCAAAGACGTAGAACATCCATAATTTAGTTCATATGGATATGTTCTGCCAATATTTACGGCTAAAGCATTTGCTGTTGAGTCTTGAAAAAGAGCGGCAAAACCTGTGTAACGTGTGTCTACAGTAGTACATGCAGTGAATCTAATTATAAGGTCATTTGTAGAGCTTGTTGGTGTTATCGTAACTGTAAGAACCTCATCACCTTCCGTATTCTGGGGAATCGTGTCATCCCTTGGGAATGTAGTGTTACAATCAACTTTAGACGAAGTAGAATTATAAACAGTCTGAACAATATTACCTTCATTATTATTAGTATCCCAAGAGCCAACTTCTGATCCATCTGTTTCTATTCTGTTGCCCTCTGTCCCCGCTGCTATTGGAAAAGTATATGCAGAATTAACAGACAAAGAATCAGCATTAAATGTACTTGAAGTGTTATTTAAATCATTATTTTGAGCCATTTTATCTCCTTAAACTAATTATCAAGAAACGGTAATATTACCAACTGATGATAAAACATTATATTCTGTTGAGGCTCCAGCTACTACACAAACTAATTTTACTGAATCTCTTATAGCGGTTGCTTCTAAATAACCTCCGACTCCAGTAGTGGTTGACGATGTTCCAAAATGACAAGTTTGGTTAGCATTTTGTGCCACTCTCCATCCAACTGCTGTATTAATGCCTGTTATTTCAATAATATCTCCGATAGCTGCTGTAGCTGGAAGAGTCATTGTTAGCAAGCCTGCCTTATTAGCTATAGTTCCTGTATTAACTGCAAAATCTGTATCTGCTGTGACTACTGACCACGTAAGTCCACCCGCTCCTGCAGCCTGCCAAGTTACTGCTCCTGCTCCATCTGTTGTTAGTACTTCATCTGCTGCTCCATCAACCACTGGAAAGCTATAAGCTTCGTTAAATGTTACCACGCCTGTCGCTGCGGCTATTTCAATATCAGAACTTCCTGTAGATGGATCTACGTTAGGTCCAATCTTAAAAGCATCGGCATCACTATTATCTATCCCAGCACTAAAGGCTGTTGAGCCAGTAATTAACCATTTAGTGTATGGATCCCCTGTACTTGTAGTTCCTCCCACTGAAATGTTACATGCTGCATTTCCTGCTGTGGCTGTGTTATCCATATTCATTATAGAGGCCTGAATCATGCCACTCGCTTCTCTACCCCTACACGTTATGTCACCATCTGCTTCCGATGATGTACAGGTGAAGGTACCGCCAGCTGTTAAGCTGATTCCATCTGCTGCAACAATATCATCAAATTGAGAAACGACCGTTGTTGTATTTCCAATAAGAAAACTATAACTTGCCCCTGCAACATCTGTTACATGGATATGGTTATAGAAAAATCTTGAAACTGATGCTGTATCTGCTGAGAAGAATCCATATCCTGCATTATTTGTTGCTGTTACATGGACTGTATTTCTGAAAAATTCGTGTGTTGTTCCTGTTCCACCAAGATATGCAAGTCCTGTAACAATTGTTGCATTTGGATCTGTAACTGTAATCTTATTGTCGTTCATGAAAAATACACCAGTTGAAGCTGTATCTATAGCAACTCCAGTAACTAATGCTGTTCCGC
>Ga0207997_1000287_pt1 | contig 25501 bp, 21 predicted proteins | sample AntAceMetag02UKN_FD_184777 | JGI IMG/M metagenome (GOLD analysis project Ga0207997, IMG submission 184777) | Saline lake microbial communities from Ace Lake, Antarctica - Antarctic Ace Lake Metagenome 02UKN (SPAdes) (version 2) | ecosystem: Environmental > Aquatic > Non-marine Saline and... | reverse complement strand
ACTATAAACTGTTTCTTTGTCGTCCGTATTAATAAATAACGAGTTTGGTATAGCTAATTCTTTATACTCTTCCACAAATACAATATTTGAAAATATGAAATTATCAAAATTAATATCTAAAAAACCTGCAATTGTTAATTCAACGTCTTTTAAAACATAATTAATATCAAGGCTGACAGAATCTCCCACTTCCAAATCGTAAACTAAAGCGTAATTTTTTGGCAACAAAACATAGGCTACTTCATTATTTAAATATGATTCATCAAATTCTATTTCATCTACACCAAAATAATCCGTTATATTGTCATGATTCATTGACACAAAATATTTAACAGGCGAATTTTCATTCTCATTAAAATCTACGTAAATATTTTGATAAAAAGCTGCTTCATCAACTGTAGTTATATTATATTCTTCTAGCTCATCGCGTAAATCCTCATCATAATCATGCACGTTAGCTAAGACCATATCAAAATCTATTAAACTTTGAAACTCATCTATCTCGCTATATAAAAATGTTCTTACGGAAAAAATCATTACAAGTGTTATTAAACATATCATTAAAACTCTTAGTGACTGATGTAAATGCTTATTATTTTCAAGGTATTTCAACTGAAATATTGTAAATAATGATTTAGTCTTCATCTTTCTCATAAGTTTTGAAAATATAACAACAATATAACTTAACACATTATAAGCTAGATATATAGATAAAACAACGATGATTGAAGCGTGTATCTCAATTTTAAAGAAAACAAAATAGTATTCTATAAATAACAAAATGGCAACTACTATCATATTTATTTCTTTCGTATGATACTTTTTGTACCTTTTATCTTTGCTAAGCAAAATACTAGACTCTTTGTATTGTTTTCGGTAACTAATATAAGCTCTAGATACAATGTATATTAAAATTGCGACAAATGAGAATAATAGCGGTAATAATTCCAAAGGAATATAACCCTTTATTCCATATGCATGTATCCCTAAATTTGTCACTAATAGTGCCAGTATTACTCCTATTATAAAAGATATACCTGAATAGACTAACCATTGTATTAAACTAACATGCCAAATGAATCTTTTATCTCCGCCCAGGGTACTTACAACTCCTTGTTGCTGTATTATATCTTTGCTAATTATAGGGAATAAAGAATCTAGCACCATGAATATTGCTAGTATTACTATCATTCCTAAAGCAAGCATCATTGAAACTAAATTCATAGCTTTGGATTCAATATAATTCCAATCTAATGTTGGAAAAATATAGTAATCACTGAAGTCTGCATCCGTAGCTAAAGCATCAATCACTTCTTCAACAGTATACTCAGTCTCTATATCTATATATAAAGTGTTACCAAAATTAGTTAAATCAAATCCGTATACACTCTGCATCAATTCTTCTTTATCGATATAAAAAGTTAGGCCAGAAAATAGCCCTTCATCTTCTATAACATCACCAACTGTATATTCAAGAACTTGATCTAAAACATGAAACTTTAGAACATCTCCAATATCCAAATTATACTTCTTAGATAAAGTACTAGTTACTATAATTTCGTTTTCTAATATTAATACATCCTCATCAACTAAATATTCGAATTCGTGAGGTAAAGAAGATAACATTTTTGTATAAAACACTTCATCTGTTTCTGTTAAAACGTCTAAGTTAAAAAACGACATTGAATAATATATATAATCACTGTACTCATCCGTTACTTCCCTTTTATTGATTAATCTAGAACTAGAGTACTCATCATATGTCATAACAATATCTATTTGGTGATAATTATCTATTGCCTGCAATTCATAAACCTTTGAAAAGGTTGATTTCATTCCAAATAATAGTATCATCAAGCAAAAAATCAGTGATAATGTCAGTATTATCACTAAGGAGCTTTTTTTATTAGAATTTATGTTTCGGTAAGCAAAGAGAAATTTAAATCTGTTTGTTTTCATACAACTCTTCCATCTAATAATCTATATACACTTGAACAATATTTTAAGTATTCCTCATTATGAGTAACTAACACTATGGTTACTTTTTTCTCTTGGTTTAGTTTTTTTAGCAATGTCATTATTTCAAATCCGTTTTTTTGATCTAAATTACCTGTTGGTTCATCAGCAAAAATAATGCTAGGACGATTAATTAAGGCTCTGGCAATAGCTACACGTTGTTGCATACCACCAGATAACTGGTTAGGATAATAATCTTTATATTCAGCTATACCAACAGTCTCTAACATTTCAATAATATTATCTTCTTCTTTATTGGCTAAAACTTTAGCTAAAAGTAGATTTTCATATACAGTCAAGTTGGGGATTAAATTATAGAACTGAAAAATAAAACCTAATTCAGTTTTACGTAAATCAGCTATTTCTTTATCAGTGTATTTGGTAATGTCTTTCCCATTGAAAATAATAGTGCCAGAAGTAATCTTTTCCAAAGAGCTTAAGCAATATAATAAAGTTGTCTTTCCTGAACCTGATGGCCCTACAATACCAGCAAAATCACCTTCGTTGATTTTTATTGATACTCCTTTAAGAACTTCTTGATGAATTACATCATTTGAAAAAGTCTTTTTTAAATCATTAGTTTCTATTACTGACATGGAAATCTCCTCATAAAAAAAGATATTATTGACTATTCAATAATATCATTTATAATATTGTTTTTCAACAGACTTAAGCTTATATGTAGCACTTTAACTAAATACTTATTCTATAAAATCAATCATTCTTTACCTTACACTTAACATGATTAGACTCATACTTTAACCAGAAAAAACCAGCTGCTAGTAATGCTAAAGCAATAAATTTATAAGGTAATCCTGCTAAAGGCAAAATAGCTATAGTAAGTGTTAAACCTATAGTAGAAAATAATGCGATAACACAAGGTGTACATCCATAGGTTAACATCCCAAATATATATGCAATTCCAGATAAAAATGATCCTTTCCCTTCTTTGCCCGTTAACTTAACTAAAGCTGTTGAAACGTTCCACATAAATGCACTTGTAAATGCCATGATAATATTTAATACTATGTTAACTACTACTAAGTAAACGCCATATGTGTTGAACATTTCTTTATACCCTATATTCAAACTATCTAATACAAAGTACATTGCCAAAAATACTGAAAACACGATTAGCCCTTGAATAATGTACTTCTTTTCTTTTTGCATAGAAATTATTGTGTTAAACATAAAAATCTCTCCTTTTATTGATATATTATTATAACATATCGGGAGAGATTCATATTAAATTTTGCTTATTGATATAATATTTCAATAGATTTTTTGTATATTGATTTTATTGCTTTTGATACTTCTAAATCTTCATTTATAAACAATTTTCCACGGTTTGTAAATTCAGTAACTTTTTCATCGAATGGAATTGTACCTATAAAGTCTATATCTCTGTCTAAAGCGTAGTTTCTAATTTTTTGAGTTAAGGCAATATTTGTGTCATATTTGTTAACACAAATAGCTATTTTGACTTTAAAAATCTTAGAAGTTTTTATGATTCTATCCATGTCAGATATTCCAGATAAAGAGGGTTCTGCAACTACTAAAACCATGTCAACACCACTTAAAGATGCAATAACTGGACAACCGATTCCTGGAGACCCATCAATGATAACGAACTCTTGAGTAGTTAAATTTTCAGTTAATTGATTTTTAACAGCTGCAACGAGCTTACCTGAGTTACCACTACCCATTTTTAGTTCAGCAGTTGAAAAAACTGAATCTCCTCTATAAACAGTCATTTCCCCACCTTTTTCTTCAACCATTTCTATGGCATTTACTGGGCAAATGTATTCACATACAGAGCAACCTTCACATCCAAATTCATCAATTACATATTTCCCATCATAATTAATCGCTCCAAACCTACAATTATCTTTGCATAAACCGCATTGTATACATTTATCTTGATCAATTAATGCTTTTTTCATTCCAAAATATGGTTTAGATAATTTTTCACCATCATGTTTTAGCAAATGTAGATTCGGTGCTTCAACATCACAATCCGCATAGGCTTTCGCATTAGAAAGCTCAATAAAAGAACTTGCTATTGTTGTCTTACCTGTACCACCTTTACCACTTAAAATAAGTAATTGTTTCATCAGTTAACCTCCTTATAAATATTCTTAAGAATATTCGAAAAGAGTTCTTTATATTTTGGATATTTTGATACTATTTCGCCTTCTGAATTTAGCTTACCTAGTTCAAAATCCATTGGTATTTCACCTATGATTTCTATACTATTTTCTTTTGCAAAATTATGTATGATTGGATCGCCTGTAAATTTATTTATAACCAAACCAATTTTTTTCTTAAAGACCTTTGCTAAGTTGTAAACCATATTCAGATTATGCAATCCGAATATAGATGGCTCAGCAACTAATATACAATAATCAGCATCAGATATGCTTTCCATAACTGGGCAACCATTTCCTGGAGGAGCATCAATAAATACTGTTTTATTTAACTTACTAGCTTCATCTAATAATTTATCTATAATTGGTACACCAGTTTGTTCCCCAACTTTCAGTTCTCCTGAAAAAACATACGTACCTTCATATATACCTGATTTAACAAGCCCTAAGGAATTATCAACTTCAGTGATTGCATTTTGTGGACATACTAGTTTACAACCACCACAAGAATGACATAAATCAGTATATACTTTCACTTTTCCTTTTATATATGCTAAAGCATTAAACTTGCAGAAATCGGTACATATACGACATCCATCACACAAATCGTGATTAATAACAGGAATCTTAGTGAATACAGGCTCCTCTTTTAAATCATCAATTTTATAATATAGTAATCCATTCGGTTCTTCTACATCACAGTCAACATAGACTGAGTTATCTGCTAGGTAGGATAGGTTTACACTAAGAAGTGTTTTACCCGTTCCTCCCTTTCCACTAAGTACAGCTATATTCATTTAGAATAATCCCTTAAGTTCCCCATTTAGATAACTAGCGATATTTTCTTTAACTATTTTATCATTACATTGATAAATCTTAACATCGCCTTCCTTAAGAACTCTTAATGCTTTTTCTCCAACTCTTGGAGTTATTAGAACACTTACATCATTGTTAAGCATAAATTCAGATGATTTAATTCCTACGCCACCTTGGCCATCTTTATTTTTATTAATATAAACTTTTCCCACTTCTTTCTCTGTGTCATAAACATAGAAAAAGTTAGCTCTTGCAAAATGCTCTGAGATAAATGATTTTTCTCCACTAGTTTTGGTTGGTAATGCAATAATCATAATTTTTTCCTCCTATTTTTATTCAAAAAAGCGGCTTATAAGCCGCTTTTTTTATTTGTCTAATTCTGAATTGATAATTTTTAGTCTTTCTTCTAGAGCTTTCTTTTCTTCCGCTAAAGATTCGTTGGAATTATCACTTACATAATATCCTCCGGAATTATTATTTGCATAATATCCTCTTCCAAATCCTCTACCGTAGAAATTTCCGTTTCTAGGTGCTGGACTACAATTACCCATTCCTCTACCTGTGTTTGGCCCCATTCCTCTTGGTCCTGACCCATTAAAACCTGGCATATAACTCACCTCCATTTTTGACATATGTCATTAACTAACTTTATTATACACCTTTTTTTACATAATGCAAATAATTTATGAATTATTTTATATTTTCCCTGACAAATGGCATACTCATACATCTTGGACCGCCTCTACCACGTGATAATTCACTTGATGGTATAGTGTGTACTTTAATACCATGTTCTCGAAGTAAATCATTTGTAATATGATTTCTTTCATAAACAATTACTTCTCCTGGTCTTAATACTATTGTGTTAGCCCCATCATTCCATTGTTCGCGATCAGCAGCTATACTATCTTCGCCTCCACAAGGAATTAATGTGATTTTCTTATTTAAGTATTTTGATAAAATTCCATCTAATTTTCCTTCAATAGGTATAACTGAAAGTTTTTTATCAAACTTCAAACTCTTTTTAATTTCATAGGCTTTTAAAATTGATTGTACATCATGATGAATTAAGAACTTATCATGATCGACTTGTGTAAATACAGTATCTAAATGCATAAACGCTCTAGATTTTGGTATATCAAACGCCAATATTACTTTGTAATTTGTACTGTTATCAAAAAATAAATTTTTAGCTAGTTTTTCAATACTCGCAGGATGTGTTCTTTGAGAAACTCCAATAGCTAAGACGGTATCTGATAATACTAATATGTCTCCACCTTCAATTGTAGATAACATATCCCTACCGTAATATTTAGGTATTGATTTATCTCCATATATTGGGTGGTATTTAAAAATATACTCTCCATATATTGTTTCTCTACTTCTTGTTTGAGAGTGCATCTTGGCAATAGCTACCCCGTTATTTATAATCGCAAATGGGTCTCTTGTGAAATATAAGTTAGGCATTGGATCAGTTACAAACGGGTAGTCTCTGATATAGTCTGACAAAGTCCTTTTTTCAAAATTAGGAATGTCTATTTTTCTAATACCAGCCATCGTTAAAGAAACCAATTCTTTATTAATTGGTAATGATTGTAGAAGATCTCCTAGTTTTTCTTTTAAAGTATCACTGGTTATAGATGATTCTTTTATAAATTGGTTAATGAATTTTGTTTTAATCTCTTTAGAAACATCCAAACATTCAGCTACTAAATCAGTTAAATACAAAACTTCAACTCCGTTATCTCTAAATACTTGAGCAAAAGCATCATGTTCTTTCTGAGCTAAATCTAACCAAGGTATATCGTCAAACAATAATTCGCCTAAAAATTTTGGAGTTAAATTTTCTATTTCTCCGCCTGGTCTATGTAATAATACTTTCTTCAGTTCTCCAATCTCCGATGTTACGTTTAGTTTGTTCATAAAATCTCCTATTCTACAGGTTTAAATTTAGCAGTAAAATGTCTTAGCATTGGTGCCTCATACGTAAATTCTAATCCTTTAATTTGTTTTCTATTTTTGTATACATTTATTAAACATTCAGCTACATATCTTAGATGTTCCATTGTATAAGTTCTTCTAGGAATTGCAAGTCTCATAAATTCTTTATCTGCTTTTAGATTTTTTCTAGTATCAGGGTCTCTTCCTAGCAACAAAGATCCTATTTCAACGGGACGAATTCCACCTTCAATGTACAATGCATTACTAACAGCTTGTGCGGGGAATTGATCATACGGAATATGTGGTACCATTTCACCACAATCTACAAATACAGCGTGGCCGCCTGTTGGATATTGAATTGGTACACCGCCATCTCTTAATAAATCTCCCAAATACTTAACTTCATCAATACGATAAGCAAGATAGCTTTCTTCTAAAGCCTCTTGTAATCCCACAGCCATAGCATCCATGTCTCTGCCTGCTAATCCTCCGTATGTTGGAAAACCTTCTTTAGGCACTATATTTGTTTGACATTTTTGGAACAATTCAAAATCATTTTTAATAGCTATAATTCCGCCAATGTTAACTAATCCATCTTTCTTAGCACTCATCATAAAGATGTCAGCTAAATCAAATGATTCCTTAGCTATTTCCCTAATTGTCTTATTTTCATACCCTTGTTCTCTTTGTTTTATAAAGAAACTGTTTTCCGCGTATCTCGCGCCGTCAATAAGAAGAGTAATTCCATATTTTCTTCCCAATTTATGTACAGCTCTCATATTCTCTAACGATACAGGTTGTCCACCGGCGGAATTATTAGTAATAGTCATAATAATACCGGCTATGTTTTCGGGTTTTTTATCTTTAATTATTTCCTCTAGTTTTACTAAATCAAAGTTTCCTTTAAAAGGGTGATATTTGCTAATTTCGAAACATTCTGAAATAACACAATCTAATGCTCTAGCTCCGGCTATTTCTACATGGGCTCTAGTTGTATCAAAATGAATATTTGAAATAAAATACATGTTATCATGTTTTACTAGTTCAGGAATTACTACTTGTTCAGCTCCTCTACCTTGATGCGCAGGAAGGATATATTCATATCCAGTAATTTCTTTAACAACTTTCTCAAAGCGATAAAAACTTCTAGAACCTGCATAAGCTTCGTCGCCTTGCATTAAAGCTGCCCATTGAAAATGTGACATAGCTCCAGTTCCGGAATCCGTTAATAAATCGATAAAAACATCTTCACTTCTTAATTTGAAAGGGTTGTATCCGGCTTCTTCTAGTCTTTTAACTCTTTCTTCCTTACTAATTAAGCTAATTGGTTCCACCATTTTAATTCTGTAGGGTGGAAGTGTGTATTTTTGCATTTTTTCCTCCTATTTTTGTTTGGAAGAGAATTTTTATTAAATAAAACCAAAAAGAAAGTGAATATCGTTCAAAATGTAAAAAGGTTTTGTAATATTCATCTTAATTATTTAATATCAATCATAGTCCATTCATAATCTTAATTATACTATACATTTCAAATATAGTAAACATTGAATAAGGTGAAATCAAAAAGAAAAGAGGTAACAATTACCTCTTTATATTATGTTTTCAATAAGTCTCTAATATTTCTCATTTCTTTATTTGTATCTGAATACCAATTAGAAGCAAAAACCCTATATAATTTCCATTTTCTAGCTTGTAAATATTTGTCTTGATGTAATAAATCTCTTCTTGAATCAATATTCAAATTTTCATTCATATCACAAATAATTCCTAATTTATATGTCGAACTTTCGTCATCATAAATAGCTAAATTTATATTATAATTCCCAACACCTATAGATGTTTTAACATTAAAGTTACTTTTTTCTAAACGTTTCTTAATATCTAAAGCTAATTTTGATAAACCTTTTACTATTTTATCTTCTTTAGTGTGTAGTTTATTCAATAAATCTTTAGCTAAATCGATTTGATTGCTTGAAATGTATCTGCAATAACTCATATATTTTCTTAATAGTTTTGGCCCTATACTATTTAAGTCTTCAACTTTAAATTCTTCAGGGTACATAGAACTTACAAAATAGATTTTTCTTTTCGCCCTGCTAATAGCTACATTTAATCTATTCTGACCGCCATCATTATTTAGCCAACCAAATTGTCTTCTAAAAACTCCATCCGGCCCCTTTGAGTATCCCATAGAAAAGACTATTATATCTCTTTCATCACCTTGTACATTTTCAATATTCTTGACAAATAAACTTCTGTCTTCGTCATCATCTTTTCTGAATAATTCATTCTCAAAAATCCTTTGATACTTACTTCTTTTGTATAACTCCTCATCAATAAGATTTTCTATTAAATCTCTTTGAGTACTGTTAAAAGTGATTACACCAATGGATTCATTGTTTTTGCGATCTTTTAATATTTTTTTAAGTAATTTTATTACTTCTTTTCCTTCTTCTATATTCATCCTATTTTCAAATATACCATTCTTAACGTGAATATATTCAATAGGTGGTTTTACTGGCTTTTCTTGATTAGGAGAAACTATCAATTTACCGTCGTAGAACGCATAATTAGAAAAAGCTATTAGTTCTTCGTAACTTGAACGATAATGAAAGTTCAATATTGTTTCTTTGTATTTATATCTAGCTAGGTCTAAAAGACTTTTTGCATCAACTGAAATATCTCTCAATAGACCATTTTCATAATAGATATCTTCTTCATCAATGCGGCCCATGCCTAAACTTGATGGCCTTAATTGTTTAGTATCTCCAGCAATACAGACTTTCTTAGCTCTATATATGGCTGGTATTCCTTTTTCAACATACATTTGAGATGCTTCATCAATCACCACTAAATCAAACATACCATATACTAAAGGGATAATTGCACTCACAACTTCAGGTGTCATCATCCAAACTCTTACTGAATTCATAAGTTCTAATTGAAATACATCAATAAAAGCTTTAATACTTATCTTTCTATTACTTTCAAGAATTCTCTTAATATCCATAATCCTTTTTGTATTAGAAAGATTTAACGCGTTTTTATATAACTCCATTTCAAATGATTCAATATTGACTTTTTTCTTTTTACCAATTAAATCATAAAGTTCATTCAATTTTTCTTCATATTTTTCTAAAATATATAGGTATTCTTGGTTCTTAGTTTTAAAGTCTTCTAGGTAACCCGTATAATATGCATCAAAAAGATATTGATTATACTTGGATATATCTTTAACGTTTTTTACTAAGGGGTGATAAAGCAACATATCTAAAAACGTAATCTCATTTTTGGATAAGAGATTATATTTCGTTTCTATTTTATTTAATTTACTTACATTTAAATTAATGTATTCATGTAATTTAGAATCTTTAAACAAAAATTCTAGATAAAGCTTATTTATAGGCTTTTTAACAGTCAAGAAATCAATTTTACCCTTATATTTAGTAATAAAATTCCTTTTTATTTGTCTTTTTTTGAAAAACCACGCTTTATCATATTTTTTCTTGTAGAAGAAAAAATTATTTGTAAATCTTTCAAACTCCAATTTATTGGATCTAGATATTTTTGTATTCAACTTAGTGAAAATTGGATATTTATTGAGTATTTTTCTATACTCAAGAAAATTTTCTAAATTGGCTCTTTTATCAAATGTTTCCTGTATTTTATCTAATTCTTCAAATGTTATACTTCTATACTCTTCTAAAAACATCCTTAATACCGCTAAAGGATTAATATCTTTATTAACATCTTTATCTCTTAAATATCTACTATATAATTTATAGATAGGTTTCCCTTGTATTTTTTGGTTATATAGTAAATCCATTGATTTGTTCAAGGTGTTTATAAGTCTTTCAATTTCTTTCTCAATATTATATATATCATTGTTTAATGTTCGTTGAGGTGGGATTGGATCTACAAAGTTACTTAGTTTGTAATAGAAATCTTGTTTATTCTCAGCATCATCAATAAACATTGTGTATTTAGATGCGTTTCCAAGTCTTGTGTTAATAACGTCTAAAGCAACTTTCTTCTCACTAATTACTAGAACATTTTCACCTTTTAATACGCTTGTAGCTATTAAGTTAGTTATTGTTTGACTCTTTCCAGTACCTGGTGGGCCCCAAATAACTAACTTTCTTTCTTCATTAATCATATCAATTACTTTTTCTTGAGAGTAATTGATTTCATTAATATACGATAAATTTGATTCTTTAATTTTTTTATTCTCTATAAGAAAATCTGATTCCTTTTCTTTTGCGAACAAATTGGATTCATCTATCAATCCCTCTAAAAGGTCATTGTATTTATTTAACTTTAAGATTGTATTAATGTCTTTTTGAATCATAGATGAATAAAGTTTGTATCTACCCAAAGTTATATATTCTTTAATTTTAAAAATGCCTTTTCTTTGCTTTATAAATTTGAGTCTTAATTCATTCTTATAAGGCTCAAATTCATGGTTAATTGCTTTCCCCTTAAATACCATGCCTAATTCTTCAAAAAATGGAATAACAATTTTTTCAATAGTGGATTTGTTTATATCGTCTATAAATGGAATTTTGGTATCAATATCTCCCTTTTCCATTTTTGTTATTGCTAGAATTAAATCTCTATTAAATACGATATCTTTTTCCCTGTCTTTTTTTATACTGAAATTCCTTTTATTTCTTTTAAATTTTACAGGAATAAATACTAAAGGTGCTTTGATTGCGAAGTTATCTTTTCTTAAAATCCCTTCAACATATGGATATCCAATGTATAGGTCGTATGAACCAGTTTCTTTCTCGCTTTTGTTTACATTCCTATATAAAGTAATTATATCTTTCTCTACAATTTCTTCGTTTTTTGCATTTTTCAGGTCTATATCTAATATACTTAATCTTTTGTTTGTAATAAATTTAGATATTTCCAAATTTATATTTAAAAGTGCTAAATCAAAATTTTTCTGCTTAACTATTTTTCCCATATATAAATTATGATTCCTTTTAGATATGTTTGTTAATCTATCCTTATAATGATCTAATACTTTATATGCTGTCTCCGATACATCTACTTCCCTCACAGTTTGGTTTTGGTTTTTATAGATAGCTCTTAAAAAACGGATTGAATATTTTTTTATAAATTCTTCATCTATTCCAGAAATAGCAAGAAAATCTTGTTGTTTCAAAGGCTTTTTTTCAGCAATTTCTTTTAATACTTTATCACTACAAATAACAGGAATTAATCCCGTATTTTTATATTCTTCTTCAATTAAATTATCTCTAAGTAAATCTAATTCTTCTAATAAAATATCTCTTTTTATTGGCATAAAACTATGTTCCTCCAAAATACTCATATATATATTATCACTTTAAAGATAAAAAATATAGGTTATTCCTTTAGTTTCATTATAAAAAAAGGCACTAAATATAGTGCCTTTTATATTTATTTATTTCTTGAATGATAATGTGTGTGAAGTAAATGATGTGCTTTTTGAGAATTTGGCTTTTCTAGATAATCTTTATATAAAGCAAGTATATCTGGGTTTTTATGTGATTTTCTAATGGTCATACTTTCATCCACTTGATAAATAGCATCCATTCTCTTTTGCCTTACTTCTTTAGTCGTACCATAAGGTTGGCCACCACCACCAATACATCCACCAGGACAACACATTATTTCTATAAATGTATATGGTGATGTACCGGCTTTAACTTGTTCACACATTATTTTAGCATTTCCTAGAGTGTGAGCAACAGCAACCTTCACTAATTGACCGCCTAATTCAACTTCAGCTTCTTTTAAACCTTCTAATCCCCTAACTGATTTAAAGTTCAAATCAGTTAATTCTTTTTCATTAACTATTTCATAGACAGATCTTAATGCAGCTTCCATTACACCGCCAGTAGCTCCAAATATAGCAGCAGCTCCTGTAGTTATTCCAAATGGTAAATCAAAAGGCATCTCTTTGATATTTTCAAAATTAATTCCCATTTGTCTTATCATTTTACCTAATTCTCTAGTTGTTAAAACAACATCAACATCAGGATTAACGTTATCAATACTCATTTCTATTCTTTGAGCTTCATATTTTTTTGCTGTACAAGGCATTATAGACACAACAAAAATATTTTTTGCATCTAAACTTGTTTTTTCAGCATAATATGATTTAGCTAAAGTTCCAAACATTTGTTGAGGAGATTTACATGTTGAAATATGATCCAATATTTCTGGATATTTTTGTTCAGCATAACTAATCCAACCAGGACAACAAGAAGTCATCATCGGTAGTGTACCACCGTTCATAATTCTACCTATTAATTCTGTACCTTCTTCCATGATTGTTAAGTCAGCTGCAAAGTCTGTATCATATACTGCATCAAACCCTAAGTATTTTAAAGCAGCAATAACTTTTTCAGTTACTATTGATCCAGGTTCCATTCCAAGTTCTTCACCTAGAGAAACTCTTACAGCAGGCGCAACTTGAACGATAACATGAAAATTAGGGTTATTAATAGCTTCCCATACTTGATCTGTATCGTCTCTTTCTATAATTGCTCCTACAGGACAAACACTCGCGCATTGTCCACAAAATACACAGAATTCATCTGATAAATACTTACCAAATGCTGGTGTTATTTCTATAGTATTACTTCTTCCCATGACATCTAAAACACCCATAGCTTGGACGTTATTACATACATCAATACATCTTCCGCATTTAATACAACGGTTAATGTTTCTGATTAAGACTGGATTATGATTATCTATAGGTTTCACTTCTAATACAGTTGGAAATCTATTTTCATCGATTCCAAGTTTATTAGCCAACGCTTGTAGTTCACAGTTTAAATTTTTAGGACAAACTGCACAATTAGCATCATGATTCGCTAATATTAATTCTATAATAGTTTTTCTCGCATTTAAGACTCTAGGCGAATTAGTTTGAATTATCATACCTTCCTTAGCTGCAGTAGAACATGAAGTGAACAATCTCTTTTGTCCATTAATCTCAACTACACACACTCTACATTCTGATTTGATTTCTAAATCAGGATAGTTACATAATGTTGGAATATCTATATGATTTTTTCTAGCAGCTTCTAAAATAGTTGTGTTATCATCACATGTCACATCAATATTATTGATTTTAAAATGTACCATAACTAATACCTCACTTTCGACAAGTAATCATCACGGAAGTACCTTAATGAAGAAATAATTGAAGTCATTGAGGTTTGTCCTAAACCACATAGTGATGTTTGTTGAATTACATTAGCCAGGTTTTCTATAGACATCAAATCTTTCTCAGTTGCGCGATGATTTATAAACTTATTCAATAAGTTAACAATTTGAACATGCCCTTCTCTACATGGAGCGCATTTTCCACAAGATTGATGAACAAAAAATTTCATATTAATTAGTAAAACATCAAATAAATCAAATCTATCATCGATAACTATAATAGCTCCGGTCCCTGTTTTTGAATCAAAGTTCTCAAATCTATCAAAATCAATAGACATATCTAGCATATATTCAGGAATAAGCGGTCCTGATGCTCCACCGAGCTGTACCATTTTAATTTTTCTATTATTCTTAACACCTTTTCCAAGTTTAAAAATAACATCTCTAATAGATGTTCCAAACGGAACTTCATATAACCCCTTATTCTTAACATTGCCTGATAAACTAATCAGTTTTGTCCCCGTTGAAGAAGGAGTTCCTATTTTTGCAAATTCCTCTCCACCCATTAGTATAATGTGCGGGAAGTTAGCAAACGTTTCAACATTGTTTATTAGTGTTGGTAAATCGTGGATTCCTTTTTCTGTAGGAAATGGAGGCTTTGTTCTTGATCTACCTGGCTTACCTTCAATAGATTCAATCAGAGAAAATTCCTCTCCACATACATAAGATCCAGCACCAGATCTTATCTCAATTTTAAAACTAAAACTTTTGTTAAGTATTTTATCTCCTAATAATTTTTTTTCTTCTGCAGCTTTAATTGTCGCTTTCATTATCTTTATGGCATTCTGATATTCGCCACGGATATAAATGTAACCTTTACTAGCTCCCGTAGCATAAGCTAATATAATCATGCCTTCAACAACGGCATGTGGATCATTTTCCAATATGCTTCTGTCTTTAAAGTTACCAGGTTCGCCTTCATCAGCGTTACATACTATAAATTTTCCCCCTAGTTGTTTTGATAAAGCTCTAACTTTAATATGAGTTGGAAATCCAGCTCCACCCCTACCTCTTATTTTAGATTTCTCTATTTCATCAATAATTTTAGTAGGATGAATTGATAAAGCTTTTTTTAATCCTTTATATCCATCCAAATTAATATAACTATCAATAGATAAAGGATTTATTTTTCCAAAGCGATTTGTTATCATTTTCATTTGAATCACTTTGCATCACCTCGCAATTTTTGGATAATTTTTTCTACTTTTGCGGGTGTTAAACTTACATAAACTGAATCGTTTACTCTCATTACTGGCGATTCGTTACATCGCCCTATACATTCAGTTATTTCTAGTGTGAATAAACCATCTTTTGTGGTTTCTCCATCTTGTATTCCAAGCAGTTCAGCTAACTTGTCGTATATACTTGTTGAATCATTAACAAAACAAGGAACATCGTGACAAACTTGAATCACGAATTTCCCCTTTGGTTTCATAGATAACATAGTATAAAAAGATATGACTGAACATACCTGACTTTCAGGAATATCTAAATATTTAGCTATACTTGCAACATCTTCCGCTGATATATAATGATTCTTTTTAGATGTTTGATATTCAAGTAAGATTTCTATTAGATATTCTTGTTCTTTTGGATACTTAGAAAGTACCTCTTTAAGTAATATCATTGTTCCTCCTTGTGTTTTTTTGTCCGATAATTTCTTGCCACTATAATTCCGACATTAAAAATATAATATTATAGATAGTAATACTTGGTGCGAAACACTAATAATTTATACTGTTGATATAAATATTTGAAACAATATTAATACATTAACCTCCTTTATAAGTTATAACAATTATATCAAATATAAAAGAACCGTGTCAACGCCTTGTCAAGTTTCCAATGAAAAATCACATAAAAAAAAAGAGAAAAACTAAGCTTTCTCTATATTTTTAGTATTTTATCTAGCTCTGTTTGACAATAATCTCTATCCGACTTTTTTTCTACCGTGTATTCTCTTTTGACTAAATTATTTAGAAAATGATAAATTCTTACATTTGTTTCATTTTTTATTCATACATCACATCATTTATTCTGCCTTCATTTCAATCATCTCTTCTTTACCATCTATAACATCCATAGATAACTTTACAGATTGATCAATAGCTAAATAAATATCATCCTCCGGAACATCAAATTCATCAATGTATGACTTATCAATAAAAGCATTTTTAGTCATTATTTCAGCTAAACCAACAAGATCTAATCCGGATTCAATCCCACGTTTTTTATACTGTCTTTTATACTTCGATAAAACTAATTTATATATCCACTTTGGAATGGAAAAAACTTTCCTTTTTATATTCATTGTCTTATGAAATACGTCTAACATTTCGTTCCAAGTTAAATTGTAATATCCAACAGGAATATATTTAGCTCCATCAGGTTTTTCTAAAACATTTGCTATTAGTTTTCCTACCTGGTTTACGGTTATCATAGTTGTTCCACCCGAAGGATAGAAAGTTCGAAGTTTCATTTTTTGTATTTGCTCAACTAAGAATACCCACACTGGTTTTCGTCCTGGTTGGACTCCAAAAATGTATGGAAGCTCCAAAACTGATACCGACATATTGGTGTCGCTATATGACAACGCAATTTCTTCTTGATCAACACGACTTCTAATATATGGGTGGTTTTCATATAAATTTAAATCACTCCATTTTCTATTAAAATGTACAAAATACGAACCTAAAATAACAGAATGCTTGACTCCAGCCTTCTTTGCCAGAGATAATAGTCGTTTTATCGGTTCAATATTGTATTTTTTGTATACCTCATAAATTGGCGGTTTTCCCTCTATTCTTTCGTCAATTCCAGCTGCAAAAACAAATCCTTCGCAGTCTTTAAACAATATTAATAGGTCTTCATCAGACATTTTCATAAAATCCTTTAAATACAGTTTCATATCTTGTGGTATAAAAGTACTCTTCGGCATTGGTGGTAAAGCCAAAGAAGTTACAAAATGTCCGTTAGCTATTATCTCTTTTGCTGCAACAGACCCTAACAAGCCTGTTCCTCCTATCATAAACACCTTCATAAAATACCCCCGCAATTTTTATAGTATATCTTCGAACAAAGCATGGTTTTTCCAACTTGGTATAAATTTCTTGTTTTCTATGTCATAAGTTACCTTCACTACTCTATTATCAACAGGTGTATCGAATTCGACTTTGTCTCCATACTCATAGGCCACTCCATTAATAGCATTTATTTCACAATTTCTTCCTTTTTTAAGGTCTTTAAGCATATTTGATTTAATCAATATATTTTTCTTTATAGCAATAGGTATTAACATAAAACTTATCCACCTGTTAATGCACTTATTATAGTTCAATAATTTAACTATATCTTTACCTTGTATTGGTTTAATTTTATAGAACATTATATAAATCTGTAATTTCAATAGATATTTATAAACTAGTAAAATTATAGCACAATCAATTATCTATTTCATTATGTTCTAATGTAATAAATTTAAAAACCAACTGACTAAGTCAGTTGGCTCAAATTTATTTAATAGTTAAATACGTTACTGACTCAACATGTTGAGTTTGTGGGAACATATCAACAGGGGTAACACCCTTAATGGTATATCCGCCCTCAATTAAATGCTCTAAGTCTCTAGTCAGCGTTGCTGGATTACATGATATATAAATTATTTTAGGAATCTTCATACTAATAATAGTATTTAAAAATGTTTTTGAGCACCCTTTTCTTGGTGGATCAACAAATATACAATCAAAATTGTATTTTTTCCATTTTTGAATAACACTTCCCGCATTTCCAACTTCAAAGAAAGCATTGTTTATACCGTTAATTTCAGCATTCTTCTTAGCATCTTTGATAGCTGAAGCAACAACTTCAATTCCAAATACTTTATATACCTTTTTAGCTACGGATAGAGCTATTGAACCTATACCACAATATGCATCAATGACTTTGTCTTTTTTTCTAAGCCTAGCGTATTGTATAGCTTTTTTATAAAGTCTTTCAGTTTGTACTGTATTGACTTGAAAAAATGATCTGAATCCTATTTCAAAATTAACTCCTAATAATTCTTCATTAAGGTAATTTTTTCCATATAATAATCTAATTTCGTCTGATGAAAAAACAGATTCATCTAATGCATTTACTACACCAATACCCTTAACCAAAGGATATTTGATTGATATCTTTTCGACAAAAGCTTCCTCTTGCTCAAAAGAGTCCTTCGCTAGGTTTAACAAAAAAACTATTTCTTTGTTTCTAGTAGATTCTCTTATTATACAAGATTTTAATACTCCTGTTTCATCCTCAGAGTTATATGCCTGTATTCCCAATTCATTACACACATTTTTTATTAAAGTAAGTAATTCAAAAGATTTTTTTGACATTGTATAACATTCATTCAAATCTACAATTTGATGAGATTTAGCTCTAAAAAATCCTGCTTGAATACCTTTTTCACCTTGAGCAAATTTGATTTCTACTTTATTACGATAGTAATAAGGGTTAACCATACAAATTATATCATCAACTAATGCAGGATCATATTTTAATTTCTTCATCATAAGTTCTAAACGATATTTTTTAAATTGAATTTGTACGTCGTAATCCATATGCATTAAACGACATCCACCACATTCATTAAAATGTTTACATTTAGGTACTAATCTAAAAGGACTTTTTTGGACAAATTCTATAACTTTTCCAAAGCCAAATTTTTTTCTTCTCTCTGTAACTTCAATACTCGCAACTTCGCCTTTAAGCATATTCTCTACAAATACTGTATATCCATCTTCTAATCTTACAACACCTAGTCCATCATGCGTAAGATCAACTGCTTTTACTATTAAGTTTTGAGTAGTCTCTTGATCCATATTAAATCCTTTCTAACGGGGTGTCAAATTCAATAAACCCCACATTATATTATAACACAGATGTATAATATATTACCGATTTACTCCAAAAATATAACTCGCTTGTAGCGAGTTATTATATTTCCTTTGCGTATTTATTACTTAGATACCAAATAATAACAATTACAACGCCTATAGAACAAAAAATGTATAATGATACAATCCCTACTTTAGATATTAGAATCCCAGCAATTAATCCAGCAATAGGAATCAATGCTTGAGATAAAACTCCTGATACACTTTGCACTTTGCCGAGGTGTTCAGCGTCTACTGTTCTTTGAATAGTAACACCAACCGGAACGTTGAATCCAACACTTGAGAATCCCATTATAAACAGCAATATGGTAATTGAAATAAGAATTGTATTTACATTTAATATATCCAAATAATACATGCACATTAATGTGCTTATAATTACCGTTATTGCAACAAATACCATTAAATGCTTGCTAATGATTTTAAAATACCTTTTCTTCGGTTCTTTTCTAGAAAGAATAATTGACATTATAATACCAGAAACTGAAGCTGCAATCATAATTACAGAATACCAGTTTTCTATAGACATCGATTCAATAAAAAGGTACTTAGTTTCCTCTGATAATCCAAACTCTATGAAATACGGTATTGCATTTTGAAATATTGGAACCGTAAAGAAATTTAGGAACAAAGCCATCATTAACAATACAAATATCGGTTTAAAATTATATACATATTTTACGCCAACAGCTATATCTTTAAGTACACTTTTAAGTGTCATTTTACCAACCGCCGCTTTGGCATCATACTTAATAAACATTTCAGTGACCGCCGATATCAAATAAGCAATTCCACAAATAAAAAATATCACGTAGATACCTAACAAAGCGTATAAGATACCGCCAAATATTAAACCAATTATATTTTGAAGATTCCTGGACCCGTTCAAATAGCTAGAAGATTGTTGTAATTCATCATCTTTTACTATAAATTTAAGTAAAGATCCTGCTGCAGGGTTGAAAAATGCAGAATTAGTACCAAGGATAATAGCCATTATAAAAATCACTAAAATCTTGGTTTCTGGATCATTTGTTAAATATATCAATAATCCTGCCGATAGAATAACAAAACCTCTAATGTAATCGGTAATGTACATTGTTCTCGATTTATTGAATCTATCAGCTAATGCTCCACCAAACGGCATAAATATTAATAATACAATTCCTGACACTAACAAGTAATAGCCCTGAATTAATGGCGCATTTTCTGCTCCGTACGCTTCAGTTGAAATCCTTAGAATATATAAACTCATTACAAAGTTAAACAACATAAAAGCTATATTCGAAACTAAAACTCCGCTAAATAGTAAAGCGAAGTTTTTATTTTTAAATACGTTTTGTCTTGTAGTCACTTGGTCTTTCATGATGTATCTCCTTGTTGGATAATTATACTTATTCTACTATAACTCTTACAATATCTCCATCAGCAGATTTAACGTTAACGATTTCCCCTACAACACCTGAGTTAATCATTTGAATTAACATATCAACATCAACATCCAAATCATCTGAATCTAAATGTGTTAACTTGCTATTCTTTAATAGTTTAGCGAATTCTATTGGTAACTCAATTCTTACTTCATCTCCATCAGCTGAATCAACTAATACTTTTAACATTTTAAATTGATCTTTTTTCTTTGCTGGCATAATAACTTCTGGTTCTGATTCACCTTTGCCTATAGCTGCAAGTAGTTTTTCAGCTTCTCCTGCTGTTATAACTCCTTTTGATAGTAATTCTAATATCTTCAATCTTTCTTCCTTTAATTCTGTTTTTCCCATGATATTCCCTCCTATTTAACTTGTGCTAATAATTTAGTAGCTTCTTCAACATTGATTTCACCACTATCTATTTTTTGTAATATTTCGTTTCTAGTTGGCCCTTTATACTCTTCCTTCTTTTCTTCGACCGGATTAGTTTGGTACCCTAGTTGTTCAATTACTTCATCTAACATCTTTTTAATTGTTGGATAAGATAAACCCATTTCCTTTTCAATCGCCTTAATGTTTCCTCTATTTTTAACAAACACTTCGATAAAGAACAGCTTTTCTGTATCTAAGTAGTTAAATTTAGACAATGTAAATTTTCCTTTATATTCTGTTTCGCAGTTTGTACACTTCAATTGTGTAACAATTAAGTCGCTATGACATATCGGACACTCTGAGATAACCGGATATTTTGCCACTCCCTTTGTCGCTGTCTTTGTTAGTCTTTTAAGGATACCTAGTTCCTTATCAATTTTTATTTTAGCCATTTTATTTTCCCTTCTATATAGTCTTTATTGTTACTTTTTCGCCAGAATGCGTATTAACATCTATGTTTATTCCTTTGTGAGTAATTAAATCTAATATTTCTCTTTTATTTAAAGGCATATCATCGCCTAATTTATCTTCTTTAATAAACATCATAAAAAACCTGAAGATAAATATTGGTGTTGGTATAAAGAATAATACTTTCAAGAATTTATTCACTCCCTTTTCTTCAGGAATATTAATTCTAAGTTTAACAAAATGTGCTCTTTTCGTTAAAGGTATACGTTTCCTTTTTTTAGTGTAAATTTCTTTATAAGTCGCTTCAGCCGATATTGAGTTGGTCTGAAGCTTTGCTAATGTGCTTGCTGTCATTTCTGTTCTCCCCTTTTTATTATTTAGTAATAAAAGTAATAGACTTGAGATTGTAAACGGTATAAAATCATATACAATAGCGTCTAGCATGCTAGGCCCTCTGTTTTCAGCATAAATTTGAATAACTTCATCAGCCGAAGCTATTAATAGTCCGATAACTAGGATTCTTAAATATGATAAATTCCATAATTTACCTGTAAAAAACCAAGATATTCCTAAAATAAAATATTCAAACATATGTGCTGACTTCCTTATTACTATATGTAAATCAGCTATTACGATACCATTGTTTGGAAATAAGTCGGTTATTATATCAAAAATAAAATTTGATATTCCCAAGCTCAACGATCCAGATTGCTCTCCAGATGCTAAGGAAAATGAAAATACTATAAGGGTCAGAACCGATGATAATATTAAACTAAAGTTTTTCATCAAAACACTCCTTTAGTAGAATTATAACATAATTCAAACCTGTACTTTCAAATCCCTTGCATTTCTCTGAATAATTAACGTATTTTTTGTTGCGCATAGAAGCTTTGCCAATAATTGTTCGGGCTTGAATAATCATAACATTTACCACAGTCACTATTGTTTTCTTCTATTTTTTGTAATTTGCGTGTTTTATTCATTTTAATTCCCCTTCCTAAATTCGATTTACTTTATTGTTTACAAGTAATCGCAATTGAACCATCCCCCTGAAGAACAATTCAATTTTATTTTTAAGTTTATTTCAAATTAACCCGTTTCGAATTAACTTTCTTAACTTATACCTTAATTATATCAAACATTTTCATAATGTCAAGCTTTTTATTGATTTTTTTTATATTTTTATTAAAAAAAGCCATTTTTAGTGGCTTTTTAATTAATATTATTAATGTTTTTATTGATTTTATTGATTTTTACTTTAAATATCCCTTCAATTCAAAAATAACATCTCTTATTTCCGCTGCTTTTTCAAAATCTAATTCTTTTGCATATATATACATTTGTTTTTCTAACATATTAATGTTTTTAAGAACATCTTTTTGTGAAAGCCTATTGAAATCTTTAACTTCTTTCTTAGCATCAGTTTGAATTGAAATTCTTTCATGAATGCTTTTTAAGATTGTCTTAGGAGTTATATTATTATCCTTATTATATTGGTCTTGTATAGTTCTTCTACGATTAGTTTCATCAATTGCTTTTCTCATTGAGTTTGTAATCTTATTTGCGTACATAATAACTCTACCGTTATTGTTTCTTGCTGCCCTACCTATTATTTGAATTAATGATTTACCACTTCTTAAGAAACCTTCTTTGTCCGCATCTAAAATTGTTATCAAAGAAACTTCTGGTAAATCTAAGCCTTCTCTTAACAAATTTATACCAACTAAGATATCATATGTTCCTAATCTTAACTTTCTAATTACTTCCATTCTATCTAAAGATTTTATTTTAGAATGTAAATAACCTATCTTATAGCCAAAACCTTTTAAGTATTCAGTTAAATCTTCACTCATTTTAATTGTTAGTGTAGTAATTAGTACCCTTTCATTTCTTTCAATTGTTTTATCTATTTCAATTAACATATCATCTATTTGATTTTCTTTTTTTCTAACAAACACTTTTGGATCCAATAATCCTGTAGGTCTAATTATTTGTTCAATTATTTTATTGGTTTGATTTAATTCATAGTCTCCTGGTGTAGCTGATGCATAGATAACTTGATTAATCTTATTGTTAAACTCAGCATAATTAAGCGGTCTGTTATCTAGTGCGCTTGGCAATCTAAATCCAAATTCTACTAATGATTGTTTACGCGCTCTATCTCCGTTATACATCCCTCTTACTTGAGGTAAGGTAACATGTGATTCATCCACAACTAAGAGAAAATCTTTTGGAAAAAAATCCATTAACGTATAAGGGGTTTCCCCCTCAGCCCTTAATGATAAATGTCTTGAATAGTTTTCTACACCGGAACATCGTCCCATTTCTTTAAGAAGTTCTAAATCATACATAGTTCTTTGTTCAATTCTTTCAGCTTCTAATAAATGGTTTTTATCTTTAAAATACTTTATTCTTTCTATAAGTTCTGATTTTATTCTTTTTAAAGCTTCTTCCATCTTAACTGGATCAGTTAAGAAGTGAGATGCTGGAAATAAAGATAAAACATCAAAATCCTTTATTATTTCACCAGAAACAATATGAAACTCTCTAATTCTCTTTATTTCATCAAAATCAAATTCAACCCTAATAGCTATATGCTTATTATAAGGAGGAAGTATTTCTACCACATCTCCCCTTACTCTAAAACTACCTCTCACAAAATCAATATCGTTCCTTACATATAATATATTTACCAAACGTTCTAACAATTTTTCTCTTGTGATTTCAGCGCCTTTTCTTAAAGTAACCATGCCTGATTTATATGTATCTGGATCTCCAATACCATAAATACAAGATACAGAAGCTACAATGATTACATCTTTCCTTTCAAAGAGACTAGAAGTCGCCGCATGTCTCATTTCATCTATTTCATCATTAATCTTAGCATCTTTTTCAATATATATATCAGCCCCTGGAATATAAGCTTCAGGCTGATAATAATCGTAATATGATATGAAGTATTCAACTCTGTTTTCAGGAAATAATGATTTTAACTCAGAATACAATTGACCAGCTAAAGTTTTATTATGTGCTAAAACCAATACAGGTCTATTAATCTCATTAATAACATTAGCTATCGTATAGGTTTTACCTGTACCAGTGGCCCCTAAAAGCACTTGTTCTTTAACGCCATTATTTATATTTTCTAACAATTTTTTAATCGCGGAAGGCTGATCTCCTTTAGGAAGATACTCCGAAACTAGTTTGAATTTATCCATATTTTATCACCACAATTAGTATATCATATATATTTAGATTTATTCGGTTAAACTATGATAAAATATATACGAGGTATATAGAATGAAAGTTGTTTTAATAGGTGTAAATTCTAAATATATTCACACTAACTTAGCGATAAGATATTTGAAGGTTAATTGTGATTATCCAGTATCATTAAAAGAGTTCACAATCAAAGACAGTATCGATAAAATCATTAACGGTATCATGAATGAATCGCCTGACATTATTGGTTTTAGTGTATATATATGGAATGTAGAAATAATTAAAGAAATATTGAAAATTATAAAAACTGAATATAAAGATAAAACAATTATCCTGGGTGGTCCAGAAGTTAGTTATGAATATGACGACTACCTTAAAAATCAATTATGTGATTACATTATTTTCAACGAAGGAGAAATTGCATTCAATAAGCTTGTTAACGCATTAATATCTGATAAAGATATACAAAGCATTCCTAATCTATCATATTGCGAAGGTAGAAATGTAATAAAGAATGACGCTCAAGAAATAAAAGGCTTAAACAAGCTTGTGAACCCTTATAAACTAGATAATGAAGATATAAAAAATAAGATACAGTATATTGAATTATCTAGGGGTTGTCCATATCATTGTTCATATTGTATGGCTTCCTTAGAAAAAGTTGTAAGATTCTTTGATATAGCCAGGGTTAAAAAAGACATTCTTTACTTGTATAATAAAGGTGCTAAAACTTTTAAGTTTTTAGATAGAACTTTTAATTTAAAAACAGAATTAGCTTTAGATATCTATAAATTTGTTATTGAGAATGATTTTAGTAAAGCGATATTCCAATTTGAGATTAACGGAGATATTTTAAAAGATGAAGTTATAAAATATTTAGTAAAAAATACACCACCAAATCGTATCCGTTTTGAGATTGGTATTCAAT
>Ga0207997_1000286_pt1 | contig 25562 bp, 26 predicted proteins | sample AntAceMetag02UKN_FD_184777 | JGI IMG/M metagenome (GOLD analysis project Ga0207997, IMG submission 184777) | Saline lake microbial communities from Ace Lake, Antarctica - Antarctic Ace Lake Metagenome 02UKN (SPAdes) (version 2) | ecosystem: Environmental > Aquatic > Non-marine Saline and... | reverse complement strand
AAGAAATACTACTAAGACTATTTTTTGTAACTCTATTAGTTTGGATTATGTGTAAGTTTTCAAAATCTGAGAACATTAAACCTTCTGCCACAACTATATGGATTGCGATAATTTCTGCCTCAGTAATATTTGGATTAGGTCATTTGCCCGCAACTGCATCACTTACTACAATCACTCCAGTCATTATTCTTCGTGCGGTATTACTAAACGGAATTGGTGGTGTTATTTTTGGCTGGCTATATTGGAAGAAAGGACTTGAATCGGCAATAATTGCTCATTTCACTACAGACATAATTCTTCTTACCGTCTTTCCATTATTATTAAATCTAAACTAAGCTCTTTTGGTTCATTTTAGCTTAAAACAGCCCTGACCGAGAGGCGTTGTGGGACAGCCTCAAAAATCCCTTAATTTCCCTTTTAAATCACAAGCTCGAGGCCGACTAGGGGAGCTGCTTTTCAACAACAAAGAATCGCTTTTTGAGCGGTTTTTTGATATATTAAAATAAGTAATCAATATTTAATCTATGGAATATCAGCAAGACAATTCTAAGGTTATAATTTGTTTAATTTTTTTGATACTTTCAGTTTTCATACTGTCTTTGTCTTTTGATTCTCCAGGAGAAGTTATTGTGGGCGCCATTGTTACTTTGATTAGTTTTCTTATTGTCTTTAAAATTTTTCTACCGGGACTTGAAGAAAAATTTATCAAATCCATTATTTTAACTATAATTACTATTTTTACTAATGTACTCTTTAGATTTATCGGATTCTCAGGAGCCTTATTCGCAATTGTGATTCAATTCATGTCTTTAAGATATATAACTAAAATGGATTTTTTTTCCACTATTATATTAGTAACTATAATAACTATTATAAATTTCTTAATTGTTTTTGGAATCGTTTTTCTAAAAACACAAATTTTGTAGAATCAAAGGAATCAGTTTTGTCCAAAAAATCAATTTACTGAGGTAGTCAAAAGTTCTAAACACGTTCTTAATTGGGAGTAAAAATAATTCTCCGAAAGGGGATTTTGTTTTTGCTTTGAAGGTGCAATGAGGATCTATCTTCTCGATTTATCTGTTGAAGGTGAAGTAAACCCTTCGGGTAAAACCTCCGAGTCCTATCCGCAGAGCATACTTCTGTGGCTGGTTGATACCTGATATTAATCGATTGCGGGGTTTGACCCTGATTGCGAGGTTTGACCCTGATTGCGGGGTTTGACCCTGATTTAAACTATGCGGGGTTTGACCCTGATTGCGGGGCTTGACCCTGATTAATTACTTTTGGAAAATCGCCTTCGTCAACTGACAGAAAGGCGGTTTTTTGATAGGATAAAAACATTATTAAAGATATTACTAAAAAAATTACTAAAAAAATTACAATTAAGAATGAATGGACTGCAAAAGAGGTAGTTTTAATTTTTTTTACTATTTTTGGTGTTTTTGGAATATTGACCCTTGCCGTTTCTTTTTTAGAGATTGAGCCAACAATTTTATTATTGGGGCTCGATACAGTCTTTTTTATAACTACAGTTTGGATTTTTTCTTTTTTCTTGAAAAAGAAAAAAATATCTTGGGAAGAATTTGGGTTTGGAGAAGTTAAAATTAAATGGTTTGTCTCAAGTTTTTTTTATATATTTTTAATTATTATTTTAGGAGGATCAATTTCTAAATGGGTGAGTAGTTTATTAGGTCTTAGTAACGAAAATCTTTCTCTATTAAAAACTATATCAAGCGGTAAGTTATGGCTTGATATTTTGAATTTAAAATTAATGATGGTAATTCTTATCCCATTTGCTGAAGAATTGATTTTTAGAGGATTGATATTTAGATATATCAGGCAAAAGAAAAGCTTTTTGTTCTCAGCAATTTTAAGCAGCCTATTGTTCGGTATTTTACATTTTAATTTTGCTTCTATGCCGTTTTTAATTATTCTTGGATTTGTAAATGCTTTTGTTTTAGAAAGAAGTAAATCTATGATTTATCCAGTTCTTATTCATGGAGGGGTGAATAATCTTGCTGTTAATTTATTTTTCCTCAGTACGTTTTAGTGTCTAAGATCGTTTAACTCCAGGTATCAAATGATTACGATAGAGTAAAATAATATGTTAACACTTTTAAATTTGAAAAAAGAATTAAGAATGGAAGCGAGTCCGAATAAAGCAAAGATTTCGCAGAGATTTTTTAAAACAGGCCCTGGAGAATATGGTGAGGGGGACGTTTTTTTAGGTATTACTGTACCCGACACAAGGAAGGTGGTTAAAGGATACAGTAATCTGAAATTAAAAGAAGTAGTGAGGTTGCTACATTCTAAAATTCACGAAGAAAGATTAACTGCTCTTTTAATTATGGTGAATAAATTTCAAGCAGAGAAAAATAAAGAAAAAATTTATAATCTTTATTTAAAAAATACCAAATATATCAATAGTTGGGATTTGGTAGATTTGTCAGCTCCTAAAATAATAGGAGCTTATCTCTTATGTAAGCCTAAGTTAATTCTATATAAACTAGCCGAATCTAAGAATATTTGGGAGAGGAGGATAAGTATTATCTCTACTTTTTGTTTTATAAAAAATAATAAATTTAAAGAAACTTTAAAAATAGCCAAAATCTTATTAAATGATGAGCAAGATCTAATTCATAAAGCAGTTGGTTGGATGTTAAGGGAAGTTGGGAAAAGAGATTTGAAGACGGAGAAAGAATTCCTTAAAAAATATTATAAAAGAATGCCAAGGACTATGCTTCGTTATGCTATTGAAAAATTTCCAGAGAAAAAAAGAAAAAAATATTTATTAAACTTAATATGAATAAGATTTTAAAAGGTACAATTATTTTAGTCATTCTTTTTTTAGTTTTTGGAACAATAGTTCGTTTTTCAGAAATATTTTCAGGAACGCAGGAAGAGAAAACAGAAGATAAAGGGCAGGTCCTCATTAAAGAAGGTAAAAATGAGGACGAGGAGGATATTAAAGAATTAGCTAAGGAAAATTGGGGATGGGTTAATGGTCAGGAAAAATTATATAATTTATCTTCAACAAAAATTAATTTAATTTTGGAAGAAATTCAAAATCGATTTCCTAATACATCTGATAGACTAAAAGCTCTTTCTATTTTACGTCTTAATACGCCATATAAAGTAGGATGTTTAGGAGAAGAATCGGGTAGGGACGATGATCCGATTTTCAGGTTGGATGTTGCGGATTGTACTGTATTCGTATTAACTAATGTGGCATTACTTCATTCTCAGACAGTAGCCGAAGCGAGGGGAATGATGGCAATTTTAAATTATCAGTCAGATTCTGACATAACATTTGAGAATCGTCTCCATTTTACGATTAATCGTAATGAAGTTGTGAAATATTTTAAAGATATTACTAAGCAGATTGGGGGATTAGAAACCGAAGAGAGGCAAGTGATTTTAAATGAAGAAATTAAAGAAAAAAGGTTAATAGATATTAATTGGGAAAAAGAAATAACTTTGGAATATATTCCTAATAAATATATCACTAAAGAACTTTTTAGAGATTTACCTCAAGCTGTAGGTATTGCTTTTATCAGAGAAGGGGACGAAAAGATTGGACTGGATATAAGACATGAGGGAATTTTATTTGATGGTGAACTTTTTTTTCATGCGAGCTCAGTCCAAAAAAAAGTAGTAGCTGAAGATTTCTTTGAATATTATTTTCAAACAAATGATATTCCTAGATTTGACGGTATAACATTTTTTGAGATTAATTAGTAATTTCTGTATCTTGACAGAATAAGAATAGTATTGTATAATACGGATATAATAAAATAATGAAAGAAAGGAGTTGGTATCAGTGGAGACGAAGAAATTTGGGTTACAGGCTGAAGAATGGATCATTTCTATCTTAAAAAAAGAAGGTTTCGTGGTAGTAAAAGCTACTCACAGAGAAGATCATTTTTATAAGATAGACTTCTGGGTTAAACATAATGGCAGCTATCTAGCAATCCAATTCTCAGTAGACAAAGAAGCAATTATGAGTTGGAAAGGGACAGAATCTCTTCAACGCGGCATTATTCCTATGTGGATAGACGGGGATAAATTAAAAGAGATTATTGAAGGAGAAGAGAAAGAAGAGGAAGGATTGGTGAAAAGGTTCTGGGATCGTGTAGGAAAAGTTGTAGATAACTTTTCTATAAAAAGATTTCGGAGTCCGCATTGGGATTCTATTTAATCCCAATAAAATAAAAAGGAGGTCAAAAATGAAAACGAAATTCCCAAAGAAATAATCCCTTAATTTAATAATTAGATTAAGGGATTTTTTAAAATATTATATTATTTTTCAATCTTGCGTGTAATGGTTTTTTGAATTTTATTGAGAATAGCACTTGCTCCTATGCCAAAAAAACTTGCGATAAGGGTAATAATAGACATCATTGGGATAAATGACGCCGAGAAGAGTCCCTTATGCGTCAAAGAAAGGGTAAAGACATAGCCGTATCCTATAAAAATTAGGCATACAGCAATCATCATTTTTTTTCTGAAATTCAGCTCGAACTTTTTGTGAAGGAAGTGAGATATTATACCAACAATCAAAAAGAAGATAAGGGCACATCGTCTATAAATAATCATTATATCTCCTTCATAAAAAAATTCTACACTATGTGTTTTTTCTCCGAATAAGAATTTAATAATTGAAACGGAAAGCTCAGGATTAATTTTTTCCTGGATAAATACAATTATTATAAAAATAATAACTGCAAAAAATATTATCATTGGTGTAATTACTGCTATTCTGAGTAAATCAAAGGTAAAATCAATAATCAATTGTGCTATTTTATTTTTATAGAGTTGGATATTTTTTCCCCTAAACATATTCTATTATTTTAACTAATAATAAGTAGAACGTCTATTTATTAATACTAAAAAATCGTATCTTTCTTATTTTCGTTAAAACCAGATTTCTGTTAAAATTGAATAAAACAATCCTCTAATTAAAAGAAATGATTATTAAAGATAGATTATTTTTGAAAATTACCATTTTTATATTTGGAACAACAATTATTTTTGTTTCGGTTTTTGTCTTAAGGAATTTTTGTTTTGAAAAAAATAATTTATTTAATAATTTTGTATCTCAATTAGGCAATAAGGAAAACGATAAATTTTTTTTAAGCGGTATCAATCCAAATCTTTTACAAGAACAAAATGATTTTTTAGAAAATGCAACTACAAGTATCAATATCAATAATGAAGAAGATATTAATTTAGGATCTAATTTTAAATCTGATTATAAAAATCAGCTTGTTCATCACCTTTTTAATGTTTATGGCGTGCCTTCGCCAAAATCTTTGGTTTTTTCTAAAGACGGAAAAGAAATTTGGGTTAGCTTACTTCTAAATAAACGAAGAGGGATAAGTGTTTTTGATTCTTTAACTGGAGAGAAGATAAAAGACATTAATTTGGATAATGGCGGAGGAGTAGAGATAATATTTTCTGATAATGGCAATAAAGCTTATGTTAGTCAGATGGAGACAGCTAAGGTTCTTGAGATTGATGCTAAATCAAAAGAAATTTTACGAGTTTTTAATACTGGGAGTACATGGACGAAAATGATGACATTCTCTCCAGACGCAGAATATCTTTTTGCATCTAATTGGTGTGGAAATAATGTTTCCGAGATTGATTTGAAGACGGGAGAACTTATTCGCCAAATACCGACTGTTCGTACGCCTCGCGGAATCTATATAACGAAAGATGGAAAGACACTTTATGTGGCTGGGTTTGATAAAGGAGAAATTGAAAAGATAGACTTAGAGACAGGTCTCGGAGAGGTTATCTTTGAAAGTGGTGGAGCAATACGACATATTGTAGCCGACGAAGATAAAAATATTCTTTATGTTTCCGATATGGGCAAGAATGTTATTTGGAAAGTTCTAATGGAAAATGACAAGGTTGAGGAATTTGTTAAGACAGATACTAATCCTAATACAATTCAACTTAGTCCGAATAAGAAGATTCTTTTTGTATCTTGTAGAGGTAAAAATTATTCATCGACCAATTACTATATCCCAGGTCCAGAATGGGGTTCGGTTCTTCTCTTTGATGTAGAAACAGGGAAAATGCTTGATGCAATTATAGCTGGAAACCAGCCTACTGCTTTGGATATTTCTCCAGATGGTCATTTACTTATCTTTTCTGATTTTTTAGACGGGAGATTAGAATTTTTTGAAATTCCATCTTATGAAGTTTTAATTCAAGGTGACGGAGGCAGAAGTGGGGTTTATAAAGAAGAATTACAAAAATAGAATTAATAATTTTATGCAGGAGAAAAAATTCCAAAGACATATAGAAGATTTTGTGTGTGAAAAATGCGGTGAAAAAGTGAAAGGTAATGGTTATACGGATCATTGCCCTCAGTGTTTATGGTCTAAACATGTTGATATTAATCCAGGCGATAGGAAATCTGAATGCGGTGGGTTAATGGAACCTATTGGTGTTGAAATTAAGAATAGTGAATATATTATTTATTATCGTTGCATAAAATGCGGGTTTAAACATAGAGTTAAGGCGGCTCCAGATGATAATTTTGATGAGATTGTTAAAATTATTAATAGGCCAATTGAAGATTAATATTAACTAATGGTATAATGAATATATGAAAAAGAAATTTCCTTATTTAATCCATATATTTATCGGAATTATTTGGGTTTCTATTGGGATAGTACTTCATTCAGGGCTTGAATTGACTATTTGGGTAGGAGGAGGGTTGGTAATGATTATTATTGGTTTATTAAATAGAAGAAGTGAAGGATAATCGTTATTAAAGTGGTTAACGCTGAGTTCTAATTGCCGATTTTTTTGGCTGAGCATAGAAAATTCATAATTTAGAATGAGTCATAATAATTTTTGGGATAATAGGAAAATTCTTCCTTCAATTACCACAATAACTAAATCGGTATGGAAGGATAAAATAGAGGAAGTAAAAAAGCTTGGACTAAAAGAAGTCTTTCTTTTTTTAAGTTCCCTAGAGAAAGAAGGTAGAAAAGAACTTTATAATTTATTAAATCAAAGCGGTATCGAGAGAATTCCTTTTGTTCATCTAAGATCAGATATGGAATTATGGGAGATAGAATATTTAATAAAAAATTATAAAACAGAAGTTTTTAATATCCATACTCAGAGAGAGCACCCTCTTTCATATGATTACAGTAAGTATAAGAACGTTATCTATGTTGAAAATACTATTTTACCTTTAGACGAAAAGGAAATAAGAGATTTTGCTGGAATTTGTCTGGATCTTTCTCATTTAGAAGGGAGCAGGGTAATGAGAAAAGATGTTTATGAAAGTGATATAAAACTTATTAAAAAATATCCTATTGGATGTAATCATATTTCGGCAATTGACGAATCCTCTTTCTCAAGCAAAAATCCCAGTCCTGTATATGATAATCATTTCATAGGTGATTTGGCCGAGTTAAATTATTTGAAAAAATATCCTAAAGAGTATTTTTCTTCTTTTATCGCAATTGAGCTTGAAAATAGTATTGAAGAGCAATTAAGGGTGAAAAAATATATTATTGATTTATTAAAAAACCTTTAAAATAGATTTGATTAATTAATAAAAAGGCTTTAAGCTTACTAAGTAATAAAAAAAGGTCAAAAATTAATAGAAAATAGAAAAATGGGTATAGGATGGGCAAATAAAAAAAGACTTGATAGAAAAAGGAAAAAAACGAATAAGAGCAAGAATAAGAGAATAAAGAAGAAATAACATGTCTTTAAGTATAGGGATTGTTGGGTTGCCTAATGTAGGTAAATCCACTTTATTCCAAGCAATAACAAAGAAAGAGGTTGATCGTGCTAATTATCCTTTTTGCACAATAGACCCAAACATTGGGGTTGTGGCTGTTTTGGATGAAAGAATAGATAAACTAGCAAAATTAACCAATTCAGCGAAAAAAATATATACAACAGTAGAATTCGTTGATATAGCTGGGTTAGTAAAAGGTGCAAGCAAGGGAGAAGGATTAGGTAATAAATTTTTAGCTAATATTAAAGAGGTTGATGCTATAGTGTATGTTCTTAGATGTTTTGATAATAAAAAAATTGTTAATACGGGTTCAACAATGAATGTCTTTGAAGATAAGGAAAGTTTAGATTTAGAAATGGCTCTAAAAGATTTAGAGGCAGTTGAAAAAAGAACTCAATCTTTAGAAAAAGAGTTAAGGACTGGAGATAAAAATATTAAATATGAGTCAGAGGTTCTTGAAAAAGCAAAAGAATACTTGATGAAAGGAAAAATTTTATCCGAATTGGGATGGGATGAAAAAGAGAGAAGAGTGTTAAAGAATTATCAATTTCTGACTATGAAAAAAAGATTGTTCTTGCTGAATGGTTCAGATAATGAAGTTTCAGAAGACATTAAAAAAACTTTTAAAGAAAAAAACTGGCCTTTTTTAATTATTGATATTCTAACCGAATTTGAAGCTTCCGACTTCAGCGTAGAAGAAAGAATTTCTTTCGGGCTAGACAAGGAATCAGAGCTGGATGCTTTAATTAAAGAATGTTATAGACTATTAGGTTTAATTACTTTTCTTACTACTGGACCCGACGAAACCAGAGGATGGGTTTTGGGAAAAGGAGAAAAAGCTCCTCAAGCGGGAGGAGTAATCCATAGCGATTTTGAAAGTAATTTTATAAGAGCAGAAGTGATAAATTGGGAAGATCTTATTAATTCAGGAGGTTTTCCTGGAGCTAGAGAAAAAGGATTGATCCGCACAGAAGGTAAAGATTATGTTGTGCAAGATGGAGATGTGATAGAAATAAAAGCTGGTGTTTAAAAATTCGTTTTTTTAATACTTAAAACAAGTGGAAAATCAGTTGTTTTTTACTTACATTAAACTTATTGGAATGGTAAAATAACTAAAAATGGATTTAAATTTGAAAAAATTAAATAAAGAACAAAGAGAAGCTGTGATTCATAAGGAAGGTCCTCTTTTGATTGTTGCTGGGGCAGGAACGGGCAAAACTACTGTTATTACTCAGAGGATTACATATCTAATTGAAAAAAAATTAGCTAAGCCAGACGAAATATTAGCTGTTACTTTTACCGAAAAAGCAGCGGGAGAGATGGAGGAAAGAGTTGATAAACTTTTGCCCTATGGGTATGTTGATTTATGGATTTCAACTTTTCATTCTTTCTGTGAAAGAGTTTTAAGAGATTACGCTTTAGATATAGGAATACCAGCTGATTTCAAGATCTTAGACCAGACCTCAAGCTGGCTTTTTATTTACAAGAACTTAGACAAATTTAATTTAGATTACTACAAAACATTAGGTAATCCGACTAAATTTATCAAGGCTCTGATTTCCCATTTTTCTCATTGTAAAGACCAGGGAATTTACCCAGAAGATTATTTAGAATATGCCAAAAAATTAGAAACAGATAATGACGAACTTTCAGAAGAACAAGAGTTGGATAGAATAAAAGAAATTGCCTTAGCTTATAAAACTTATCAGCGACTGCTTCTTGGGAATAGTTTTTTGGATTTTGGAGACCTGATAAATTATTGCTTAAAATTATTTAAAGAAAGGCCTCTGATTTTGAAAAAATACAGAGAAAAATTTAAATACATCTTGGTTGATGAATTTCAGGATACTAATTTTGCTCAATATGAATTAATAAAGATATTGGCTACTCCAAGGAATAATTTGACTGTTACGGCTGACGATGATCAATCGGTATATAAATGGAGAGGAGCGTCTTTTTCTAATATAATTCAGTTTAAAAAGGACTTTCCAAAAGCTGAACAGATATCCCTAATTAAAAATTATAGGTCTTATCAAAACATTCTTGACTTAGGTCATAAATTTATAGAAGCAAACAATCCGGACAGGTTGGAATTTATTAATAAGATAAATAAAAAACTGGTCGCAGATAAAAAAGGAGAGGGGATAATTGAACATATTCATACCAAAACATTACAAGAGGAAGGCGTTAAAGTGGTCAATAGAATTATTGAGATTCTCAATAAAGACAAAGATTCAACTTATGATGATTTTGCTATTTTGGTTAGGGCAAACAGTGCAGCAGACATCTTTACGAAAGCATTAGAAAGGGCTGGTCTTCCGTATCAGTTTTTGGCTTCAAAAGGACTTTATTCAAAGCCGATTATTATAGATACTATTTCTTATTTTAAAGTTTTAGATAATTACTATGAAAGTATGGCGGTTTATAGAATTTTAAATATGCCATTTTTAGAAATTGATTATAATGATTTAGCTAAAATAACCCAATACAGTAGATACAAAACAAAACCGCTTCATGAAGTCATGGAAGAAATTTCTTTAGTCTCTGGAATTTCTCAAAAAACGCAAGATAAAATATCTTTTATTCTTAATCTGATAAAAAAACATAGCATTCTTTCGAAAGAAAAAACAGTTTCCGAAGTATTTTTAGCTTTTTTGCAGGATTCAGGATACTTGAAGTATTTAATAGACAAAGGAGTCAAGAAAGAGATTGACATACTTAATCAATTTTACAAAAAAATCAAAAGTTTTGAAGAATCAAACATAGATCCAAGTTTAAGAAATTTCGTAGAAGGAGTAAGCCTAGAAATAGAATCGGGAGAAGAAGGAAGTCTTAAATTTGATCCAGAGCAGGGCCCCGAAATGATCAAAGTGATGACAATCCACAGCGCAAAGGGATTAGAATTTAAATATGTCTTTTTGGTTAATATGGTAGATAAAAGGTTTCCAACTATTGGGAGAAAAGATCTGATAGAGCTTCCAGAGGAATTGATTAAAGACATAAAACCAAAAGGTGACGTTCACTTACAAGAAGAAAGAAGAATCTGTTATGTTGCTATGACTAGGGCTAAGATGAATCTTTATTTTACTTCTGCCGAAGATTATGGAGGAACGAGAAAAAAGAAATTATCGAGATTTCTTGCCGAGATGGGTTATAACTCAACAGAAGAAGAAAAAGAGGAAAATGATTTATTGTTAAAACATAGCAATGTCTCTGATAAGAAAAATAATAATTCAAATTTAAAATTATTACCCAGTCATTTTTCTTTTTCTCAACTTGCTGCTTTTGAGAAATGTCCTTTGCAGTATAAATTTAATTTTATCTTAAAAGTTCCCGTAAAAGGAAAAGCTGTTTTTTCCTTTGGGAAGACAATGCATAAAACTTTGCATCTTTTTTTGAAGGAGGCCAGTATTAGAAAAAAGGGAGATTTACCAAAGATGAGTTATATCAGTAAATTATATGAAGAAAATTGGGTTGATGAATGGTATGAGAATAAAAAACAAAAGGAAGAGTATCGTAAATTGGGAGAAGAAATAATCAAAAACTTTTATAAAGATTTTTTGAAAAATCCCCCCAAAATTTTAAAAATAAAAGACAATCTTGCATTAGAAATACCATTTAATTTAAAAATAGGAGGCAATACTTTATATGGTGTGATAGATCGCATAGATGAGATTGAAGGTGAAGCAATAATTATTGATTATAAGACAGGTAAAGCTAAAGAAAAATTGGATTCAGGAGATAAAGAACAATTATTAATTTACCAAATAGCGGGAGAAGAAGTTTTAGGGATAAATATAAAAGGGCTTTCTTATCATTATTTGAATGAAAATAAAAAAGTCTCTTTCTTGGGAAGCGAAAAAGATAAAAAGAAATTAAAAGAGAAGATAATAAAAGAAATTGAACAAATAAAAAAGAGTAATTTTGATCCGACTCCAGGTTGGCAATGCAAGTATTGCGACTTCAAAGATATTTGCGATTTTGCAAATAGAAAATAAATTATGGATGAAGAAAATAATCAAAATAAAGAAGAAATAATTTTTTCCGTTTCGGACTATATTAAGACTCTAAACAAAGGATTAAAAGGGTTTAAGGCGAAAATTATTGGAGAAGTTAGCGAATTCCAAATAAGTGCCAAGGGTCATGTTTATTATTCTCTCAAGGATGAAAAAGATGGAAGTGTTATAAAATGTATAATTTGGAAGTACCAGTATCTTTCCTATGGTATTGAATTGAAGGAAGGATTAAAAATTATAGCGTTGGGAAGTCCAAGTTTGCATAAACAATATGGATTTTCTTTCATAGCAGAAACTATTGAGTATGCTGGTGAAGGGACTTTAAAAAAAGAATATGAAAAGTTAAAAAAGAAGTTAACTCAAGAGGGCTTTTTTAAAGAAGAAAGAAAAAGACCTGTTCCGTTTTTCCCTCAGAAAATAGGAGTGATAACTTCTTTAAAAGGAGCGGTTATCGCAGATTTTTCTAATAATTTAAGTAAATTTGGTTTTAAGGTTAAAATGATTGATTCTCGTGTTGAGGGACAAGAGGCAGTTATGGAACTTATATCTTCAATCAAGACGTTCAGAGAGAGAGACATAGAGTTGCTTGTGATAATAAGGGGAGGAGGTTCTATGGAATCAATGATGGCTTTTAATAATGAAATATTAGTAAGAGAAGTAGTAAACTTTCCAGTTCCAGTTATTACGGGGATAGGTCATCACAAAGACGCCCCTTTAATGTCTTTAGCGTCTGACGTTTCGGTTTCTACCCCCACAGCCGTTGCAAATATTATTAATAAGTCATGGGAGAATGCTGTCTTGGTCCTTAAAGAACAAAAAGAGAATATTATTAATTCTTATGATAATGAATTAGAAGATGCTAATTTATTGATAGAGCGATCGTTGGGTAAGATCAGGGGGATTAAGGATTTAATTTTTAACAAATATAGGGAAATTGAAAATGCTTTAATGATTTCTTTCCAGGGATTTAAAAATGCTATTAGGAATAACAAGAATGATTTAATAGGTTACTGGGATAAGGTTTTGTTTGGGTTTAACTCGCTGATTTTAACAGTAGAGCAACAATTGAAACATTCAGAAAAAATAATTTATCTCCATAATCCAAAGACCCAGCTAAAATTAGGATATAGTATTGTCAGTAACAAAGAAGGTTTGATAAGAAGCGTAAAGAACGCTAAAGTAGGAGAAGAGTTGGATATTTTTGTTATTGATGGAAAAATTGTATCTAAAGTAAAAAAAATTGATCCTGTTAAATTACAAAAATCAAATATCTAGTATCTTGTTATTAGTTACTAGTTGTTAGTTATTTACCTCATCGGCAATAAACTTTTCAAGGTACCGGACGTTCAAATCCCAGCGTGATTTGCCGTCCTGCGCTCTCGGTCTGTTGTCCGCTTTCAGCGGAACCATGCCAACAGACCTCCGAGAACTACCTTGAAAAGCATATTGCCTCTGTTAATTGTTTATATTCTCATTCTTTTTCCTCTTATGTTTAAATGTTAGAATGTTAGTATGTTTAAATGATCCTTGTCATAAGTCATAAGTCATTAGTTCCGCCAGCTGGCGGATAGTTAATTATCTATGAGTACAGAAAAAAAAGATATCAAAAATTTAAGCGATAACCTTAAAAAACTTTCTCAAATTACTGAATGGTTCGAGAATCAAAAAGATGTCGACGTTGAAGAGGGATTAAAAAAAGTAAAAGAAGCGGTTTCTCTCATAAAAATTAGTAAGGATAGATTGAAAGAAGTTGAAAACGAGTTTGAAGAGATTAAAAGAGAAATAAATGTTGAGGAAGAAAATTCCTAAACGATAAAAATCAAAAAAAGACCTAATTTATTTTTTAGGCCTTTTTTATTATTTTAAAAACTGTTTTAGATTTCAAAAATTATTCCTTTATTCTCTCTTAGAACGTTTGTCCCATAGCCATCATTTGCCAAAACTTTAGAATTTTCTAAAAACTTTATCTCAGCTACCCCATTTTTAAGAGATTTAAATATCAAATTAATTACATTTGCCTTTCCCTTAATCCCAGGGAATGGTTGCAAAGAGATAATATTCAGAATTCCTTCTTTTTTATTGTCATCTTCTAAGAAAATTGAGAACTCTGAATTTGTTCTATCTGTTCTTATGAATTCTAATTTGTCTTTTTGATATTTCAAACTAGCCATAATGGTATTAATGGATTGGTCATTAGAATTAACAATAATGCTGAGTTTTATTTCATCCTGATCGAGATAACTAATCTCTTGTTTTGGACTATCATTTCTTTCTTTTTGAGAGCCAAACATCTGGACCACTATTATTCTTTCCCCTTCATCTTTGAATTCTTTTGATATGACTGCTATTCCTACATCTTGATAATTTTCGTTTAATATATTTTCCTTATGAGAAGGAGACGCGACTAATGCTTCGAATGTTTTTTCGTTATTTGAAAATCCTTTAGCCAAATTTTCTCCAGCATATTTATATTCATATCCTGATTCTCGTATCCAATACCAAGGAGTTATACTCTCGGGACTTAAATGGTTAAAATATCCTTTCTCAAACATATCTTCCGCCTTTTTTTCTGCGGCTACATTTAATAATTTATTCCCCTCAAGTGGCAAAAGCCCATTTTCTTCCCTAAAATTGTTTATAAATAAAACCATCTCTTTAATGTCAGAAATTTTAGACGAAATTTCTTCAGTAGCTTGAATCGTTAGAAAAGTTGACTTTTCTTTTTCCTTGTTTGGGATTCTTTCAGAAAAGCTTCGTGATTTAGGAAGATTATCTTCTTTTATATTAAATGTTTGATAACTTCCAATCGTTGAATGGCTTAAACAAAATACGGTAGGAGCGAATAAGAAACTTGCGATTAAAGTTGTTGTAATAATTTTTCTAAAAAACATAAGAAGCCATAGTGAAGACTTCTTTATTTTTTAGATAGACATCATAAAACAAGCATGCCTAAATAAATAAATGATCGGTTGCGCCACTAACTCCCTTTAATCCAGGCGCCCAAGTAAGGATTAAAGTTCAAAGTCTTCACTTATTTTTATTTAATTTTAAAGTAAATTTTTTATCTAATTTTAAAGTAGATGTGTTATTTATTTTTGAAATAAAAAAAACCTTGTTGAGAAGGTTTAACTTGCAGGTTCCAATAAGAAACCATTTAAATAGAGACCGGTTACGCCACTAGCTTATTGCAATCAAGGCGTCCAAATTAAGATTGCAAATCATAGCCTTCTCTATCTTGATTATAGCTTATTAGAACTACTTGTCAAGTTCTTTTTAACTGTTTTGAGAATTATGCTAAAATGAAGAAATCATTACTTGCTTAATATTATGTCTTTTTTTTATTCTTTTACCCATCCTTTAAAACGTTTTTTAGGAAGAGAAGAAAATCAATTTCTTCTTAGTATGTCTATTCGTTCTTTTGCGATGGGAATGGTTTTAATTTTTGAACCAATTTATATCTATCTTCATTTTGGAGAATCTCTTTCTCTTACTTTAATCTTCTTTGCATTAATACACGGTATCTATGGGATTTTAACAGTCATTGGAGGAAAAATAATGGCTAAAATTGGATATGATTGGTCAATGTTAATTTCTCATTTTTTCTTTTTAGGATACTATATTCTTTTATCAGTGATTAATTTTTCTTTTTTTATTATTCCTTTAGCTATTATTTTAAAGGCCTTCGGCATGTCTCTTTTTTGGCCTTCGTACCATACTAGTTTTACTCGTTTTTCAAAGGATGGTCAAAGGGGGAAATATGTAAGTAAAAAACTATTTACTTGCATAGCTCCAAGCGTTTTAGGCCCTGTCGTTGGAGGAATTATTTTAACCGAATTTAATTATACCTTTCTTTTCTGTTCTGTTTTAGTATTTCTTTTAATTTCTGCCTTGCCCCTATTTTTAAAAAGAGAGCAAAAAGAAGTTTATTCTGATGGATACAAAAAAGCATGGGGAAGGATATTTAAAAAAGAGAACAGAAAATATTCTATTGGTTTCGCTTTTGCTTCTTTGGAAGCAGGAGTAAATAATTATCTTTGGCCACTTTTTATGCTTATCTTAGGAATAAAGTATCTATCTATGGGGGGCATTACTTCTTTTGCCATATTTTTATCTGCTATCCTTGCTCTTTACGCAGGGAAAGTTTCGGACAGTTTTAAAAGAGTAAAACTTCTTAATGTTGGTTCTTTTCTAACCTCTGTTTCCTGGGTTTTAAAATGCTTTGTTTTTAATCCTCTTACTGCATTTCTCGTCCACAGTTCTTATAAGGTTTTTTTATATCTTGCTGTCGTTCCCTTCCAAACTTTCTTTTATGAAAAAGCTGCTTTAGAAGGTGATTTTGCCGATGAATTTATTATCTCAAGAGAAATTACTATAAATATTTTTAAATTTATTTTTCTTTCGTCTTTAGCAGGAATATTCTTTTTCTTTCCTAATATATACTTCGCATTCTTATTAGCTGCTATTGCATCTTTAGGATTTATGATTTTAGGAAAACCATCTAAAGCTTTTAAAAAAAACAACGATGTTAATAAAAATTAAAGCTTTTCCAGGATCAAAAAAAGATAAGGTAATTAAGAAAAAAGATAATAATTTTGAAGTTAAAGTTAAAGAAAAACCTTTAAAAGGTCGAGCCAATAAGGCTGTTTTAATATTATTAGCTTCATATTTTAATCTTCCGCTTAATAAAATTAAGATAGTTAGAGGATTTAAGCAGAAGAATAAAATAATTGAATTAATTGGAGAATAATTATGAATGAATTTATTGAAGTCTTAACAGATGAAAAAAATCAGTTAGTTAATATAACTGAAAAAGTAGAAAAAATAATTGAAAAAAGTGGGGTTAAAAACGGTTTAGCTTTGATTTTTTCTTTTCACACTTCAGCAACTATCTTGATTAATGAAGATGAGCCAGGGTTGAAGAAAGACTGGTTCAAGTTTGTTGGGAAACTTACTTCTGGCCTAGAATTTTTTCATGATAAAATTGATAATAATGCCAGTGCTCATCTTATTTCCGGATTACTTGGCAATGAAAAAACTCTACCCGTGGAAAATGGCAAATTATTAAGGGGAACTTGGCAGGAGATTTTTTTAATGGAACTTGATGGTCCAAGAACGAGAAAAGTTTTAGTTAAAGTTATTAATAATTTTTTAGACAAATAAAAATAAAAAAAGAAAAGTTTATGGACGATTTATTTGATAAAAAGTTTGAAGAGAATCTTTTTGAAAAAGCTCCTTTAGCAGAAAGGATGAGGCCTTATGATTTTGATTATTTTTTTGGACAGGAGAATCTTATTGGAGAAGGAAGTCCTCTAAAAAGATCTATCCAAAATGACACCTTGAGATCTCTTATTCTCTGGGGCCCTCCCGGTTCTGGAAAAACCACTTTGGCAAAAATAATTGCTTACAAAACAAAAGCTGAATTTGTAAAATTTTCAGCTGTCACAAGTGGAGTTAAAGATATTAGAAATGCTATCGAGGAAGCCAGGGAAAGGCTGAAATTCAAAGGGAAGAGGACTATTTTATTTATAGATGAGATTCATAGATTCAATAAGGCTCAACAAGACACTCTTCTACCTCATACGGAGAATGGGACTATTATTTTAATAGGAGCCACAACGGAAAATCCTTCTTTTGAAGTTATTTCACCCCTCCTTTCTCGTTCTTCTGTTTATATTTTGAAGCCCCTTTCTGAAAAAGCTTTGGAAGAAATTATTTTGAGAGCTTTAAAAGATAAAGAAAGGGGGATAGGAGAGATGAATTTTAAAATTAAAAGAAGTGCTCTTGAGAAAATTATTTCTTTTTCTGACGGTGATGCAAGAACTGCTCTTAATTCTTTAGAATTTATATCGGATTATTTAAAGGACAGAAAGAAAAAAGAAATAGACAAGAAGGATGTTGAGCTGGCATTAAAAGAGCACGTCTTAAGATATGACAAAAAAGGGGAAGAGCACTATAGTCTTATTTCAGCCTTTATTAAGAGTATGAGAGATTCGGATCCCAATGGAGCTTTATATTGGTTAGCCCGGATGATTGAGTCTGGAGAAGATCCAAAATTTATTGCAAGAAGAATGATTGTTTTCTCTTCAGAAGATATTGGGAATGCTGATCCGAGAGCTTTAAGTATGGCTGTTTCTGTGGCGAGGGCAGTTGAATATGTTGGCATGCCTGAAGCTCAAATTAATTTAGCTCATGGGACCACTTATCTTTCTAAAGCTCCTAAAAATAATAATTCTTATAAAGCATTATTAAAGGCAAAAGAAGATGCTATTAAAGGTTCTTTTGGTGTTCCTCTCCACCTTAGGAATGCCGTGACTTCTCTGATGAAAAAAATTGGATATGGTAAGGGATATGAATATGCGCATGATTTGGAAGAAAAAAAATCAAATCAAAGCCATTTTCCTAAAGAAATAGGAGAGAAAAAATATTATAATTGATCGAGAAATTAGCGGAGAACCGCTTTCGATCAAATCTGTACTTTCACGATGAGACCTGATTTTTTCAGGTTTTTATGATATGCTAAAAAAAGATGAATCAGGAAGAATTTGAAAAAATAATTGAAAAATCAGTTTCTTCTTTGCCTGAAAAGATCCAAAAAATGATGGAAAATGTTGCTATTTGTATAGACGATGAGATTCCAGATATTAGAAAAAAGAGGGGAGGGATTAGAGTGTCAGGCAACCTTTTGGGTCTTTACCAGGGTATCCCAAAGACAACATGGGGCAGAAGTGCTGTAAGTGGAAGATTACCTGATAAAATTACTATTTTTAAGAAAAATATTGAGAAAAGTGCCAAAACAAAAGAAAAGATAGAAGAACTTATAAAAATTGTTGTATGGCATGAAATCGCTCATCATTTTGGATTTGAAGAAGAAGGAGTTAGAAAATTAGAATCAAAGTGGGAAAAATAATAAATAATTAATTTATGTCGAAGATGTATTCAGCTTCAAAAATAAATTCTTTTAATACTTGCAAACTTAAATATAAATATCAGTATATTGATAGGATTGATTCTGACGTGGAAACTATAGAAAGATTTCTGGGTAGTGTTGTTCATGAAGTTCTTGAGCATTTTTACAATCTTGTTAAAGGGGGAAAAGTTGAATCAATCGATTGGATACTAGATAAATACAGAGAAATATGGAGCAAAAAATATAACAATGATATCAAAATTGTAAAAAAACAATTTACGGCTATTGATTATTTTAAAAAGGGTGGAAAATCCATAAGAGATTATTATGAAAAGTATGATCCTTTTGACCAAACTAAAATTATAGGTACAGAAAGTTTTGAAAGGTTTAAGGTTGAAAGTGGAAAGGATAAATACGATTTTTGTGGTATTTTAGATAGGCTTGATTGGAACGATAAGGATAAAATTTACGAAATCCATGATTACAAAGCTTCAAATTCACTATTAACTCAAGAAAAAGCGGACAAGGATTGGCAATTAGGCCTCTATTATATTGCTTTAATAAAAAAATGGCCAGATGCCAATAATGCAAAACTTATCTGGCATTATCTTTTTTTCAATAAAGAGGTGGTTTCGTCTAGAGAAAAGGGAGACATAAAAGAACTTCAAAAAGATATCATACTAAAAGTTAAGGAAATAGAATCCTGCAAGGAATTTCCTCCTCAAAAAAGCGCTCTATGTAATTGGTGTGATTATCAAAATATATGTCCTTTATGGACACATCCTAAAAAGATGGAAGAATTTGACGTTAAGAAATATAAAAAAGATCTTGGGGTAAAGTTAGTCAAAGATTATAAAGAACTTGAAGAGAAGAAAAATGGATTAAAGGAGAAAATTCTTAAAATAGAAGAGGATCAATTGAAGCTTGAAGAAACTGTTTTCAAATTTGCCGAGGAAAATAAACTTTCTGTTATTGATGGCCTAGGAGCTCAGTTAAAATTAGACATAAAAAGTGAAATGAAACCTCCCACAAGAAGCGAGGATGTTAAAAAATGGGAAAATTTGAGGAAATTTCTCAAGAAAGAGAAAAAATACGAAGAAGTCTCAACTGTCTCCAATAGTATGCTTAAATATAATATGAGAGATTGGCCAAAAGGCCTTATCGATAAGGTCTTAAAATATTTTATAAAAAAGGAGACAAGGAATGTTAAATTAATTAATAAAGATTTTTAGTTTATGGAGTGTAATATAGAAGAAAATTTAAAAAATTGTCCTTGTACTTATATTGGATGTTCGAGGAAAGGAAAATGTTGCGAATGTCTGAAATATCATAAAGACAAGGGAGAACTGCCTGCCTGTCTTTTTTCCGAAGAAGCAGAAAAGACTTACGACAGATCAATCGAAAAATTTATTGCTGACTGGAAAGAAAGTAAATCTTATTGACCTTTATGATAAAAGCTTTTTTAAACTATCTTTACTCAATCCGATTTCTTATTATAATTTGTATTTTTGCTTTCTTTTTTTCAATCTTGGCAGGATATTTTTCAGCTCAAAGTAATCCTCAAGAAGCAGAAGAGTTTTTTGAAAAACTTGGAGAAATGTATGAACCGATCGAAGGGTTTAGTTCTTTTGGACAATTTATATTTGTGATATTGAATAATAGTATTGCCTTATTTTTATCCATTTTACTTGGAATTGTATTTGGTGTTTTCCCTTTTATAGTTATCTTTTCAAATGGTACAATTTTGGGTATATTGATGTATCTCTTTCAATACAACCTATCCTTAGATCAATTCTTTATTGGAATTTTACCTCACGGGATCTTAGAGATACCTCTTTTGATTATTGGTTGTGCTATGGGACTGAGAGTTGGGAAAGAAGTTTTTAGAAGAGTCTTTCAGAAGGAAGGAGACATAAAGAAAGAACTTTCCACTGCTCTTGAGTTTTTTTGGAAAATTATTATACCTCTTTTAGCTTTAGCTGCAGCAATTGAGGTCTTTATAACCGCCAGAATTTTAGGAGTTTAATTTGTCGATTATTAATTAATTTACCCATCGGCAATAAACTTTTCAAGGTATCGGACGTTCAAATCCCAGCGTGATTTGCCGTCCTGCACTCTCGGTCTGTTGTCCGCTTTCAGCGGAACCATGCCAACAGACCTCCGAGAACTACCTTGAAAAACATATTACCTCTCTCTTCTTCTTTTCTTTCGTCCGCTAACTGGCGAATCAGGTATCTTGTATCTTGTCATAGGTCATTAGTTATTTAAATGATATAATAAAAGCTACTTATGAAAAAGAAATATATTATTCTAATTTTACTTTTTTTCTTAGTTATTATTGGGCCAGGATTGGTTCTTATGTTAACAGATTGGTTTTGGTTTAAAGAACTGAATTTTGAGGTTTTTTTCACTACCATATTAAAAGCCAAGTTTATCTATGGACTTTTAGCTGGCATTATTTCGTTTGTTTTATTGTTTGCTAATTTAAAAATTGCTTCTGTCTTAACAAAGAATCGTCCTCTTCTTATTTCTTCTCAAGTTCATGGTGGAGAAGTGGACATAAGTAAATACATTAAAAAGGCCTTGGTTCCTTTCTCTTTGTTTTTTTCTTTTTTTATTGGTTTGGCCGTCTCCTCTCAGTACGGGACCATACTTCGGTTTTTAAATTCAACTCTTTTTAATGAAGTTGATCCTCTATTTCACAGAGACATCTCTTTCTATTTCTTTTCTCTTCCTTTTATTCAATTATTAATTCAGGTTTTTCTCTTTTTGTTTATTATTTCTGCTATTTCTTCTTTTCTAATTTATTTTGGCAAAAAGGCAATTTTGATAGTTGGCAAAGATAGACCTTTTTATTCTTCTGAAGGAAAAACGGAAATAGTGAGAGCAGAAAAGAAACCAAGGGCTCATATTTTTTCTCTCTTTTCCTTCATTTTTATTCTTTCGGCTCTTCAAATTTATTTCGTGAAGATTCCTAATCTTCTCTATTCTCCGTCGGGTCTCTTTACAGGTGCAGGATACACTGATATTCATGCCAGACTTCCAGTTTTAAATATCATGGGGGCTATTCTTGTTTTTGGAGCACTTCTTATGATATTTAATGCCTTTAGAAAAAATTACCGAATTTTATTTTACACAGCTATTGTTTATGTTCTTGTCTCTGTTTTGGGAGGATGGGCTTACCCTTCAATTGTTCAAAAATTTATTGTAGGTCCTAATGAACTCGTTAAGGAATCGCCATACATTTTAAATAATATTTCTGCGACTCAAAAAGCTTTTAATCTTGATAAAGTTGAAGAAAGGAATCTTTCTGGTGAAGATTCTCTGACTTTAGAAGATATTAAAAATAACAAGACAACAATAAATAATATTCGTATTTGGGACAGAGAGCCTCTTTTGGATACCTTTGGTCAGGTCCAAGAAATAAGGACGTATTACGATTTTGTTTCAATAGACAATGACAGATATGAAATAGATGGAGAATATCGTCAAGTTCTGCTTTCTTCAAGAGAACTTAATTCAGAAAATTTGCCAAATCCTAGTTTCATAAATAAACATTTAGCATTTACCCATGGCTATGGTCTTACGTTAGGACCAGTTAACGAGAAAACTAAAGAAGGATTGCCCGTTCTCTTTATCAAGAATTTACCACCTGTTTCTGAAAGTGATTCTCTAAAAGTATCTCGTCCTGAGATATATTTTGGTGAACTTAGCCAAGATTATGCTGTGGTTAAAACAGAAGCTAAAGAATTTGATTATCCCTCTGGAGAAGAAAATGTTTTTACTGATTATGAGGGGGAAGGAGGAGTTCCCATTCGGTCAATATGGAGAAAGCTTTTCTATGCTATTAGATTTGGGGAAACAAAAATTCTCTTTTCGAGCGACATCACTGATGAGAGTAGAATTATGTATTATAGAAATATCAGACAGAGAGTTGAAAAACTTGCTCCTTTCTTAGAATTTGACGGTGATCCCTATTTGGTATTAACGGAAGAAGGGAAACTAAAATGGATATTTGATGCATATACAAAAAGTAGTTCTTATCCTTATTCACATACGATAGGAAAAACAATAACTGACAACGGAGTTAATTATATAAGAAATTCTGTAAAAGCTGTAATTGATGCCTATGATGGGAAAATCCAATTATATATTGCAGAACCTAACGATCCTTTAATTCAAACCTATGTAAAGATTTTTAAAAATGCCTTTCTTTCTTTAGACGAAATGCCTAAGGATTTAAGAAATCATATTCGTTATCCTGAAGATATCTTTATCTATCAAACTTTTCTTTATAGTATTTATCATATGGAAGAGCCCCAAATTTTCTATAACAAAGAAGATCAATGGCAGATTCCTAAAATATCGGAAGGGGGGACAGACCCTATGGTTCGTCACATTATAATGAAGCTTCCTGGGGAAGAGAAAGAAGAATTTATTTTAATGGTTCCTTTTACGCCTAAAGGAAAAGATAATTTATCTGCTTGGATGACGGCAAGGGCTGATGGCGATAATTATGGAGAATTAATGGTTTATCGTTTTCCCAAACAAAGATTAGTTTTTGGGCCAAATCAAATTATTAACAGAATTAATCAAAATCCTGATATATCAAAACAGATTTCTTTATGGGACCAAAGAGGTTCTCAGGTAAATCTAGGCTCTCTCCTGGTAATCCCCATAGAAGAATCTCTTCTCTATGTAAGACCACTTTACCTAAGAGCAGAAGGTGGGAAAATACCAGAATTGAAAAGGGTAATTGTGGCTTACGAGAATAGGATTGCAATGACGGAGACTTTAGAAGGGTCAATCGCTCAAATTTTTGAAGGTAAGAGCGAAGAAAGCCCTGAAACGGTTGAAACATCACCTGTTGAAAATATTCCTCTCTCAGAGGCTCAGAGGCTCTATGAGGAGGCAATTCAGGCCCAGAAGGAGGGGAATTGGTCTATTTATGGAGAGAAAATAGAGAAGCTCGGGGATATTTTAGAAAATCTATGAATGATAAAAAAATATACAAGATAGCAGCTCTCATTATCTCTTTGCTTGTCTTAGTGATAATTGCTGCTTTTTGTCTTTCTCAAAGGCCCGGGAAAGTTAAAAATGAAATTAATTCTCAAAATATGAAAATCAGAAGTTTTTCTTTTGAAGACAATCAATCAATCCCAAAAAAATATACTTGTGACGGTGAAAATATTAGTCCCTCTTTCCAAATTACAGATATCCCAAAAGAAACCAAGAGTCTTCTCTTTATAGTTGATGACCCTGATGCTCTTGGGGAGACTTGGAATCACTGGATAGTTTGGAATATTAATCCTGATACTTCCTTATTTGAAGAAGGGGAAATCCCTGAGGGATCTGTTGAGGGCATAAATGATTCTGGAAAAAATTCGTATTATGGTCCTTGTCCTCCGAGTGGGACTCATTATTATCATTTTAAATTATTCGCTTTAGGTAAAACCATTGAAAATAATCCCTCTTTTAAAAAAGAAGAGATTGAAAAATTAGTTAAGGAAAGCATTATCGGCTCTGCTGAGTTGGTTGGAACATATGAAAAAAAATAATACGGGAGAAATACCATATCATTTAGGAATAATTGTGGACGGTAATAGAAGGTGGGCAGAGGAGAGAGGATTAAAAACGATTGAAGGTCATAGAGAAGGTTTTGAGAATATAAAAAGGACAATTAAATTATGCAAAGAAAAAGGCATAAAGATTTTAACCTTGTTTGTTTTCTCTACAGAAAATTGGAAGCGTTCCAAGGAGGAAGTAAGTTATTTAATGGAACTTTTTAAAAAAGCTTTCACCGATAAGGATGTAAAAGAAATTTATAAGAATAACGTAAGAGTAAAAATTGTTGGAGATAGGAGCTTGCTCTCCAATCTTTTAAAGAAAATGGTGAGTAATATTGAAGAAGAGACAAAAAATAACAAAAAATTATTCTTAAATTTTGCTTTAAGTTATGGAGGGAGGAATGAAATAGTTCAGGCAATGAAAAAGATAGTTAAAAAAAATATTCCAATAAGAGATATAGACGAGAAAATGATTTCTGAAAATCTTTTATTGCCCGATGCTGATTTAATCGTTAGATTGGGAAAAGTAAAAAGAATATCAAACTTCCTCATTTGGCAATCTGCCTATTCCGAACTTTTCTTTTTAGATAAATATTGGCCTGATTTTAATGAAGAGGACCTTGATATGCTTCTTTCCGATTTTGCAAATAGAAAAAGAAGATTCGGGAAATAAAATCCGTATACCGTATACCGTACCGTATGTCGTACGAGAGGGTCAGTCCCTGATTTATCAGGGTCTGACCTTTTTTAATCTCGTTATCAGGATCAAACCCTCTTTCTTTTTTTCTTCTCTTTTTAGGGTTAAACCCTGGCATAACTAGGGTTTAACCCTCACTTTAACCTCTTTTTTTCTTCTGTGTTTTGTTATTAGTTATGAGTTGTTGGTTACTTAGTCATTCTATGCTCCTTTTTCTTAACCTCTTTTTTCGCCCTATCTCTGTTGACATGCACTTATCAGTATGTTACAATATGGGTGTTCTTTAATAGTAAAATAATGAAATAATAAAATATTGAAAGGAAGGAAAGAAATGAAGAAATTCGAGATTATTTTGATAATTATTTTTGTTCTTTTTACTTTTTGTTCATGTAACGGACAAGAGCAAAAAAACCATAAAGAAGAGAGTATTCTTATAAAATTAAGAGTAAGTGGATTTATTTCTATGTTAGAAGAAGCAGAGACTGGAGAAGAAAGAAATTTAGTTTTTGCTCTTAAGGCATGGCAAATAATATTCTCTGCCGTTAAGTTTAATGAGGATACTGTAGTTAGTGAGTCTGCTCAAGAAACAGCTGGACGAATA
>Ga0207997_1000285_pt1 | contig 25592 bp, 51 predicted proteins | sample AntAceMetag02UKN_FD_184777 | JGI IMG/M metagenome (GOLD analysis project Ga0207997, IMG submission 184777) | Saline lake microbial communities from Ace Lake, Antarctica - Antarctic Ace Lake Metagenome 02UKN (SPAdes) (version 2) | ecosystem: Environmental > Aquatic > Non-marine Saline and... | reverse complement strand
TATCATCATCCCCCACAACATCACCATAAGCCCAGCCATCAGCACTATGAGCAGAAGCTCTGTAAAAGTAAAGACAATCAGCCACTAATCCTGTTTCCTCGCCTGTAGCAGTAATATTCCCATTTAATATTACATCTATACCACTAACATCGGCGTTCAAGGTGATAATTGTAGGTACTGCTGCCAATACCGGCAATACATTCATTGAAAATAATATCAATACCAGTATCAGTACAACAGATAATTTGGTAAATTTCCTCATTTAATCTAGTATCCTTACCATCCGTTGTCGTTCTAATTTACTCACCAAGCGTTTCATCTGGTGAATGTCTATTCGGCACTCCCTGCTCAAATCGCTTACACTTCGCGGGCTGTGTTCATCAAGTGCCATCAACACAGGCCAGGCTTTAGCATCTGACATTTGCTTATCCACCGCACGTTTCCCATCCTCGGTCAAGGCGCACATTGAATCGGTCCCTATCGTTTGTCTCTGTGGTCGGAATTTGTCTAATACATTCATTGTTGTCTCCCTCCTAATTATTAAATTCCCTAATCCTTGCTATAACATCATTGCAGTTTTTTAACTCATGCTCCCAGATGACAAGGCAGTCAAACCCAAATTCAGCATACTTATCAATCTTTACTTGCGGGTTTTCTCCCTTATGCCAATAATCTCCAAATAATTCTATAACCTTTTTCTGCCCATTTACATTAGTAAAATCTGGGCATTTCCCACCAATAATAATTGCTCCATCTCCTGTATATTTATATTGATTAGGGCAAACAATCTCAAGCAGTTGAGAAATAATAATCTCTGGCTTTGTTGGCCTTATGTGCATACCTCGCATTATTGCTTTAACTACTCTATCTTTATATTCTGGATTGTCCCAGTATGCTTTTATTGCCTTAACTACCTTTACCCTATGTTCTTTATTTTTCCAGCGCTCTTCTGTTGCTTTACTTTGATTGGCTCTATATTCTGGGTTGCTTACTGCTATCTTATGTGCCTTGAGTAATTTAGTTCTAAACTCTGGGTCTTTCCATTGTTCCTTGCATGCCTCGGTTAATGCCCTCCTATACTCTGGATTATTCCATAGTTCTCTCGTTATTTTACTTTGCCTATCTTTGCACTCTGGGGTATTGCGGAGTATTTTCAATGCCTCACTTATTTTAATCTTTGTTTCTATAGGGCGATGCTTCCCTCTTAACCCCTCACTTATTTTCCGTTTATGCTCCTCACTTTTAGCTATACCCAAACAAGCACTGCTTTGTTTTAATCTGTTTCCAGGGTCACTAAAATATAAAGTCGTAGCTTTACTCATTTTAGCTATAGACTCAGCAGTATGGCATCTACCTTTTGAAGCTCTGCCTATATTAGCTTTATGTTCCTCCGATAGACTCTTGCCTAAATGCGCTAATCTCATATTAATCTTCGCTTCATCAGATGCTTTCCTGCCTGTGCGAGCCTTGCTTATTTTAGCCCTTGTTTCATCAGAGACTAAATGCCCTTTAGGATAAGACGACATTATTGTCTCCTCCTATATTTTTGGGGCAATTCAAAGCCCTGCGCGTTTTCTGTGTTATAAATGTCCTTCCAACATTTACCATCAAGCATATTTTGGGGCTTACTAGCATTTATTCTGAGCAATGCCGTAGTCCCAGCTTTAGACAATTCATCCTGAAAAGGGTTGTATTTTATCGGCGTAAGATAAACGCCTATTATGATGGCATTTGGGTCATCCTCGTTTTCATCGGAATGGTAAACTCGCACACATTTAGCTTCCCACAATGCTTTATCCAAGCATTTGCGGTCAAAATCATCAAGGCTAACACCAACACCCAGCATTAAGCACTGCATATGTCGCCAGAAGTTAAACAGTTTAAGCAACACCTGCTTAATAGATAATGTCGGAGAAGATAAACGGCTCATATACTTTGAACCAAACTCATCCATCATCACTGTTGAATTACGTAGTAACATTTCCCCTCTTGATGTTATCCATTTACCATCCTTATCAACAAAAGATTTGAACTCTGCTGTTGCCGTAAATTCATTCCGCCGTTTATTGTAATCCTGCAAGGTTACATTGGCCGGCACACGACCCATCTGTTTCAATTCTTCGTATTGTTCCAATGGTGGTGAAGCTAGATATTCTGCAAAACCCTCCGGGTCACCATCAAAATCTAAGGAGGTTAAACCCTTGATAGTATGGGGGCGCACAATGCCTGTTTCCATTTCTGACATTCTGTCAATCTGTTCAGCCATCATTTCCTCACTAAAAGGAATATATGCACCAAAAGATTTGCGTGGCCTAGTATCTAATATTGGCACTTTCTTGAAATAATAGTCCATTTTCTTAGCTATCAAATGTGCCGTTATGCCTTTCCCGCCTCCTGGCTCACCTGTTATCAACATCAAGCCCCTATGATAATTAACCCAGAATTTCGCATCCTCAATCTCTTCATCAGTCAGCCCAGAGCTTAATTTAAGCATGTCAGACGGGGTGACAATGCCAGCCTCATCATACAGCAGGTTTTCATCTAACTTAAATATATCTTCTATTGTTTTTATCTGTGACCAGTCTATCATTGCTCCCTCATATGCTTAAATGGACTCTCCAGGTCCGGGCTACGAGTCTGCAAATCAGTATCACTAATTATTACAAGGCTCTCTACAAACTTGCCATCCCTGCCCCGGCTTGTCTGATAAAAAGCATGGCGGAATCGGTGGATAAATAAATTTCTGAGGTCAACCAAATCAGTCTTTTCATATTTCTTGTGTTCAGTTTCAACCCACTCATCATCATGTCCTTTACGCCTTGCCTCTCTCCTCAAATACCATAACTGCACTGCCCTTATTTGGTCTACAAAGTTAGTAAACTGTTGCTCAAAGGCTTGAAGCATGGTAAGAGAATGGACAACCCCTTGAGGCAGATAACTAACCTCAACCAATTTATCTTCGGTTGGATTTATTAAATAGCGTGTTGCTATATTAGCTGCGCTTTCTTCATCTGGTCTGTTATCTTTTTCCACCATTATTGCCTCCTAAAAATACCACTTATTCTCATCATCATACTTCATAGGCTTACCATTCAAAAGTTCACTAAACCATTTGCAAATACGATTAGCCCAATATTCCTCAGCTAATGCCTTCGCCTTTTTCTTCATTATTAACCTCCACCAAATGTACCCTTAAACCAGTTATACATTTCGCTTAACCTATCAGAGAATATGGAATAATCCGTAGTAGATTGAGATGTTATTACCAGTGTGGCAATACTGATGCCTAATATCACTATACCTAAAGCATAGAGCCAGAAATTACGCCCCAAACTACCACCAACAACATCACTGCTTTGTTCCATTGATTTTCTCATTGCTTCTGCACTGGCCGTGCCAACTCCATCCAACATATTAGCCAATCCCTGTGCTGAAACAATCGGTCTATCAGAAACATTAGATAACGGCTCGGCATCACCGGCATAATAAGTTATTTTTGTCATCGTAGTCTGCACAAATTTAGTTTTGCCCGGTGGATAGTCAGCAAGATATTCCCCTGGCTCACCAAGTATATGAGTTCTCTTATTCTTTTTTTTGCCAAAGGTTATCTTTTCGCCATCAATGGGCACTAGTAAGTTTTTCTCTTTGCCTGCTTTGGGTAACTCCTGCACCCAAACATGGTTCATAGCCTGTCTAGCGTATTTATGCCTGTCAAATAATAATTTAGCCACCCAAAATACAATCGCAATAGCAATCAGTACAAAAAGTGGCCCGATTAAGTTTGCTAATGTTGCCCCCATATTATTTCATAGTCCTCCTTTTTATATTTTCTGCGTAACGCAGTATTACCTTTCTGAAAATGCTTTTATTCTTTATTCCCCGTATGACGGAAACGGCGAAACGAAGATGAAACATCGCCTGTCTCATCTAATAACTTTGACCTTAATAATCTTGAGGCTTCAGCCTCATCTTTTGTCCTTAATTGCTCCACAGAAAAATTACCACCTAACTTACTATACCCCCGTCTTTCAGCAGATGCAAAGTCCGGAAACGGCCCCCACACAATTTTCCTGTTATCCTGCTCCGACCACAACCAATAATAGAGCCGACTTGTTGGTTTTTCCCCTGCATGTTGTACCTTATTATGATTTATTCTATTTTTGTTTCCATTCCCAAGCATATCGCTATTCACCCCCGAATTTCCCAAAAGGCTTAAACCAAACCACAAAAACCGCTACCAAGCCACCAACAACTATTACCGCTGGTACAAGATAAATAAACATAGAAGTCGCGGCAGTTGTGCTTATTATCAAGTTTGTTATTTCAGGCGTTATCGCCCACACTATCGGCATTAAGATTACGATAGAAAACAAAATAGCAAGCCCGATTGTAAATCTACCCATATTATCCTATCCTCAAAGCCCCCATAGCGACCTGTAGCGCCTGTAATGCAAAGGCTATGTAAAATCCAATTGAAAGTGTCATAAGCACATACCTGATCAAAACCAATTCCCCTGTAAAGAAACTGAAGTCCCAGAGTAACAACTTAGGTGCTGTGATTGTTACAAACTTCCAGGGAATATCAAAAAGGGCTGTCCATCCTGCGTTATTTGCCACCCGGACAAAGTTGAAACCTAAAGCATAATTGATTATGCCCAAATCCTCATTATAAACCATTACCCCAGCAGCGTGAGCTTCTGCCTCTGTCCCCTCAATTCCCCTATCACAGCCAGTACAAGAAACATCAGTAAGTGCAGCATATTCTATCTTCTCATTACCCACCATCACTATACCCCCGGCATCTTGGAACCCATTTGTGGTAGTTACAGGTAAAACATCAACTACATCATCAATGCCAGCCGTCAAATCAGTAGCCACCATAGAAGCTGAACCATCCATAATAGCAGACAGCATTGACAACAAAACAAAGCAAACAGCAAACGCGGCCACCATTTTATTGATACGCCATCACCACCTTTGAGCAATAATTCATTACGACACCTGCCTACTTTTAGCAATTGCGGCATACACCGCTAAAAGCATACCGATTATTATTGTCCACCACGGCACTGTTCCCATAACAACACAAATCGCCAATAGGAATACACCCACAAAAGCCGAGTAAGTGCCATTTTTAGTCAAGAAATAAAAAGCAACAACACCACCGACAACAAAAAGCATACTAACTGTTACCCATAAAATCACAGACGGTAAATTTATTATGTCCGCGAAAGTGTCAAACAATGGGCTAAACATATTGGTTGGCGCTGTCATACCAAACAAGGTCATTACAGGCGTTTCAGGCATAATGTCCTGTGCTGGCTCTGCTGTAGCTGGTAATGTAACAACATCAGAATACAGACTGCCCAGTAAGAGAGTAATATCACTTGGGTTGACCCCCCAAGTTATTCTGCTGTCATTAGTGCCTGCATTACCTGCTGGTCTGGGGACTTGACCATTTTCCCATATTATACCATTATTTAATACACCAGGATTACCACTCCCTGAACTATCAGCAAGTGCTGCTCCTGTTCCTGTCTCTATATGCCACCATGCCACTAAACTTGTAGTATCATAAGGGGTGTACCTGCCAGCCCCACCGTTATAATTGTATTGAACTTCTGCTAAGGGATGATACCTGGTATAAATCCGAATCTCATCCATTATGCCTTCAAACATATCGACTGCAACAACCCACCGACCCACGTTTATATTAGAAAATTCTTGTGTTGTTCCAGTTAACACAGTAGTGTCTACCTCAACCCCATCAACATAAAGCCAACTATTAGCTGTAGTGTATGTTAAAACCACATGATGCCAAGTATCTGCCACAAAAACACCAACACCATTTAAGTTATCTGCACCGAGAGTTGTGTAATCCCCAACAAACGCATCAGCCGCACCATTTATCATATGCATACGGTAATTGTTAGCCAATGACCTAGTCAGGCATTGTGTCCCAGCAATCATAGGACTATTAAGCCAAAACTCTATCGTGCCAGCGTGGTCAGCAAGTAAAAGAACCCCAACTTCATTAACATAATCATCTACACCATCAAACTCTATACCATAGTAAGACCTATCAATTAAAGTACCAAAGTCAATAGTGAAATCATCCCCAATGGCAAGGACAGCGCTAAATGCTGGGGCTACTGTTATTACACCACCAGCACCAAAAACAGTACAAACCCTTGACTCCCCCATAGCCGCAGTGGCAGAATCAGTAACAGTAACTAAGGCATCAACCCAGTAGCCAGCGGCATCCGTCATTGTATTGTCCGTTATTACAGTGGCCGGTCCTGCGCCACCAGTATCTGAACCATCGTAGCTAGTCGCTTCTACAATGTCATTCGGCTGATACCAAGCGTGCTCAATTCCACCGACTGTATGCTTGTAGTATTCCATATAGGGCATTACATTGTTCTGGTTTAAGTACCAGTCATTAGTGTTGTCATCTACACTAGCACCTTTCAGGTTTGTCCCCCATCTATCGGGGTCTGTTACTCCATCATCTACTTCAATGTAGAAGTCGCACCATCTACCTGTTTTGCCAGTGGTAAAAGTGGCTGTTTCCCAAGAGCAGGCAGTGTCGGCAGTGCCTGCATTAGCAGCAGAACCATAAGAAATTATTGCCGTCCCTACTCCTTCATCGGCATACCAATAGTCTGTTTCGTCTCCTGGAGCTGTGCCAGCATAAAGAGCATCTTCTTCATCTGTTGAAAGGTCATCAATGCCTAGTATTACATTCTGTATTTCACCAATGCATCCTTCAATACTCACGCCATCATCTCTAGCTCCAATACAGAAGTCTCCGCCATTTGGCGTGTTAGAAGCTACGATTGTATCAGTATCTTCCACCGTGCCATTTACTAATAATCTTTGGGCAGGACCTGTGTTACTCAAACTTGTAATAATATGATACCAAGTGCCACCAGTCCAGCTATTAGTAGTAGATGTCAAAGTAAACAGATTTACTCCATCATCAAAAGTAAAAACTAATTGCCCACTAATTTGAGTAAGATAGACACCTACATAATCAGCAGCACCAATATATTTGCTCCAGATATATTGGTCTGTAGCTGAAGCAGCCGAGAAGGTGCTATCAAGTCTAAACCAAAGGCTAACCCACAATTTGGCAATATTATCGTTTATCGCCCCAGCATTAACATTAGAGTCAGCAGCCCCGGTAAAGTGTAGTACATCCCCAGTAGCCCAAGCAGGTTCATTATCTACCCCACAGGTCTTTACTGTGTATTCACCACTAGCTATACCTGTGGCAGTAGCTTCTACTTTTATGTAACCATAAACTATAAAGCGACAATCAAAGCCTGCTACTGGTGCCCAGTTAGTACCGCTATTGGCAGAGGTTACTGCTTCGCCATCTGCATAAGGATTTATGCTACTACGCCTTATTTTTGCTCCATTTACCCCATCTGCTCTAATACATATACCATATAGTGTACCTGCTGTTAGTTCTGTATCAACAATATCAAAGTTCTGAGCAGTTGCCCCATTTACCTCTATCTCTGACTTACTGACTATATCAGTCCCATCACCCGTAGGCATACCACCAGCAGTAGGTCTCAAACTGACAGTAATAGTATCCCCTTCAGCGCCACCAACAATCAGAAGAGTTATACTTGTAACTGTATAAGCAAAAGGCGAAGCAGGGGTAGTAAATACCTGCCCTTCCCAATCAACGCCCCAAAATGTCTCATCATTTACTGTATCTGTGTCTTGCGTTACATTTGTATCATCCATAACCTTAGAAGTTATATTAGTAGCACCATTAACATAAGTTCTAAAGCCATCTTCTTTATAGACTAAGTTTTTATCTGCTCCAGCATCAGTATCAACATATCCTGACTGCTCAATCTCAAAGTCACTACCTGGTTCAAGGGTATCATCATCAGTGATAGTGATATTCCCGTCATAGCCGATTAAGATATCAAAGGCTTCTGGCGTGTTATCTGTTGTGTAATAAAAGTTTGATGTGCTAGCTGCTGCGAATTGTGAAGCAAACAGCGTTTTGTCATCAGTCAGCATACGAGGTGTACCCGCGCCAGACTTCTCCACTTGAACATCTAACCCATCAGCATCAATGTAGCTATTTGTTACCATCGGGTCATTGTCCATAGGTAATATGACCGGGAACATATCATAGGCAGTCGTAGTAGTAACGACCTGAATTAAGGCTTGGTAGGCCGCCAAGACAGGCACAGAGATAAATACCACTAACAGTATCGCCAGTAAAGTTGATTTTAATATCTTTTTTATCATATTTCTACCCATAACTCGGCTTATACAGTACACTAAAAACACCAAGTATAACCAGAATAGCACCGACTATTATCGGTATCAGCAAAGGGATAAAGTGCAAAAGCGCACCAAACACCAATAATAGCCCGGCAACAATAATAAGTGGCTCAAAGGTTTTTGTAAGAAATATCACACCTATCATAGCACCAAGCATAACTATAAACCAAAGGCTGCCGTAAAGAAAAGTCGGCGGTATTGCCAAATCCGTTGCCACAGTGGTTAAATCCAGCCAAGTACCTGTCCAATAAGTATAATCAAGGCTTGCTGCATATGTTAATGGATGGTCTCTCTCAGGAGGATATTGTACAGAGCTAACACTTGAAATAAAAATGTGCGGTTGCATTGTCATTAAGTTGGGGATTGAGGTACTGAAATAATCCTCACCATACCCAGATAATAGCACTGTGGCACCTTGAGAGATAAAAAGCGCATTACCCCCCCAAGATGAGGTAAACCCAATTGCCAAGGTTAAAACATCAGAACCTAATTCATTGCCCATCGGGTCATGCCAATTTGTATAAGTATCTGAGTCATTACTGGGGCAACCAGTACCAGTCCATGTTAAGGTCGGATTGCCTTCTATCTTGACCATATATGTGGTAAGCCAAACTAATCCACCGGGAATTACTGTTGGGGCTGCTGCTACTTCTGCTGCTGAAAAGTAAATGCCTACTATGCCATTATCATACCCATCGGCATTATAGGCATAGGCTAATCCACTTTTAAGTTCTACTACCCCATCCATAATTCTGAATATAAAGGCTTCCTCTATATTCTCAGCAGGGGGCGCGCCATAAGTTATTGTGTATTCTATGACATAGAGCCAATCGTCTGTTTCTACACAATCACGATAAACAGTGATACCATCAATAGTCGGCGTTGGTGCATCCGGCGGGGCAATCGCCAATACAGCAATTGACGGTATAAGTAATACCGCAATCAAAAAAGAGGCAATTAACCTTTTAGCCCATTTCTTTTTCATCTTTTTTAAAGGGAGATTTCTTTAAAATCCCATTGATATAATCCCTAGTAGCTTCCAACCTGTCATAACAATGCTTCTGCGTGAAACCATCGTTATAGTTAGTAGTAGCTTCAACTACTAAATCTCGGATTGCCCAAGGTATTAAACTCATTTTTGAAACCATAATCTCCACCTCAACTTAAATAATTCTACAAACATATCAAAATAACCACGCCAGCATTGAACTTCATAATAACAGGCTCTGGGATATTTTGTCGCTTTTCCATAATGGCAACACTTTTCTCCTGGACATAAACTCATTTTCTTACTCCAAATAAAAAGGCATCAACGCTTTGCTCTTTGCGCTTGACCTTTTTGCGTTTTGTTTTTTTGCCAAAGTAAAACTCATCGCTAGTCTGTCTTCTGCTTCCAGCTTGCCCACCAAATAGCCATTGGTCTGTAGTCTGCTTCTTACCCGAATAAGTATCGCTAGGGTCCTGTTTGAAGTGTATGGTAAACTCTTTGCCTTTTACCTTGATATCAACAATGGCAATACCTATGTCAATACCTAGCACATCCTTTTTGGGTCTGCCTTTCAAAACCTGTATAGTCTTATAGGCGCTACCCTCACCAGTGGCAAGTTTTGTTACTCCCGGTGGTGGTGTCTTGCTGTAGTGCCTCTTGGTATATGGTGGTGGTAGTATAATCCAGTATAAGCCTTGTCGCCAAGTCAGAGTCCCCGGCTTGATAATAGCAGCTAAATCCTCCGCCTCATCACTATCAGGTAATGGGACTATCGGTGCTATTATAGTAGGCGTAGGTGTAGGCGTAGGTGTGGGCGTGGGTGTTGGTGTAGGCGTTGGCGTAGGTGTAGGCGTAGGAGTAGGCGTGGGCGTGGGTTCAATGATAGTCGGTTCAGTAGCCGTAACAGTCTCAATAGCTTGCTGTAGTAATGTTTCTGTAGCTGCTTGCGTTGCTGTTTGGACTGCTGCCTGTGTTGCGGTAGAAGTAGAAGTCTCAGTAGCGGTTTCGGCAGCCACTTGAGCAGCAGTTTGAGCCTCAGTCAATGTAGCCCCTTCAGCTAATGCTTGAGCCATTGCCTCAGTAGCAGCCTGTGTAGCTGTTTGTAACGCTTGAGCAGTAGCTATCGCTTGCTGATTAGAAACCTGTAATTGAGACTTAGCTAGTTGCTGTGCTTTAGTTAAGTTACCTGCCTTGAAAGCCTCTAATGTATTAGGCTGCAACCTACTTATTGTCTGATTTAATTGAACTGGTGTTACATTTTTCAATAAAGTTTGTAATGTTTGTGGCTCATAGGCTACTGCCATAGTAACCATATTAGCATTATTTATTTGCTGAATGGCATAAGATGGCTTCATAGCTAGCCACTGTGCTGCCATTGTCGTTGCCACTTCTGCGGTTATTTCACCAGGTCTAAATGGTGTCCAGGTTGCCGATGCGCCTGCACTTGGAACTAGAACTACAGTGGCTTTAGAGATAGTATCTAGTTGCCTAGCGATTGCAGCAGCAGCAGAGGCATCCTTCATTCCTTGCAATGTCAAGGCTTTTAAAAATGCTCGGTATTTAGCACTAGGCATAGCTGAAGGTTTCTTAGGAAACCACCTTGCTTGAGCAGCAGCCCACCTTGTAGCATCAGCGGCAGTCTTGATTTGCCCTGCTTTGATGGCATTGGCAATATTATTCCAGTTTACTTGAGGTTTGGTCACTCTAGGCTTTATTAGTTTATTCCAGTTTATCTCTATAGTCTTGGTCAAAGCTTTTTGGGCAACTCTAGCTGTGGCTACCCTCCTTTCAGGAGCAACCATTAAAACAATAGGAAGATATTGGTCATTCTTTTTATCGTAAGTTACTGTATTAGCAAATAATAGCCTAGCCCAAAGTGGCTGAGCTTGCTCAATATTATAAATAGCCTTCAATTCTGCTTGGTCTGGGATATCCGGTGATATCATCCGTTTAGGAGTTGCCTTTATAAAGTCTATAAATCCTTCGCCTTCTTCCTCTTTCCAAGGTGTAAAGGATTGCCAGACAGCAGCTACAATACTAAGAGCATCCCCATAAATCCTTTCCACAAATGCCCTAGTGTCTTTTGGCTCTGCTATGATTTCAGGAGGTAACAATACCTGTCTAATAGTGTCTTTGGTAAAACCAGCAGCAATAAGTTTATCTTCTGCTGCTTGGGTTGGATTGTCTATTAAGTATTGGAGTATATTGTAACCACCTTCTACCTTGTAGGGGTCAAGCTCTTTTATAATAACTTGTTGCTCTTCTATTTTCTTATTATAACTATCAGCACCACCCATACTATACGCTTCTTGCAATTCAACGGGCATACCCTTTAAGTATGCTTCAAAGTCAGCCCTTTCCTCTTCTGCAATTAAAGTACCAAATTGAGCAGCAACTACTGTTTCTGGTGTGATTAAGCCCAATTTACGAACTTCATGAACCTTCTCGCCTAATCCCATATCAAAGGCTTTTTGTAGGTCATATCTACCATACTGGTCTTTGACAACATCTAAAGCGTGCCAAGCATCGTAGGCCTCTTGGCTTTGTGCTGCTATGTTTTGATTATAAGCCTCAACGGCAGTATTATATGCCTCATCACCTTTAGCATAGGCATCCATCAATTCTTGCGGTAAATCTTCTGGTAATATCTGTAATGCCTTGCCTGCTGCTACCCTTTCCTCACCTGTCAACTCAGATGCAGTCTGAAATTGCGATGCTAGTTCCTGTTTAACTCCATAAGCATAAGCACCTGAAGTCTTACTGGCTAATTCATAAATCTCAGCAGCAGGAGCACCACTCGCTATCAATGCCTCAAGTTCAGGGTGCATCCCTTTTTCAATATCTTTGGCAGCTCTAGCACCTACAGATAGTTTAGACTCGTCTATCTTGCCTGTAATTTTAATATCAGGTGCTACTTCAGGCTCAGGTGGCGGTGCTTCAACTTCTGGGACTACTTCGCTATTATCAATTTCATCTGGCATTATTTAGACCTCAATGGATAAATAGTGTGGCGATAGCAATTCTTACACTGGTATTGCTGGCTAATATGTCCTTCCATATCTATACGCCTACCAGCTTTCCACATAGGCTTCACACTCCTGCAAAACGGGCAATAAACTTTTTCTCTGTCGCTCACTACTCAACCCCTATCACTTTTAAAACTATTATAACACACTTTTAAAGAAAGGGGGAGCGGTTTTTACGCCGCCCCCCCTAGGCGTCTATGACGCCTTGAAGCCGATGGTCACTATGGCGATAACCACTGCACCTGCAATGGTGATAGGCAGGATGCTTTTCAGCATTTCGTCTGCTGTGGTCGTACCGAGGATAATACCTGTCAGGAAGGTATCGGAAAGGTAATAGGCAATTAGACCACCCAAGACGGTTATGATTAACTTGGTTGCCCAGCTCATCTTTTGTTCTCCTAAAGGCTAAACGCCTTAAAATCGTATCATTAATCAGTTGTCTATGACGCCTTGAAACCAATCGTAACTATTGAAATCACCACCGCGCCGGCAATGGTAATGGGCAGGATGCTTTTCAGCATCTCGTCTGCCGTGGTCGTGCCAGTAATCATACCTGTCAGGAAGGTATCACTCAGGTAATACGCAATTAGGCCGCCCAAGACAGTTATGATTAATTTTGTTGCCCAGGTCATATTGTTTATTCTCCCCTAAATGCAAAACGCATTAAACTTGTTACTTCCTTATCAGGATTTATTAAAGACTCCAACGACAAGCCCGAATATTACCCCTGCAAAAGCAAGAGGCACAACAGTCTGCACCACAGTGTCAGTAGTTGATGTCCCTGTAACTACATTAGTCATCATAAAGTAACTGCCGACATACATAAAAAGTGCAATTATCACTGCCGCAAAGGTCATTTACTACCGTTTCCTCCCTTTTTTGCGTAGATGCGCTCTTACTTTAACCTGTGCCTTCCTCCCCTTAACCTTACGCAAAGAACCTTTAACCCTCGGCATAAAGATAACCCCTCGGTGCAAAACGCACTAACATATACCTCATTATTTTTAATATACCATTAAAAACCGCAAAAGTCAAAGTTTTATTTTGTCTGTGTAAGAAAACCGCCCCATCCTTGCCCCTGAATAACAATATAAAGGCTATAAACTGCCCTGAATGCCTGTCAATGGACTTGCCAAACTTATTTAATATACCCTATACTTACCAATAGTTACTGAAAAAGAGATAAAAGGAGAAATAAAATGAAGGCAATAGGGATTAGGTACTGGGTTAATGCTTGCAAGAGAATGAAGCAGGTGGGGTTAGATAAGCGACAGAGAAAGGAATTTCTCAAAGAGTTAAAACACTGGGAAGTAATGGTCGCAATTCGTAATTGCATTAACTAATCTTTTGATAACAGCCCTGGAACACAGGCTTTCGCTAATAATAAAATAGAAGCTGATTGGTTCAAGGGCTTGTTATGAGAGGGTTAAACATAAGGAGGTGCAGCTATGAGGTATAGCTAACTTGGGGAAAGCCTTACATATTAACTACAGGGCTGGAATAACGAGAAGCAAATCACTAGCACTCGCCAGCCTTGAAGTTAGTAAATAAGGAGGGGATGAGATGAAACTATCACCCAAGAGACTAGACAGAATATTAAAGGATTTTGAAAAGCGTATTATTAAAGAAGCTGAGGCAAGGGAATCCCGGGAACTAGAAAAGGAAATAGCTCTTATCTATAATAAGGGCTGAAAGGGGGAAAATGTTATATACAACAACATACAAGTTTACAGAGGATGAGATTAAAGCACTTGAGGAATTAGAGAAAACCCTGCCAAGTAGTGCAGGGTTAGAGGTGATACAAGATATAATAAGGGATGCTACTATCAACGGTTATAGGGCAGATAGTATAGTCTAATTAAATAAGGAGAAGGGGAATGAAAAAAATTAAATACATTTTACTCGGACTTGTTATCGCCATAGTAATCTTGGCGATAGGTTGTACTTCTCAAACAAAACCAGCAGATAAGGAGTTGGGATGGACAATAATTGAATCGCCTGTTACTGGTAGGTATTATGAAGTCGCTACATACTATATGGGTGCTCGTTCTGGATTAATGGCAATGTCAGAGGTGACACGAGGTGAATATGAAGCGTATCTTTTGGGGAAAAATAAGTAAATTAAATACATCGTCATATTAAATATAAAGGAGAAGGGGAATGAGTAAAATGGGAAATAAATTAGTGGAATTACAAGAAAAAGAAAGGTTAAATGGAATGAGAATATCGGTTCCGGTGACTTACCTGATAGAACTTGACATGGATGTGGTGGATCAGGAAACGGCAAAGGGGCAAACAGTGCAGGAACTCCTCAATGAAATTAAACGCGGGGGTATCAACTCTAGGTTTGTCCGGGATTATGAAATCGCCCATGTGGGTAATCTGATAGGAGGTAATGGGTAATGACAATAATCAAAAAAGTCAATGAGGTTATTACAGGGGAAACCGAAGCGATCTGTCCTATATGTAAACAGAAGTATAAATATCCCAAAGGTGGTTATGCTGGAATCTATATACCACCTACTTGTGGCAAATTTGAATGCGAGTATAAATTCCAACATCCTGAACTTAGCAAGGCAAGGAGATAAAAACGATGGCAAATCCTCAAGATTATAAAATAATACTGGTTGACCATACCGAGGTTGATGCCGATGGCTACGGCTCTTTCCTTAAAGTCATTTGCCCGGATGGTAATTCCTACAGGGTCCCTGAAAAGCGCAGTAGCCTTTGGGATACATTCAAGAACGCCAACAAATATGAGCCAATACTAACAACCTTTGAAACCTATAAAGGAACGCAATACATCACCGGCGCAGAACCTATCAAAGATAAAATCCTCAAGCGCGCTGCCTACAACCTGGCAATAAAGGTCTTTGATATTCAGGTTGAGGAGCGCAACCGCAGTCAATCACTGGCCTATGCCAAGGATTTAGTCTGTGCCGGGAAAGTCCCACCGACAAAACTTTTTAAGCAGGCACAGAAGCATTACGAGTTTATTAAGGCCGGAACAATCATCAGTTAAAAGATTGCAAGATATACTTTTCGGCACTATAAAAGGAAATCCAAAAATAGGACTTTACAAATAAGAATAAGAGTAGTATAATAACCATATTATTGAATAAGAGGTGGTTATATGAAGTTAAGTGAATTAAGGAATAGAGCCGAAGGGTCATATCTTAAAATGAAGGATAAAAGGCGTATCTTCTACAAACTAGCAAGGGAATTGGGATTTAGCGCCAGGGAATCAGCGATATTATCAGGAACATCAGAAAAGAATATCAGGGAATTAGCAAAGGAAAGAGATAATGCCTGATTTAGAATTTATCAAACTAACAACCTATATGTTTGATGATGAGAAAATCCGCATAATTGAAAGTATGCCGGATGCTGATAGTTTGTTAGTTATTTGGGTTAAGCTGCTCTGCCAGGCTGGTAAAACATATGCCGGTGGATATATATGGCTTAATGAGAATGTGCCATATACCGAAGAGGAATTAGCTAGTGTATTATCTCGCCCAATTAATACAGTTAGGCTCGCGCTAAACACATTTAAGCGCCTTAACATGATTACCATAAATGATAACGGTATTTACTTAAAGAACTTTCCAAAGCATCAAAACATAGAAGCCATTGAAAAAGGGCGCGAACTCGCTAAGATTAGACAGCAAAAACATAGATTGCTACTAACACAAGGCGAGGCTGTCACGCGTGAGTCACGCAACGGTCACAACGATATAACGCCACAGAAGAAGAAGGAGAATAAAGATAATAGAATAAGAAATAAGAAGAAGAGTATATATGGACAATTTAAAAACGTCTTATTAACGAATGGAGAAGAGACAAAACTAATAGATAGATTTACCAAGGAGGGGTTTGAGAAAAGAGTAGAGAGCCTTTCCCTAGGTATTGAAAGTAAAGGTTATAAATACAAATCACATTATGCTGCTATTTTGAACTGGGAAAGAATGGAGGAACAAAGGAGTGGAACACATAAAGACAATACTGCCAAGGGCAAGGATGATTCCAGTAAATACATCAGTGGAGAATATGGAAAGTTTGTTAAACACTGATTGCTCCTTATGTAATGGCGCTGGCTTTGTTCACCCCATAGTAGATGGCAAATCTGACTATGCCAATGTGGTTCCTTGTGAATGTACCAGGGATTTATGGGAAACAAAACGCAAGGCGTTTATATTGGCAAAGTGTAATTTCCCACCATTTGCAGAAGATATGTCCTTTGACAACTTTGATATATACCCAGAAGTTAAAACAGCTTATGCAGATGCTAGGAAAATGGCGGATAATCCGGGGCATTTATCTTGGTTAGCTTTTATGGGAGTTAATGGTAATGGCAAAACACACTTAGCGGTGGCAATCTGTAAGGCTTGGCTAAACGCCGATATTCCTGCAAAGTATAAGTTGGTGAGCCTCTTACTGGAAGAATTAAGGGAAGGTATAAACCATAATGGCGAAGAAAGTTATGAGAGAAAGTTTGAATATTACTGTAATGTGCCCTTGCTTTTACTGGATGATTATGGGATAGAATCGTCAACTAAGTGGGTGCAGGAAAAACTAGACACGTTGATAGACTATAGGTTGATGAACAATCTATCGCTTATAATCACTAGCAACTTAACGCTGGATGAGATGCCACCCCGTATAAGGTCAAGAATAATGCGACACCCTAATGGGAAGATAGTAGCAATTATGGCCGATGATTATGCTATGAGGAGGAAAGTATGAATTGCCCAATTAAAATACCTAAAGTGGTAAGGATGTGCGAGGTGTGTATGTTCAGTAAAAATGGTGAATGTGATTATCCATTTTATAAGGGTATGAGTAAAGAGGAAATTAACAAACTAAGTAAATCACTAGGAGGTAAGGGGTAATGAAGGTAAATACAAACGAAATGATAAAAGAACATAAAGTAGCCATTAGTATATTTATTTTAAGTTTATTTGGAGCTATTGGTTTAGGGATAGTTGTTTTACAGGGGATTTTACAAGAGAGCTGGTATGCAGATTTAGCAATATGTGCTTTGGGGGCAACAGCATTTACCAGCCTTTTTGAGGCTCTAGGAGGTAATGGGTAGAAATGAAAAAGTTTTTATGTTGGTTTTTTGGACATCCCGAAAATAAACATTCTGGCGACTTGCCTGAAGGTAGCACTAGACTTTGCCCCAGATGTAGAAGGATGATTGTTAAGGTATTCCATGAGGGTTTTGAGCCTGGATGTGGTAGATACGTTTGGGACGTAATAAAAAACTAAGTGTCTCTAGGAGGTAAGGGGTAATGAAGGCAATAAAGAAAATAGCGCTTGGATTATTAGTGATTGTGTCATTCCCAATATGGGTGCCTATTTGCGCGCTTTTAGTGTCATGTTATTTAATATATCTAATGGGCGAAGACGTTTTAGAGTGGCTTGAGAGGTAATGAGCAAAGTATTATTAGTTAATACTTATATACCAATAAGGAGGTAAGGGGTAATGGAACATAACCCCGAATCATTGGGAATTAATAGAACATTAGCTACAGTATTGATTACTGTAATATTACTTGCGATACCTTTCCTTGGATGGTTGATTTTAATGGGAAAGATTGTTAAAACAAATAAGAATGTTGGTGGGGTACTATCTCCTGATGGTTATATCTATAAAAGATGTCCAAATTGTAGCCATATCTTTGAAGATAACGAGCATAAGTTTGATGAATATAGAGAGTGGGATAACCATGTATGCTTAATTTGTGGGCAGAGAAGCCGTATTTTGAACACAATGTTGCTAGGAGTATATCGCCATGAAGTATGGACTGGAATTACAAATAACACTATAATCTAGGAGGTAAGGGGTAATGAAAACAAAAGGCAATGGAAATGGCAGGAAACCACATTATTCAGATATGCCCTATGGGAATGGTTGTCGCTTATTTAAGGACTGTCTGAATTGTCCGTTGCCTGATTGTGTTTGGGAGAAAGGTTTAAACATAAAAAGGCAAAATGTCGTTATTAAATTATGGGAACCGTATTTAACGCAGTTGGAGCGAGTCCCTTGATTATTTCTTCAAGCAATTGGATTCGTTCGGCTTTAGCAGAGCAAAGGGTAAAGGTGGTAGTATGATAACAGGTAAGGACGCTATAAAGGTTTATAGAAGTGGATTCACCCACGAAGAAGTTGATGAATTAAAAGATAGTCGCGAGCAGATTGATTTTTCTAGCCCTGCTTGGAAAGCGGCACTAGCAAAGCGCAAGCAGTATTCTGGTAGTGTGAGGTCTCGGTATTATAAGGATGTGGGATTAACTCTTGGCCGGGAAGCATATGATAGATTGGTCAATCAAAGACGCAGTAAAAATTCAGCATTTGAATGGTTGAAATTAACTTATCTGCCGAAGAAAAAAGTGGATTTCCAGCAAGCTAAAAAGAGAAGGGCAAAGAGTAGAACGGCAAGAATGAGGAGGCTGGCTAAATGAGTGCAGAAACGGATGCCATATCTTACACAAGGGGTGTATTGGATGGTATTAAAAAGGAAAGGGAACGAATCAAAGCAGAAGTAGATAAACTGACAGAACTAACCGATAGCGAGACTGAGGTTATACTGGAAAAGGGGTTTGATATTAGCACTAAACCTGAGAGCTTAGAGCATATTCAAAGGATAATACAGCTCCGGAGCACCAAGAAACAGTTATTAGCCTTAATGGGGGAGTAGATATGAAAGTAATACGCAAAGACAGTGAAGATGCCGAGGATACAGATGAACTTATGGCTCAGAATATCACAGAAGCGGTATGCGACCAATTTAGCGATTGGATGGCTGAGCCAACTCCATTTAATCTAAAGTCGGATATTTACTGCCGAGTTCGGAAGGCACAAAAAGATGGTATTGAAGTTTAACTATTAGAGGGGTTAGAAGGATAGAGAACCAAATTAAGGAGGAACAGGAAATGAAGGAAATTAAATGTAATAGCTGCGGTCAATCGCTTAAGGCTTTGGGGGATTATCATACTCACGAAAGCTGCCTGCTTTTCAAGCTAAATGATTATCGTAAATATCTAGGTAAGCCACCAATAGAGGTTGATATTGAAGCAGAAGATAAGGCAATGGGTAGGTTAGAAGGATAGATATGGAGAAATACACATACACAAATTACAAGGATTACAACAAGGCGGCTTTGGAGTATGTCAAAGATGAGACAATTAAAACGATGAGAACACTTTGCGATAAGACTAAGGGAATATTTGAAATTGAGGTAGAAAGGAAGAAGGTTAAATGAGAATAAATGGTTTCACAGTAGATAAAAATAAGGGCATCTTTGTCAGCGATGGCAGGGGGTATGGCAAGGCACTAGGATTTGGTATCCTGGATGATATTTTGGAATACGGCGAAGATGATACTATCAATGTTTTTGCCGATTTGGATGCTGATGTGGCAAACCTACTTTCTTTATTGGAACTTAGCGATAGGGAATTAAAAACACTGGCAACTAAAAAGAAGCTCTATATTGCTCCTTACTCTTTAACCTACATTCCTAGCAAGTGGTTCAGTATAGACAAGGGATTTGGGGCACAACATCCGTGGATTGGTTTCTCTGATATGAGCCAATATGAGGATAGTTATAGCCTAGAGCCGTTTTCTCACAATAAGGCGGTATTGGCACGAAATACAGGGCAGTTAGTTTATGAGGCTTTTCGCCAGTTGGGGTATTCGCCCCAAAACTTAATATCACCGGCTAATGTATTTAGGAAAGAGGGAATAGCAAAACTGGATTTACCCAGTTATGATGATGTGCCGGTTGATGCCCTAGAAGTGGCGTATGAATGTTGTAAAGGAAACTGGGTTGAGGCTTTTCAGTTAGGGCATTGGGATAAGGTTTGGGATTATGACCTTAATAGCGCGTACCCGGCAGAGGCCGCAAAGTTATTAGACTTGAGGCTTGGTAGGTGGGAGCAATCTAGTGAATGTCAATCTGGGGCTACTTATGGTTATGCCCGGTGTGAGGTTTATATTGATAGGAATTTCAGCCCGATAATCTGGCAGAATGGAGATAGGAATTACACACCGAAACAAATATTTACAACTAGCCTGACCAAGAACCAAATAGACTTTGTAAATAAACATTTGGGCTATGCCACAGTGATTGACGGCTGGTGGTGGTTTGCCAACAAGAGGGCAATCTATCATGAGTTTATCCCCTTGAGGAATATTGTAGCTGACCTTTATAAGCAGAAGCAAAAAGCCACTGGATTAAAGAGGGATATTATAAAACGCATTATGGCCGGCAGTTTCTATGGGCTTTTCATTGAAACTAGGGGCGATGATTTTGGCGATTACTTCCTTTCCCCTTGGGCAGCAGAGATAGAAGCCAATACGCAACTAGAGATAGCCAAGGTTATTATCAACAATGGGCTAGAAAAAAACCTGCTCCATATAGCAGTTGACGGCACAACACTTGATTGTCCTTACCTTGCATTAGAGGGGAGTAATGAAATGGGTGCTTGGCGGCGATCTTATAAGGGCAAGGCTTTAGTCGCTTCTTCTGGATTGGTCTGTATTGATGGCAAACAGGGAGATGGGGATTTCTCAATAGGATATGACTGGCTGACTAGCCAGATAAGAAGTGAGCCAAAAGCCACGCAGTATGAGGTTGAAAGGGAAGGTGTTGTTACTTTGGGAATGGCTTACCAGGGGAACCGATTTGAAGAATTGGGCAATAGGGAGAAAGTAAAAAAGGTGGTGAATTATGGGGATATGAAACGGCATTATTCTAAGATGCCTCGCAATTGGGGTGCTTTGCTCAAAGGCACTTATCCATCAACTCCGTATCCTTTTGAGTTACTAAAAATATTGGAGGGATTAAATGAGCCTATTAACTAAATTGCACAAAGTGAAATTCGCGCCAACACTCAATAAGTATGAGTTAATCCGGCGCTTTATAGGGATGGTGCCCCTAAAGGCTAAGTTAAGGGAGGACATTATAAGGCAGATGTATGTGGGGATTGACAAGGATGCTTGCAAAGCGCAAAAGAAAGGGAAGCTACTGCAATACATATCAAAACTAAAAGGTGACAAGCATTTTGCCGATTTAATCAGGGATGTAGGTGTAAGTATGGGGGAAGTTGATAACATCATTAAAAACGCCACAAAGGAGGGCTGATAGATGACATTACTATGGGGATTTTTACTGGGGTTTTTTACGGCAGGGATGCTCTTTAGCCGCAAATTCAGAGCAGGCTTTATGGCAATATTAAGGGGCTTGGGGCGAGTCTTTATGGAGTTTAGGAAATGGGCGATGACTCACGGTCCCTATGCAGAGAAGAAATCAAAGAAGGTAAAGGTAGGGAAATGATTGAAGTTTGCGTAGATACCATATGGCAGGGGAAAGTGGCTATCCGGCAACAGTATATTGAGGAAGCAAGATTATTAAGCCAGGATATTCTAGTGTGCCACAAAAAAGATAAAATGAGGATAAAGTTCACTGAGTTAGTCGCCGATGTTGTGGGGTTATCTCCTCATAAAATGATTGATAAATTTCACAAAAACCCGCCAGGTTATCTTTATTATTTTAAATGGGAGCCAAATATAATACAGCAGGCATTGCTGTAATGGGGGGATAATACGCTTAGTTTTTTAAATACGGTAAAGTGGGTGATACTTGGGGCTATTGCAATATGGGTAGTATATTTAGCGATTATGGAGGTGTTAGGATAGTATGAAAAGAACGATGTTAAAAAGGAGAACTCCATTGAAAGCAAAGAGGGGGATAAAACCAGTAAGTGACAAGAAAACCCAGCAGTTTATTGAGGAAGTGCCAATAAGAAAGCAGTTAGCAGAACGATGTGGTGCAACATGGATGCCGTTTTTATGGCATAAAGAGCAAGAGACTACGGTAGAGCTTATGGGCAGGTGTGTTGGTGGTATATGTGAGGAATGTGGGAATCCCCCCGATTTCCGGGGTTTATCACCACACGAAAAGGTGTTTAGAAGTAGAGGCGGAAAATTATCTTTATCTAATAGCATCATGGTCTGCGGAAGTTGTCACGCAAAATATCATAATTTGAGAGAAGCCTAACTCTATACCCAAAAGGAGGGGAGAATGCACTTTTGTCAAAAATGTAATTCAGTAATGGCAAATGCCAGTATCTATGATCCTGATGGGCTAATACCATTGACTGGGGGAGAAAAAGTCTATGAAGGCGAGAAGTGGACAGAGTGGTGGGTTTGTATAAAAAGATCATGCGAAGATGGGCAGCAAAATACTGCTCATATTAAGGGTTAGGGGGTAAAAAGGTAGTGAAAAAGGTAATAGCTATAATGAAGAATTATTGGATGGGTGTTTTAGCGGTATTATTGCTAGTAATGGGTGTTCTATTGCTTGTGGATAAGGCGAATGATATTAGTCCCGGTTGCTTAGTAATTATCGCGTTAGGTTGGGGAGTCTATACACTTGAGACTTGGAAGAGGAGGAGAAGGGGTAAAAATGAAAGATTTGTTTAAAGAAGTAGAGCCAGGGCAGTTAATATTGGCAACCAGCGCCTTCACACTCAAGGGTAAGGCGAAGTATGTCTTTGAGATGTTGCGGTTATTGGCTACTACTGAAATCCTTAATAGCGATACTTACTGGTGGTCTGTAAGAGCCGACATTTTGGCAAGGGGCAGGGATTTACAACCTTGCCCGGAAGTAAGTTTGAGGTATAATTAAATTATGAGCCGTGTGGCTCTAGGAGGTAAGGGGTAATGAAAGAGCTAATAACAAAGTTTAGATGTCTATTAGGATTCCATAAATGGTCTTATGTGGAAAAGGATTTTACAAATATGAGTATGGAGGAAATGAGCAAAGCACACTTTCAGGTCGGTAGATTTAATAGATATAGGTTTTGTTTAAATTGTCCTAGAATAGAGATTGACCAAACGAAAACAGATGATGGGTTAAGTTATTATTCTAGTTGGACTAAAGCGACTATGGATAGATTAAAATATGAGGGATTTGTACACGCCGAGGCTCTAGGAGGTAAGGGGTAATGAAAACAAACGAATTTAAGACTCGTAAAAGGCGTGTGAAAGTGAAGCTAGTGTGTAGCATATTATTATTGGTGTTAGGTATTTGTGCCCTAGTAACTGGTGGTGCGGGTATAGCATATGAAGGGCAAAAGGATACTATGAGTCTCTCATTATTACTGCCTGTGCTAATATTTATCACTGGCGTTGCATTAACTGTTGGCTTTTCTGTTCTTTTACCATATAAGTTATTCCCCTTTTGGTGTGATGAGGAGGGAGACTTACTTCGTAAAGAGTTAAAGAATAGGGATTTGGGAGGTAAGGGGTAATGGGGGTTAGTGTACTTAAAATATTACGTAATAAAAAATACAATAACTGGCAAGTGTGCAAAAGTTGTGGGGGTAGAGTTATCTTTATTATGCCCAAATGGTACGAAGAAATCCTTATTGGTAAAATGGGAACTTTGGAATGCACTAACTGTGGTGATAAGACTATAGTATAAGAGAGATTGGGAGGTAAGGGGTAATGGGGTTAAATACAAACGAAGTGATAAAAGAACATAAAATAGCTATTTGTATATTTGCCGCGAGCCTTTTTGCGGCTATTGGTTTGGGAGTAGTTGTTTTACAGGGTATTAGACCAGAAAGCTGGTATATAGTTAACTTCTAAAAAAGTAACTGTAAGACGCAAGTAGAGCGAGGTAAACAGTATAAGCCCCAACCCCATACCAGACAACACAGGATTGATTTCTACCCCCACGCCCCTACCCCATAAGTATCATACTATTGATTACTACTTCGTAGGATACCTCTTACTTTTCTAGCATCTCTTTTATGCGGTCAGCTACAATCATTCCTATTCGCTGACTATTGCCTACATATATCTTTGCCACCTTATCCTTATCCCATTTCACATAGCCCCCCCTGGCTTTCTTGAGAGTATCTTCAGCTATTGACTCCAAAAACGTTGCCACTTCCTCTGGTGATTTATACTTAGTTATCTTGCCTGTGCCTTTACAGCGAATACATTTTGGCCCTTTTCCTTCGGGCATCATTGTAGTTTGGAGAGTACCATATCCATTACAATTAGAGCATTTAGTCCAGACCTGCTCATAGCCCATGGCCTTGAGTTTGGCTAGTATCTTTTCAGCGTGGTAATCTGTATCCTTATCAATTATCACCCTCCGCAAGCGTTCCCCTACAAAACTCAATAGTTCCTGTTCATCTGTTGGCTTACTCATATTAATTCCCTCCTTCATCATTTACAGACTCTTCTAAAGGATCTCTGTCTTAAAGTAACCCTACATCGGATCCACCACATCCTACTATACTATCCCCCATTCTTTTGGTTTGGCTTGCCAACACTTATCACATTTACGGTGCTTTCTCATTCCGTGTTCCATACAAACTGTTTCACCCCACTCCACCACTTCTCTTATCCCTACATGCTTACCAAACTCAAAGTCTGCACTTATCATTCGTTCAATACCATAGTCTACCCCTGCCCTGAAGGATATTTTTGCTTGGTCTTTTAGTGCATCCTGTATTGATAATCCAAGCCACTCATGCTTTTCCATTATTGTATCTTTAGCTTCCATTTTTTCCCTCCTTTATATTTACTACATCCCTACACCAGACGCACTAGGATAGCTTTTCAGGCTTACTTATTTCAGTAAGGGTATTCACTATCCAGGCATTAACGGACCATATCTTTTCAGCGGCCAGTTCTGCTATGCGGTTATCCAGGTCAACCGGGATTCTTATTGTTCTTATCCTAGTCTCTTTCTTTGGCATTCAATAACTCCTTATTTTCATAGATGTTGCCGATTATTCCACCTTGAGCCAAATTAAACATAGGCAGACCAGACAAGTAACCCCTACCACTAATGTGTTGAAGGAAAAAACCTGCGTAATCTTCGCCCCATATTATCTCGTAAATCGCGCCGTCTATTTTAACTAAATCACATTGGTATCCTTCAGACCCATTCTTGTCTTTGAGTCCTGTGTATTGCTGATCTTCCCCTGTTCTGTAGCCAGAAGCCTTACCGGTTAATCCCCCGTCACCAAGAATACCCCAGTAGTGAAACTTTAAAAAGTCACCATTTTCCTTGAGTAGTGCTTGCCTAAACTTTATCTCTCTCATTTTCCATTCTCCTTATTACTTATCCCTACTACCAGACGCACTAGGACAGGATAACTACTTAGGTTTATCTTGTTGTCTAGCCTTTGCTATACCTGACATCCTCTTGGCCATAGCCTCGCGTGTTTTCTCTGAT
>Ga0207997_1000284_pt1 | contig 25658 bp, 44 predicted proteins | sample AntAceMetag02UKN_FD_184777 | JGI IMG/M metagenome (GOLD analysis project Ga0207997, IMG submission 184777) | Saline lake microbial communities from Ace Lake, Antarctica - Antarctic Ace Lake Metagenome 02UKN (SPAdes) (version 2) | ecosystem: Environmental > Aquatic > Non-marine Saline and... | reverse complement strand
AAAATCTCTTACAATCCTTCCACTTGCTTGCACTATGTTATCAATGGCCTGACTTGAATACCACATTTGACCCCATTTTCCACTGTTGAACAATCTTTGTTGAATGTGATAATCTCCTAAGCTCAGATAAGGACATTTTAATATAACAGCCCATCGTGCAAGCTCTCCTTTTAAATCCACCCCTCTTGTACTACTTGGACTTACAAATACCGATCCAGGAGTGTTGATAAACTTCTGAAACTGTACTTCTTTGTCCAGCGAATTGTGGAATATAAGACGAGTGTTAAGGTCGAAAAGAGTATTGCCAAGAGCGTAAGAAGTGCAATGTATAATCCCACGACCACACTCCTCATCCAGTATAATACTGATTTCATTTCGTATCTCCTTTACTAATGTTTTGTTCATGGGTTACGCCTTTCTTAGAAATTTCAGAGGCTTTCTGAGGATTTTATAGATTGTTCCTCAGTGGGTTTAAGATGTTTTTCAATACATTCACGATCTTTTGTAAATATCGGTGCATCTATGGACTCGATTTCACTTTCAGTTGAATCTAAATAAATGCCATTTTTCCATCTATCTTCTAAGTTTGCCCAATTAATACCTTTTTCATGCAACATTTCGTGCATTGCAGGTTGATTTCTTCCATATAATTCTTTATGCGAGTAATGGGATTGTGCTAACATTTGTATTGAGTTTCTAACCCAATCTTGTTGTCGCCATATAAAATAATTACACACTTCTTCTTTTGGAATATTAAAAGCTCTTGAATCAAATACTGCTATCATTCCATGTCCATCCCCCAATGGCTCCCAATTTTTTGTAAAATAGGCTGATGCAATTCCTGCTGATACAGAAACTATTTTTTGCAAGTTATAATCAAACCATCCCTCAGTTGTTAATCGGTCAAAATCAGTTATCAGGAAAGATATTTCATCGGATTGAATGTATGCACATTTAGCTCCTTGAATTTCAGACATAAGCATTAAGCCTGTTAATTTCATTGTTTCAGAAAAGTTAGTATCAAAAGGTTTTTCACATTTCTTGGTTAGTGTATGAAATGCCTTACCATCAAGTCGAATAATAACAGGCATACGCCTTGTTAATTTAATTCTATATCGACTTTCATAATTTTCTTTCATTCTGTTTCCGATTGAATCTTCTCTCATTTTACCCCTCCCTATCCAATTCCTTCTTAGTCAAACTAAATCTTGGCCTATACACCACCCTTCTATTCTCAACCTTAAACGGATGATCTAATTCCAAATAATCCACTTCATCAGGTTCAAACCCATATAACCCACAAAATACAGGCTTAGGTGGCAATGTGGCAGACATAAATAGAAATCTTTTCCCATGGTTGAATAAGAAAGTATTACTTAATTCCCTTGTTAACCACTTAGGTTTCAATATAATCTTATTCTTATCATTATAATACACCCAGTTACCATTAGTGAGATCCTGCTTGTTTAAAAAGTTTACCTTCCATGCCACACTTGATAGTCTTTGCTCCCTACGCAACGTCCTCATATCATCTGAACTTAAACCCACATGATTTTTTAGTTTAGTTTTTATCCCAGCCACTTGATCAGCAATGTTTACAATCTGATTCTTTAACTTATTTCCTATAGGTTCCATCCATTTGACAAACGAATCAATTACTGTTTTCTTATCAGGTGGATATTGTGCAATGTTTAAATATTTCATTTGTTTCATACTGAATACAAAGGATATGAATTCAACTAAAGCCATATCTCTATCATCAGCTTCATCAATTATAATATTTCTCATTCCCTCATCCTTAGTACTGAACCCAGCGAAATTAGCCGCATAGAGAAAATAATGAAAGTTAAGAATACTATGTTTATTGAATAGGGCAGCATCCTTAGCCTCTGCATATTCACAATTATCACAAGGGGGAGTTATTATACATAGATCAGCACTCTCAAACATATCACAGGGGTAATTTGATCTCCCTTTTAATAATGATGCCTTGGGGAAATCGTGGATAAGTTGATGTTCGAGGGAAATACTACTGCATACATACCAAAAGGGGGAATTGATCGATTCAAAGCCCACCACACTCTTTCCAATACCTGGTGGAGCCGATAAACATATAAACCGTTTGGTGCTATTGGTGATGAATTCATAGGCGATTTCCTGGGATTCTCTGAATGGCTTACCTTGATGCACTCCTAAAGTAATTAGCATGATTCATTCCTCGGAAAATTCAAACAAGCATATTCATCAAAGTATTTGATTGCTGCCCTATCATAGGCTTTAGCTGCATCTATTTCATTTTTAAAATAACCAAGAAAAAGTCTCTTATCTGTTTTTATATCTACCCTCCATGTCTTTCTTGATTTATGCCAATATACTCTTTTAAAAATAGAGGGTGAATTTGTATTATATTTTTGCCTATTCCATTGTTGTTGCGTTCTATTTACAATTCTTAAATTACATCTTCTATTATCTAATCCATTGTGATTTATATGATCTACTTCTTTCCCCTTCTCAGCCTTCATGATAAAACGGTGCATTAAAACAGTAGTTTTTTTACCATTGATTCGTGGATTAGCCATTGCATAAGCGGTATGATTACATTGTCTTGTGTACCAACAATTCGGGTAATCATTTATTAATTCATAATCTTCATCGTCAATTAAAGCTACCTTACCTTGTGTTAACGGAATCCTTTTCATTTATATATCTCCTTGTCGTAAGTATTTGTAAAGTTTACAAAGGCGACTTAATACCCACCAACGTGCATGCTTCTTATCCTTAGCATAGTAAATACACATCCCCCATTTCGTCTCAATAGCAGCAAGGGAATGATAGATACTATTTGGGTGCATGGATGAAAAGTCATTTGGTTGATACACATCATTTTCTAATCCCTCTATCAATAACCCTTTCCATTTATATTCACTCATCCTGTTTAGTTCCTTTTCAAATCTGATCCTACCCTTGCCAAGTGTCCCTAGCAAATCAGGAATAGACTTCCGTTCAATGGTTATTACAGTTTCAAACCCTTGAATGCTATAATCACCGGAGTTTAACCCAGCTTCTACAATCCAGGGTTTAGGTTTGAATAATGGTTTTTGTTCCCGGGTATCGACTACCATTATAAACCCATCAGGAATATCGATCTTAGGAGTGAAACTGATTCTTGGCACCATACGCATGAGATCCCACCTTTCATAGTTTGTTTATCTGATTCTTAAACCCTGTGATTAATTTAAATAACCTGTTATTCATTTCAATCAATAGTTCTTTTGAACTTTTAGCTTTGACATTAGGATGGGTAATATTGAAAAGTTTATCAGCGTATTCAATCAATCTCTCCTTATCAGGTTTCAATCTATTCTGTTCAGCAATATCCTTTTCAAGCCTCTCTGCCTCTACTTCCTGTTCTTTTTCCACTTTAACTTTCTCCTCTTCCATCTCCTTAGCAATCCGTATCTTCTCTGTTCTTTCCCACTCTTTCTTTTCCAATATCGCTTCCTTTTCCTTTAATTTCTGATTAGCCTCATCGATCTTCTTTTGAGTAACTTCTTGTTCTACCCTTATCTTTTCAAACCTCTCTGCCTCTATCTTACGTTCAGCATCTTCCTTTTCATTTTCAATCGTGACTTTCATATAATCCTGGATGGTATTAAGAACATTTGCTTTCACCCTTTCAGCTTCCTCAGTGAATTCCATATAGTCAATCACACTTATTTCTATTGATTCTACCTCCATTTGTATAGCTTGTATCTTATTTGAGGGTAGAGTGATAATGGTAATAAGCACAGCTTGGAGATCGTTGATCTTAGAGCGTATTTTGTCCACTCTTGCCTGCTCTTTAGCCTCTTTTACCGCTTTAATCTCTGTTTTACGATCATCCTCCGTATTAAGTTCAGATTTAAATCGATCTTCATAAGGAGTCATTGGCTCAATAAGCATTTTAGCTGCTTGATTGATATTCGAAACCAGTTTACGAGCATCTTCTCCTAACTGTTTTCGTCTTTTATCAACTTCTACTCGTGTTGTGATGATAGAAGTGAGAGCACTTCGAACTTTTTTATAGGATTTCGTATCTGCCTCAATTACTTTTAACTGATCATACTCTTTTAATCTTTCTGCTATTTCTTTAGGTGTGATCTTGTATAAAACAATGGCTTGGCTTGGTTTGTCTATCTTTGCTAATTCTTGCATTTTGCTCTCCTTTCACGTGCATATCGTGCACTACATTCCCTATGATATGCTGCTGATTTAGGTTTATCTGAAATCCATAAATTAATTGGGTCATCATATTCTTTGCAAAATTTACATTTCCGCCAATCAGCATGACCGCAGGCATCATAGGCTCGTTTTCTTTGATGAAGAAGCATATGATAAGAGTTATCTTCACAAACTATAAAATTGCTAAATTTGTTATCTTGTTTTTTTCCATTAAAATGATGAACAACCGCATGATCTGGTAATTTTCTCCCAAGCAACTGTTCAACCATAAAACGATGATAAGGATAATATGAAGTCCCTATCCTAATAGTTTTATAGCCATCTCCGTCATATCTCATGCCACCTTTCCAGTTTGGATTGTTTTCTTTAATATGATTTATTTTCATCAAGCCCTCCTGGTATGTTTTAAATTATTTTGCATCCTCCTATGGTGCTTCATCTGCTTTATTATTATCTTGTCGGAAGGTGCCTTTTGGATAATTAGAAATTTGATTGAACAATTCTTTCCATCTTGCAGGCCATGTGTAACGTCCGTCATCTGCATCTTCTAAAGATAGTGGCATTTTATCACTAATAGCATTCATCAATTTGAGCACTTCGCTTTCTTTCATAATTGCCTCTATTCTATCAATCCATGTTTTTTGCTAAAGTCCCTCACCCATCTACGTTCACAGTTATTAACATCAGCTTTGAGTTCTTGGATTTGTTGGGCTAGTTTAAAAGGTTGATAGGACTCAAAGGCCCAAAAGTAGCCAAGACCAACACTCATGGCAAATATGATAATAAAAGCTGCGATTACCTTTCTAATGCTTATCATAATTTCTACCTCCCCTCTAAATGTTCTTCTTCATCTATTTTTAAAAACTCACATTCCATCGGGCCTGTAAAACCCTTTACCCAACACCTACAATCCATATCAGTAGTAGAGCGAAATTCCTCACCATTTGAATAACAAGCTGCACCGCATATTTCACAATTACCGATATATTCCCATTGTGTTTCTGACCACATTATGCTGTCCTCACTTTTTCTGTTAATGCTCTTTCTATAGGCCAATCATATAAACGTAATCTACATCGCAGGGTGGCATAATCAATTCCTAATTCCTTTGCCCATTGGCTTATTGTAAATTTCTGGTCTTTATATTTAATAATTACGTTACTACTTTTATTATTAGCTTGTTCCTTATATGTAGCCCATTTACAGTTGTCAGGAGAATACTCTCTATCATTATCAATTCTTTCAAGTGTTAATCCCTTTGGCGGGTCTCCCATATCTTCATAGAAGTTTTCGATTTTAAGCCACCTATCACAAACTGTAATACCTCTAGCTCCATAATATTTATAAGCTGGATGTTTTTTATTTCTACATCGTTTAAGCATGCCTGCCCAGGTATTATATATTTTGGTATTTGACATTCCGTGTGAAGTGCTAATTATTTTGTTTCTCTGTGCTGTAATTTCCTTTTGTAGACAACCACAAGACTTAGTCCTTCCACTTCGTAGATTCACCCCCTGAATGATGCACTTATTTCCACAATCACATTGACAAAGCCATACAGATTGGCCTTTTCGATCAGATGTTTGTCTTGATAAAACTTCAAGCCTTCCAAATCTTTGACCTGTAATATCAGCAACTTTATTCATAAAATCCCTTTCTTTGATTGGTAGGACTGGTAGTTACTCTCATAATAAAAAAAGCTCCACCTCAACTTACTGCTTGCCGCTACCAGCCCTATATCTTGTGAAAATCCTTAGAACAGCCTTTTCAGATAAAGTGTTATTGTTTATAGTACTCCCTTGCCATGTGCCATCACTACCAGCACATATCTCATCTACACCCAATCATCATCATCATCAACTTTAGTCTCAGCAGCTCCAGCAGGTTCAACTGTATTTACCTCATCCTTCTTAGCCTTCCCCGTATCATAGTCCACATTGATAACATTGCTAAACCCATCCTTATTAGTCTTCACCTCTCCACTTATCATATGTTCCGGTAGTTTCATCAGGATCTCATTAATCAATTTCAAACACTTAGGACTATCAGGATTCAGTAATCTCTCCCCCCATTCAACCGGAGTCAGATCACTTGCCTTCATAGCAGGTTTTTCCACTGCTTTTGACAATCCTGAGAACTCTACCATTTTAGCCAATGCAGTCCTGCCACCCTTTTTACTGATATCACAAAATACACTGGCCACTGAACCCTCATCTTCATCACCTATGACTTGCATAGGAATGATAACCTTATTGGTAGCCTCCCCTGTATCCTTATCCTCAAGGTACCTACAATTCTCCTGGACTTTAAACGTATGCCACCCATCCTTTGCATTTACAAACCCCATCTGCTTATCTTTGTCTGTTGTTTTCATACTGCTACTCTCCTTTGTTTAAATTAATATCACATAATATCTACTTACTTATCTATTTTGAATTTACCCTCCTTTCCCTATAGATTTAATTAATGTACCATGGCCGCGCCGTGAGCCTGCAACGCGGGCGGGGGGGACGGCGGCGGCACACAGTACAAAGTTACTTATTCCCATATAATATAAAACAAGTTATAGGAGATGGACTTTTACATGGTTCATCTGACTCGACATCTAACCATCTAACTCTGCCCATTGACCTTAATTCAGCATTAGCCTCTAAAAGTAAGTTCACATAAGATTGAGTCGGTATCAATATTACTGATGATTTTCCTTTTGCTTGTTCTTCTATGGATTTCCTAACAAATGCAGTAGGCCCAAACCCATTGTTTTCTTTTGGTCTAAATGGTGGATTAACATAATTCATTTTACCCCAATCAGTTTCCAGACTATTGAAGTCAATAGGTTTTGGATAAGGGCAGGGGTCAAAGTCAAAGTGAAATTCATCATTAAGTTTTTTCATTATATCTGGTGGTGTTAGCCAGTATTTACTCATTTATTTACCTTTAAACATTTTTCTAAAATCCAATGGCCCAACCAACTTTCCCTTCTTCCTCGCCCCAGTCCATTTCCCCAAATAATCCTCATTCCTTTCAAACTTCACCAATGGTGGAAACACCACGTTATCCTCACTATCATATCTATCAACCACAAACCCAATGTAATCCAACATCCCAGGGAAACTCTTCAAAAACTTATCACCCTCATAATTAGGAATGGTATAGCTACTCAAATCAGTAAACCCACCTCTCTCCAATGTATTCAATACCTGATAAAACTTAGGATCTGTAATATCCATAGCCTTCCCAAACTTATCCCTCATCTTCTTAAACCTATTAATAGTCCTACTCAATGCAATTACAGTAACCAACAAACCATTGGCCCCCTCATCGATCTGTTCATTCAGAAAACCGATTAACTTATCAGGATGATCGAAAAACTCTTGATGACACTTTGGTCTTCGCCCCTCTACTTCTTCTATCGCATCCATAGCTAAGCTAACAGGCCTATTTTCTGCATCAATGTAAAGTATAGGTTCAGGGCTGCTTGCCAACACAGAAGCCGTCTTGCCCACTCCTGTACTTCCATAAAGCATAATAAAATAGTTAGTATTCCCTGCTATCATCCTCATCATCTTAAACACCCGTAACATTTGAAATGCCATGGCATTAAATATCGTCCAATCTGTTTCTGTTTGTACTGCAATTTCTCTCATATGTTTTTTATCTTTAAACTCTCTACTCTTAAAATACTCATCTTGGAGTTCACCAAGTAAATGAATATTCATAAACTGGGTACTCCCATCAAACACTAAACTTTTGTATTTATACTCACTCATACATTTCCCTCCTTTTAATTAAGTTTAATAGCCCATCCCTTTTAAGAGGTTGTCGCGATATAAAAATAGTTTGTATCCTTTTCCCTTCATATTATATCTCCTCTTGCCACCCAATGCAGCAGAAGGGACAGGCTATTATTTACTGTGCATGGATGATTATGTTGTTTGGTATTTCATAAGCAACCATTGATACACCCCCACAACAACTTGGCGGATCATCTGGCTCACCACTCCATCCATAACCACTACAAAGACCGCATATCGGACATTGATAGCTCCCAATTTTCATTTTTACCTCCAAATATTCATCCTCATCCATCAACCCATCACTCTCCGCAATTTGTACATCCTCATCTAATAATTCTCTCAACCTCTCCTCACTTTTCCTTTTCCGTGCTTCTCTAATTTTCAACTCCATCCTTTCTTTTCTTGTTATCCTTTTCATTTTTATTACCCCATCGTTCAAATAATTCATCATTAATAAATCCACCAGTACTACATATATTCAAGTAATTACATGGCCCAGGAAATAAACATCCTGTGGTTTTTTGATCCCAATACTCATTCTCAGTACATCTCTCAATCTCTTCTCTCATCCACCTCATTTTCCTTTCAAATCCCTCAAACTCCCTTTTAAACTCATTCCTATAAAACACCCTCCCCCACTTAACACCCTCACGATCCGGTTTATATCCAGGAAAATAATGACTGGGCCTCTTATATATATCCATTCTAATCCTATCTAAAAACCCCTTCACACTCTCTTCTTTCCCCTGTCTCAATGCCGGCACTCTCACTGGACACATATAGGCCTTTTCAATCTCTGGGGGAGTAAGATAAAAATACCAAAGTAGTTGTTTATGAGCCAGCCACTCATTCAAATAAAATTCCAATTTCATGGTATATTTCAACTCTACAAAAGCATTTTCATACAACACATCTAACTTCCCTTTTAGATTAATATCCAACTCATGATCTAACTTTTTTATCCACGTAGATTCATACACTCCGCCCTCTGGTAATAACTCCAATTCACACATACACACGTACACAATATTACAGATTTTAGCGTGAATTATCTCACGATCTAAGAATATCTTTTCTGCCTCTTTTTTGACGTTTTTTTGGCTTTCAATTATTTTTGCGAAGAATTGGCCTTTTTTGAGTGCAATATTTTGATACTCATTTTTTAATTTTATTCGCATGATTTTATTATAATAATACAATAATGGGCAGCGATCAAAATTCTGACAAGACGAGAAACTCATATACTCTATATCTTTACTCATATCTATATATAGTGTGTTGTTGTATATTGTATGTGTGTAAATAGTAAATAGTAAATAGTAAATTGTAAAAGTGTGAATGTGAATTGTAACCGTCAAAAAAAAGCAAGTATACTTTAGTTATATATTATATAGGGGGATTAAAATAAGTTTCGAGTCTTCTTTTCTATTGTGTCAATAAAGCTTAATGTTTTGGTTTTTAGTTCGGTAGGCATGTCTGAATTTACTGCATTTAATTTAAGTTGTTGAATATCATTTTTTAGATCTTTAAGTCTTGTGTGTTTTGACAAAAAGTTCATATCGTCTAATATTTCTATCAAATCATCAATCTTTGCTGTTTTGTTTATGAAACATAATACTAAATAGGTTCCGGCAGCCACGATTGATCTCTGTAAGTCCGCATTGCTTTTCCACCAGCCGGGAAGTTTTTCTTTAATCCCATGGATAAGATCCGATTGAGTTTCTCTAATTCTAACATTAAAGAAATAAGGATGCGCCCCCTTTCCATCTTTTGCCGGTACTCCATGCAAAATGTATTCTTTCATTTTCTTTAGTTCAACCTTGGTAAATTTAAACTCACCGGATACATCCTTATCATCTTTATTTACTTTCAATATAATCTCCTTTGTTTAATTTAATATCTAGTATTGACGAACATACTGTAGGTTTTTGTGTTTTTGATTATCTATGACTATGAGAAGTGTGTTAAATACGTAATCTGCCCAGGGGAAATTATCTGGCATGATTAAATGGTCTTGTGTTAGAGGTTTGGTTTCAATGTCGTCTACTTTGACTTGGATATTAGAGGATAGTGAATATTCCATCGTGCGCCCCTTCCATCTATTCTAGAATAGATTATATAAATGTTAATGTCAAAGGTTTTTTGTAAGTCTGATTATTTTCCTTTAACTTTTGCTATGATTTCCCTTGCTATATCAAACCGTTTGCTATGTTCTGTAACTGAAAACGGTTTATCTGTTAATTCCATAACGCCTTCTAATGCCGCTAACAATTCAGGTGCAGCGGCTATCAGGTGGGCGTTGGCCATGCCTGTTCCATTATCTGCATTATCTGTAAATGTGTGTGATTGTCCGCTTTTCATGTAAATATGGGCAATATCTCCAATCAGTTCAAGAGGGCCATCTTGTTTTATAGATATCCTCCATCCTCTGCGCCTATCATTTATATTTCTAACTTCCCACGGCCCTGGCGAGTATTTATTTTCCATCTTCTCTAACCTCCCTTCTCTTAATCCTATACTCTCTTTCAGGATACTCTCTATTCTGCATCCTAATAAATGAAGTGATCTCCGGTATTGTCCAGGTGCTGACATTCTGGACCGCAACCACTTTGTTATTAACTGAAAATATCAAGTCTATTTTATACCGTGGTTTTTCCATGAATCCTCCCCTATTATAATCTTATTGATGCAATTACGCCTGCTATTTCATCCCCTGACATGATAAAAGTTGCTTGTTTAGGATCATATGCTTTCAATCCAAATCCAGGGATATTCTTTTGCAACCAGGCTATGTATTTTTCATCAAACCCAATTTCAAGATCCTCTGCTTTATATATAGCAATCACACTTCCAACCGCACCTTCGCTACGATCATATTCTATTTCTCTATGTCCATGATCTTCAAACAAAAATTCACTGGCAACATCTCTTTTCTGTGCCCCGCCCATTGTTTGTATTCTACGTTTTAATGGCTTAGTCATATACTTAGGTTTTAACATCCAGGCTCCATTGGTATAATATCCTTCTTTAGTAATAAATACCTGATTATAATCATAATCACCAATCATACCTTTTACCCATGCCTTGGTTTTAATAATGCTTGTTGCTTTCATGTTCAATCCCTCCCTATCTATACATTACAATAACAATCTCAATCAACATATCCTGGGTACCTATGATATGCCTCACCCTTGCTTTTAATATCGCCCACACTGTACTTAGCTTATCCATGTATGTATCCCTATGTAAATGATTAGTTCATTGATTGTACCTCTATGTATGCCTTTGGAATCAATAATATTAAGATCAATCAATGCTGACTTATTCATTTGATACTTCTTTTATTGACTTTGCATACCATTGTGGCAATACTTCTTTCCAATCAACTAAGCCACCTTTACATATTAGTTGAACACGATAAGGCAATGACTTGAAGAATTCTTGAAATTCAGGCTCTGGCATTTCTTCTAATATTTTTAGGGTGTCTTGGTTAGTCATGGTTTGATTGCTTCCTTTTGTGGTTAAGATTAAATCCCTAACTTATTAGCTATATGGTTACAATCTGCACATGCAAGCATCCCTGTAGGATTATCAGCATCCAATTTTCTCTGCCACGTTAGATTTTCTTTTAATTCTCTAAGCGTACAGTTGTTAGTTGTTTCTTTGACATGCTTTAACTCTTTTTTTGTTAATTTGCTTTGCCAAGTTGCCATGATTACCTCCCTGTTAAAGTTTAATCCCTCAGTCCTGAGCCTATCCAAAGGCCCGGGATGAAAGGTTAAGCATTAAGATCAACTAGTTTATATATTCCATCTTTAATCTTTTTCTCAGTCTCTTTTTTAGTTTCACCTAAGAATTGATTACGATACTTGCCGGTTGTGACAGAGTAATCCCAATAGATTCTATCTAACTGAATTTCAGTTACATCGGGCCATATAGTTATAACAGCAATAGTCCTGTTATAACTTTGGAATGCTTCTCTTTTGCTAAAGTTGCCAAGGTTTCCGTGGCCTTCATCCGTGATTATAAATTGATTAGCCACGTTTTTACCTGTTCTACCTGTCATATTTTGTACTTTCATAATCTTTCCCTCCTTGTTAATTGTTATTAACTTATTTCTTGCAAGTCTTCTATAACATCAGAAAAGAGCTTGTTAATATTCTCATATTCATCCTGCACGGCAAAATATGTCTTTTCAGCTTTTCGACTGTCCGTATCATAACCAAAATCATTGCAGAAGTTTTGAAAAGTACCAACTTCATGCTTGGTTATACCTGCCAGGACATCATATTCAGTTGGAGGTTTCACCCTTCTATTTTCTTTCATCCGTTCTATTATTGTATCATCTATCGGTTTGAAATTAGGGTTTTTACTGCGTGCAATAGATTGGCCGAACTTAAAAGTATATGTTTTGTCGCCTCTTGTTAGTGTGATCTGATAAACATCTCTACTCTCTTTATCATCATCAAAATATGGATAGTGGCCTAAAAGTTTAACTTCCATTGTCGCTTTAGCCTTAGCCATGAAATCCTTTGCTTGTTTGTTATAATCTTCCATGTTCCTACCTCCTCTCCTTTATTTGTTTGTTTTCATTTGCCCTATACTACAGCAATCCCCATGCCAACATACTCAATAATCCCCCAAACCTACACCACACAAGCCTTTCCTCATTCAGTGTCTGATAATATTACCCTCTGAAAGTACAATATAATACACCAGTTATGTAAACTTAATATCATTAAATCCAAGCCCATCAAGGATATAATCAGAAGTACAAGATATAATACCCATGTACAATATATTGTACCTACTTACAGTAAAATTTACAGGGTATTGTTTTTTGATTACCATGATTCTGTTAGTTGTGTTATTCTTTTTCTTTTAGGACGTATGGTTTCTTGTAAAGGTATTAATTTACCATTAACTCTCAACACTCTTAACTCATCTTTTTTATAAGCTGTGGTAATTTTACTATGAATTAAATTAATAAGTTTTCTACATGGCAAATACCATTCACCCCTTATCCTAAAGTCTTTAAATAATTTATGGATCTTCTTTTCTAATATATAATCTCCATCTATAAGCTTTAAGGTTTTTAATTTCAAAGGGCAATGAGTTTGTAATGCTCTCAATCTGTTCTTTGGGTTCAAGGTAATACCTATCTTAATATCTCCATTATCAGCTTGAATAAAATATATTTGTTGTTTTTTACTTTTCATTCTTTTTAATCTCTCTTTTAAGTGAATCAATAATCAACTGTTTAATGCTTATACCTTTAGTCGCAGCTAACACCTTAACCTGCTTCCAGAAACCATCATTCGGTATATCCTTAATCGTATAACTTTTTTTCATAATCCCTCCTTTATATTGTTATTATTTATCATTTTAATCATAGGGTAGCATTTACTATCTTGGTTGTCAACCAAAATCTTTTATATCATTTAAAGCATATTATTTTTGCTTGACAGTAACATTTAAAACCCTTATCCTATAGATACCAACCTACATATTGTATAAATAACCATCTAATCCACAATATAATGAGATAATTACTTATTAACCATGCAAATATCTGACTAATTTACAGGGAAATATGGGGACTCTAACAAAAGAGAATGTAAAGATCGCTGAGTTGCACTTGGAGGGTAAGACCCTTAGAGAAATCGGTAAGATGGTAAATAGGGACAAGGACACTATCGCAAGGCGGTTAAAGAAGGACCAGATCCGGGAGCTTATTGTATATGGTAGTAAGCGGGAAGCTATGAGAATACCGGCCGCGTGTGATGTGTTAGATGAGCTGTTAAATAGTGATGATGAGGCTATTAAGCTGAAGGTAGCGGAGGGGACACTTAAAAATGTGGGCATTAGCACACCACACGCACCCGTTTTTATCCAACAGATCTTCCAGGATAACCGAGTGCAGATCTTATCTCCTCATGTCCAGCAACTACTTACCGATCACTTTACCCAAACTATAGAGGGTGAAGTAATAGAGGACACCAGCCAGACTACTAAGGATTGGGAGGAATAATGGGATATAATATCCAAACTCATCCAACCTACGATTTACGGCTATTTACTACATTATACCTATGCATACTACAACTATATATCTATACATACATTATATTAATTAGTTATCATTTAATACCATACCAAACCAGGATAGCCAGTGTGGGCCTATATGAGACGATTAAAAGTTGTGTACATAATATGTATTATTAGAACCAATAGGCTAACAGGTGGGCAGGCAGGACATAGCCAGGCAGGGCATAAAGTAAGTGGGTGAGTGTGTTGAGCAGGTCATATACTAAACATGATAGGGGGGAGGGGGAGCGGGATTGCCGTTTCGGGATTTACTTTTATATTATATACAACAATCACATTCACATCCACACACACCCACAAGGTTAAAATATGACTCGTAATGAATGGCTCATAGCTCCTGATGAAAATTATTTACTATTTCCCATAGGCTGGAAGGTAAGGGAAAGAGTGGCTATATATAAACTATTTTTCTACATCAACCTTTACGGCACCAATGGACAGGAAGATGGCTAACTACAAAACACTTGACTTCCCACCACATATAATATTTAATATACACAATGACCCACTGGCTCACACACAATTGGAAATCCAAAACAGTCCATGTCCATGATTGGGATATAGAACTTCCATGTAAATGTTATTGGTTAAAACGGCTATGGTTTATAATCCTACACAGATAATGCACCTATACAATACCTCCATAACGCCACGCAAGCTATCAAACGTCCACACCACTGCGATAACTATCATCCCTATACATCCTATGCAATTAGATGACTGTGGGAGGTGTATAGCCTAATGCCCTACTTTAACTTTTTCATAGATATAAAGGTATATGGATACACAATGATGATGATAATGCCAATGATGGTATCTTATAATTAGGAGGAGTGATGAGAAAGCCCATTACAAGGAAAGAGGTGAAAAAGGCTGGGAGTTTGAGAGAAGTTTATGAGAATAGGGCAGGTGCAGGCAATCAGCGAATGGCTAAGATTGTTAAAAGGATGAATAAAGTTAATCCAACGGCAGAGGCTATAGCACGAGCAAAAAAAGCGGCAGAGGCTAAAAGGCTGAAAGAAAAGAAGATGGCTGATGCCAAAAAAAGGATGGCTGAACGGATTAAGAAGGCTGCAAAGAAAAGGGCAGGTAGTTTGGCTAATAGGGCTTTAAAGATTAAATAGGGGGTAATCGTGAACGCAGAGATATACAAATTAGACAATCTCATAGCATCATTAAAAGAGATTAGAGATCAAAGGGAACTCCAATTATACCCATGCTATCCAACAATTAATCTATATTCGGATGGAACCTGGGATAATAATACTCAATGGCATACCACTACTGATAGCAACTTAACAAGTATCCCTAAAGAAAAGTTTTTATATAAATGAATTCATCGATAGATAAAATTCCCTCAGATGGGTTGGATTACAGCGAATTAGAGCATTTTTCTAATTTCCTGAAGTATCAACCTACCTGGCAATTCAAACAGCTAATTCATCTCCCGCATAAGATCATAGCTGCGTTCACCGGTAACAGAGCGATGAAAACGAGTTCATTTGCCTATCAGTATGTCTACCGTATCCTGGGTTGGCATCCTATACCTGAAAAAAATATACTCTACTTTGAATGTCCGCAGGGGCATAAATTCACTGTAAAGACACTGCCTAAAGATTGGATATGCCCTAAATGCCAGGGTGAGATCCATATACATGAGCGCGAGTCAAGAGTATTCAGGTTTGCCTCAGAAACCTTACCTGGAGAAACAGGCACAGTCAGTAAGGATGGGTCTGTATCGGCAGAGGTTAGGAATACCGTCTACCCCGAATTCAAGAAATGGCTCCCACCTATTCTGGTCAAGAATGACATTAAACATCGTAACCTTGCCATGATAATCCACGATATCAATAATGGAAGTGTATTTTGCGATAAAGAATATTATGGCAATGACATTATAGTTGAGTTTGTGTCATACAGTCAGGATACCCAAGCAAGCGCCGGTCAGAGAAGGGTAAGTGTCTGGATGGATGAGGAAGCTCCCCTTGACTTCTGGGAAGAGCAGGTTCCGAGAGTGGCGGATGAGGAAGGAGATCTTTTGCTTTCGCTTACTCCGGCTAATAAAATTTCATGGACATACGATCTGATATTTGAACGGGCACAGGTTTATATTCGTACAAAGACAATGTGTGATTTTCTTAGAACTGATGATTATGAACCAAAGCAGATAGAGTATACCGACAGTAAGGCATCAATAGCTGTTATTCAGGCAGCTACAGATGATAACCCTACCATAACTGAAGCCGGAATTAACCAAATGGTAGACGCTTATGGCGGGGATGACGACCCTGATTTGGTGGCAACAAGACGATATGGTATCCATAAACAGGTCAAAGGACGGATATTTAAGGCATTTGAGTATAAGGTACATTTTATCAATCCCGAACCGTACTTCCCCTATGGTATATCCCATGACTGGGTACATGCAAGAGGTATAGATTATCATCCCCAGACCCCATGGGCTTGTGGGAATATGTCCCTATCTTCCACCAATGAGGCCTTTATCTGGATGGATTACAACCCTTCCCCTGAAAAATACACCATACGTGAGATCTGCCATGAGTTTGCTATCATGGGCAGAGACTATAAGTTTACCCTTAATCTCATTGATCCTTTATCAGAAGGTATAAAGAAAGATAAGATTACGGTATTAGATGATATTAACAGTGAGTTTTATGAGTTAAAGAAAGAGGGGATCGGCGAGGGTGGGTATTGGCATACTTGGGATACAAAGGGCGAAAAAGGCAGAGATGAGATCCGTAAAAGGTTGGTGAATGCCAAACGATGTCAAAGACCATTCAACAATAAAATAAGAGATGACCGAGGACGGGATGTGTATTTGCCAACTTTATGGTTATTTAATAATTGTAAACGGGCTGCTGAACACATGCGCCGGTGGAGATGGGAAGAATATACAGAAACCAAAATGGCACAGTTACGGGATGCAAAAAACAGACCAGAAGAGAAATGGAGTCATATGAATATGATTTGGGAAGCGATTTTCAAACATCCTGCGTTTAAAGCTCGGAAAATAAATGGACTTAGGGAAACAAAAAGGGCTAAGAGTTATTTCAAAGGGAGGAGATAATGGATTTTTTTAATTTGTCTGTTGTTGGTTTTAGCAGTAATAAAAGGATAATGGATATGCCTGATAATTTTCCAGAGAATTTATGTCTTTCAGATGGGACAGAAAAGGTTTGGTATGCAAAAAAATATTATAACAAATCAATTCGTGGAAGAATCTTCAGAGGGCTATTGATGAAAAAGGGTAGGCGATGATGGAACAAAAGATATGTAAATGTGGACATGAGATGAAAGATATTGCTACAACCGATTGGGGTGACGTTTGGTGGTGTAAAAAATGTGGATCTGTATTTTGTGATTTTTATAATAATATTTATGATGATGAAAACGGTAGATGGTATATAACAGAAGATAGAACTCACGGAGGTAATTAAAGTGCCACTCTACTCATTCGATTGCCCTAAATGTCACGTAAGAGTCCAGAAAGCCTTGGTGACACATCAAAGATGGATGGACTGCCCCAGGTGTGGAGCCATGATGAAGCGGCAGGACTATACCAAGGAACTTACATATTTGGATAGTCAGAAGTCTATGGATGATTACAATATGAATAAGATCAAAGAACGGGAATGGAATGAAAGGAAAGGATAATGGAAAATAAATTAAGAAATGCGCTGAAAGAACTACCCAATAAGGGTGCTATTGAATTTCCATTGAAAGCGAGGATTTTGTTAGATGACATAGAACAAATATTTGTGAGGCATGAAATCAATGACGGGGGTTATATGGCAATTGGGTATCCAAATACCTGTGCTGAAATGAATGATCCATATTTTGGGGTTTTGGCAAAATAATAAACAATCAACAAGGAATAGATGATTATGCTATTTATTTATAAACTTACAGGGAAAGCACCTGGTGATATATTATCACCTTACTTCCATACGAAACGAGCTAAGCAAGATAATATTCCTATATGCTGTGCTATCTTTTTTGCTTTTTTATGGAATCCTTTATTTATATTATATTTTAGGGCGGGTTGTTGGTTTTCTCATCAATATGATAAGTATTCACATTATACTGCATTACAAAGACAAGTTGATTATGTTCATTGTCTTTTGTGCATCTTATTTAACAAACATAGAATCATTAAAAAAGGTAACGATTATTCCACTATACGAACTCAAATGTCCCAAATGTAATAAAAGTTTTGAATATATTGTGCCTTTAGCCAAGTACAATGAAAAGATTAAATGCCCAAAATGTAAGAAGGGTGTGCTGAAGAAGGTAATGACCCCGGTGTTATTTAAAATATAATAAAATAACTTGACAAACAATTTCTATTAATTTAAAATTTTATGAAACAAGATACTAAAGAAATATTAAAAGCAGTTTACCGATCATTGTATCATTTAGCGGGATTGCTTAAAAAACTATGTGAGGAGGAAAAAGAAAATGGGAGCTTAAAAAAAGATAATTAAATTTTAAGGTCAACCCGAACACGCAACTAAGCCTCTTCGGATACAGGACTTACAATTACCTGTATTTGAAGGGGCTTTTTTATTAGGAGATATAACCATGGCAGCAGGAACAAGACGGAATGGGAAACCAAGATCAGAGGCAGAGCGAAAGGCACGTCATAAACGCTTATATGGCTCCAGTAAGTTGCCTGCAAGAGGCACGGGATTACGCCGGAAGGCTAAATAATGCCTGTTCACATTAAGAAGATTGATGGTTATCGAGTTAGCCATAATAAAAAAGTGTCTGCTAAAAATACCACTAAAGCAAAGGCGAAGAAACAAGCAAGACTCTTAAATGCTGTAAGACATGGCTGGAAACCCACAGGGAAACCAGCAAAAAAGAAAAAGTAATGGCCAAACCAAAAACCAAACACAATTTTGATGAGAATATAGAGTCCGAGTTAGCCAAACGTATAGTATCCGGTGAATATATTACCTCTCAAATTAATCGCCAGGCTGACAATAGAGACTTCGAAGCATATATAGCCCTCTTAGATTCAGAACGGGAAGAGAAGAACTATGACTGGCAAAGTGATATTTCTATACCTGAATTTCCCTCACACATCCTTACCCAGACTTCCATAGACGTTAATCAATACTTCCAGACCAGAGATTTTGTGGAGACCTATGTAGAGGACGAGGGGCAAGAATCCTTAGATGCTGCTGCTGCTACTAAAGAGCTAATCAATCGTACCCTCAACCAGAAGCACCTCTACCATTATCAGAAATTTGTCCGTGGTAAAGTGCTCAACAATCTTTCCGGCTATGTCTATGCTGAATGTTGGTGGGAACAGAAAACTAAAAGAGAGGTGATTGGGGTAACACATAAAACTATTGAACTCGATGTCGATACCTACGGCAACAAGATTACAGATCCATCTATTCAAATTCCAGCCACGGAGATCGAAGAGGAACCTGTTTATGGGGATATTCCTGTTATAGATAGATTTAATTATGAAATATTAGATCCCCGAAATGTCTTCACTGATAATCGCTATACATACTCATTACAGGAGAAAGACTGGGTTATTACCAGAAAAGAACAATCTCTTAGCAAACTCAAAGCGGATCAAAGTAAGGCAGGTTATTTTAATCTTCATCTTTTGGAAGAAATGTCAGGTGAACCTGATACCCAAACTTCAAAGGAAACAGACAATAAAGAGAATACACAAAACCGCACAGACTATGCCGGAGAGAAATACTTTGATATATTGAAACGCTATGGCAGGTCCTGGGCAATAGTAAAAGAACGAGATGAGAATGATACTCCTATCAAGGCCGAACCAGGGATAGATCAGTTTGGCACTATCAAACCCAAGGCCGAGTTCATAGAAATGGTAATTATATTTGCCGTATCTGCCGGACATTCTACCCTTATAGCATATCACCCCACACCGAACGTAAGTTCTGAGGGAGTTCCGTTTAAGCCTGTTATTCGTGGTTTATGTTATATCCACCCTACGAAAGATAATGGGATAGGAGATGGCAAATATTCCCGTGAAATTCAGATAGGTATAGATGATACTTTCAATATAAGCCAAGACAGGGTAATGCTCGCTACATTACCAACCTTAAAAGGCAAGCGTGATGTAACCGAAGATAACAATACAATCTTTTTTGAACCCGAGCATGTAATAGAATTGGAAGATCCCGAAAAGGATTTGCAGGAATTTACAATCAGTGATGATATTCAAGGGGCCTTATCGCAAATTGGAATACTAACTAACAAGATGCAGCAGGTTAATTCGATCTTTCCCACAACGATGGGAGATTTACCTGGTAAGGCAAGCACGACCGCAACGGCTGTGGCCGGAGCCGAAGGTAGTACCAATATACGCACCAATTATAAATCTCTCACCTTTGAGTTTACCTTCTTAACAGAGCTTTACTGGATGATCCAACAAATGACATGGGCGTTTGCCACAGAACAAACTGCGGTTAAGCTGATGGGAGAGAAAGTTTATTCCTTTAACCCTGTCTTAAACTATACCTATAAGCCTTTATCCCAATCCATAGAGACAGAGCAGTCTAAGGGTATGAAGCTCAAAACCTGGACGCAAGCATTAGGCTATGTCATGCAGATCCAACATCCTGATAGTGCAAAAATGGTTAATTATATTCTTCTTGAAATGTTCAAACTCATGGGAGATGAACCTACTAATTTTGCGAACATATTTCTTAACCCTGATATTCCGATACAACAAAAGGGTGGCCAGGGGGAAGAACAGGCAGGAGAACAGTCTGGCATGGGTGGTGGCATGAGTAATCAAAACCAAGTCCCGATGTCAGGGATGGAAACTCAAACAAGGGAGGGAGCCGGTGGCGGATACTATTAAACCAAACAGAACTTTAATGGATATAGAAGATTATATCAACAAACATGGGAAAAAAGGCAAGGAGATGGCAGGGAGGTTATTGTCAGCACTCGGCAAGAATGAGCAATTTCTTAACGCCTTTAATTCTCCATTAGGGAGCGAACTCTTAACGGACCTTATCGACACGATGGAAAGCAAACTGGATAAAATTATCGATGAAAGTGCTACCGATAAGGACAGGGCAGATTTCAGGGCAGCAAAGAATCTATCACTGAGATGGGTGAGTAAGATAAATGAGTACAATAGAAACCTTAAACAATTAAAGGAAGGATAGAACAATGACAACAAAGCCAAAGGAAGAAAAAGTAGCTGATGCTACTGTGACTGATGGTGAAATTAAAGAAGTAGAAGGAACGCAAGAGGCTGAAACAACAGAAACAATCGGAACAGAAGAGGAACAAACCGAGATAGATGCAGAATTATCAGATAAGGAAAAAGAACACAGGGAACGCTCTGCATTAGGCAGAAGAATCAGTGCCATTGAAAGAAGTACCAATGAACGGTTGGAGGATATCTCCGGTTCAGTTGAGAGATTACTCAGTTTACAATCCGGTGCTGGCAGTGAGGAAGAGACTGAAGAGGAATTTGTTACTAGAAAGACATTGAGACAGGAATTGAAAGCACAAAGAGATGAAGAGGATGCCAGTAAAAACAAATATCAGATAGCATATGGCAGAACAATAGATGGGTTTGGCTTAGATGAAGACGGAGATATTCATGCGGCAATAATAAAAGAATTGGAAGCTAACTTTAATTTTGTGCATTCAAGTGATGGAACGAGGGATGCCGAAGCTAACTATCATAAGGCTACGAGGGCTTTTTACAATAAGCAACTCAGTTTTCAAAAGAAGAAAGTCCCAATTAGGGGCAATGGTGAAAAAACACCTCCCTTGGGAAGTGGAGTTGAAGGAGACGAAATTAGAAGTACAGGTAAAGATACCGATTCCGATCTTCCTCCCTTAGATGATGCAGCTAAAGACTTCATCAAAAGACGGGGGTTAAGTGAGGAACAGGTTAAGAAATACCTCAAAGCTGATTTGCCGTTATCGATAACCGGCATAAACAATGAGGCAAGGAAGTAAGGTTGTAATATGGGAGCCATAGGAAAACGCAGTAGAACCATCCCCTTGAAAGGTAATTCCATAAGAGGCGATGGCGAAGATGCCGGCAAGTATTATAAATGCTGGAACTGTGGCTGGATTTGCAATCTGGATAGGGATGCTCTCGGAGATTCTGAGAGTGAAGCAAACATAACCCCGACTGTATATACCCAGTTAGATCAATATGGTAGCGAAGTCTATCATTGCTTTGGAGCTGCCGGTTCAACACAGGCTATCTGCGAAGCCGCCGGCGGTGAATGGACATCTACTCGGTATAAACCAGTGATAAATTCCGGTTGTCCTATGTGCGGGAGCCCGAATTGGCGAGGGGACTATTAATTATTAACAATGAAAGGAGATTATTATGTTTAGCGTAGTTCACGATTCTCCTCAAGCGATATGGTGCCCAATAGAAAAAGACGCCACACTATATGTTGGTGGGATGGCAGGTCAGGATATGCAAAATATAGCAACTCATGAAGGTCTTGAAATGTTGCCCCTGTCAGCCAGTCTTTGGAATAGTCATTATGATATTCCGTTTGGTGTCATTATCGGTACAAATAACAGGAGACCTTTGTATAGTGGAACTGGAGGGATTAAAACTGAGTATATTGCTTGGTCTACTCCCCACGATTCGACCAATGAGTTTGTTCTCACTGATGGGCCATATATCAATGGCGGACGTCAACCTTTTGTAAAGGTTGATCTCGTTGATCCTACTACAGTTCTTAGGGTTAATTTGGTTGATGATACCGATACGGCTGCGCCGGTGGCCCCAGTAGTTGGGACAGTTACCACTGGTAGCGAGGCTGGAACTGGATGCACAACCAGTGCAATGTCAGTTGCCAGTGTTCCAGGATATTCAACCATTTATTTTAGGACTGGTGCCAATAAGGGCGCATACAGAATGGTATATTCTACTCATGCCACTATTCATACGTGGTATACCCCAACGTATGCAGATGTGGCTACGGATGATACATGTGTATTAGTAAATATGCCGCTATTTGGTATAGGCGCAGCGCAGTTGTCGAATTATTCATTATCTTTTGACATTAACGCCGCTGTTGGCAGTTATGCCTATCAAATTAATGTAATCAGACTCGACCTTGCTGAAGCAGACAAAGAGTATGTAGAGTTTCAGTGGGCCGCAACAAATTGGTTGCCTACCGCAACTGGTAGAGCTTAAAAGGAAGGAGGATAAATAATGGCTAATCCATTGGATAGCGCGGCATTTGTTAGATTACTTGTCGCTGATTTAAAAGAAGTAACTGGGCCTGAAGCATTTAAAGAACTTCCTTCTATGATACCCACAATCTATCGGATGCTTGATTCTGATAGTGCTTGGGAGGAATTCTATGCTGTAGGGAATGTGCCTGATATTCCGAAATTTAATGGAAAGATAACGTATCTTTCGGTCTATCCAGGCTTTCATACTAAAATTGAACCCGGTGAGTTCGGAGGCGGATTACAGTGGGAGCGTAAGTTCTTGGACGACAATAAGTATCAGGTTTTAGTCAATGATGCTAAAGGGCTTTTGCGAGCCGCTCATAGAGTGCGTGAGAAGTACGGTGTAAAGACATTCACCAATGCGTTCTCTTCTGCTTTTGATTTCATGGAATCTGAGGAAGGTGTATCTCTTTGTAGTTCTTCACATACCACTAAGTCAGGGACATCTACATCTGTAGGTTTTGACAATAGTGGAACCACGGCGTTTAGTAAAACCGCTGTGGCAGCTACAAGGGTTTTGATGCGGAAATTCAGGGATGATATTTCTGAGAGGTATGAGATTTCAGATAATCTCGGTCTTATAGTCCCTGATAATCTCGCTGATGAAGCCTATGAGATAGTCGGAACCCCAAAGGGATATGATACCGTAGGGGAAGATAAGAACATGGATTATGGCCGGTATAAGGTTATTCCATATCTGAGGATGGATGATAGCGATACGAATAACTGGTTTATGGTCGATCTCGATGCCCAGAAACGTGATTTGGTATGGATAGAGAGAGTCGCGCCAGAATCTGCAACCAATATTGATTTCCAGACCAAGATTGTTCAACAGTCCATGTATTTCAGGATTGGGTATGGATTCAAAAACTGGAGATGGGCATATGGTCATGCTGTTACCTAAACAAACAGCTACCATTATAGCTTAAACCTCTTTAATTGGGGGGGTGATGGCTCCCCCTCTATATAGCTCAGGCACTATAACGTCTGGCTAAAGGAGAGATAGAATGAGTAATTACGGAACTTTTAAATATAAGGGTATGCCAATATTTCCTAGTGACATACCATGCTTCGGGAATGTCTACTTTGTAGACGGGACTAACGGTCTGGATGGCAATACCGGATTAACACCTGATAAGGCATTTCTGACTATCCAACGTGCTCTCACTGTTCAAATAGCAGATGCGACTGGGAGGGGAGACAGAATCTATGTGCTTCCTGGAACTTATGCCGAGAGCATTACTGGTGACATGACAGATGTTTCGATTATTGGTGCGGGAGCAACCCCTAATAGTGTGTTGATTACACCTACGGATGGTGGTTCATATGCTGGTGCAATGACTAATTCAGCGATACGGAACTTGACCATGTTTAGTTCAAGTAGTGCCAATCCAGAATATGCAGCTTGTCGTGTTTCTTTAATGACAGGTTCAATAATTGATGGGTGTTGGTTGTATGCCGGTACGGACACGTCAACAGACGCTACTGGGTTTAGACTTGGTTATGATGAAGTGGGTGGACTTGATGGTTCAGACAAAGTAATTATGTATCGAAGCTCATTCACTAACAATGTTATCGGTAGTGCAATCAGTGGTGACTGTTTCTATTGGGGGTTTGTTTTCGGTGCGTCTGTTGATAGTGTTGGAACAAATGCTTCTAGCCATTATTCAATAGGAAGTACTATCGGATACAATAAGATAAATGCAGAAACTCACGCGATATATCTAAACCATAACAGAAATGCCGGTGGTAGCACTTATATCATAGGAAATCAGTGTATGGGTGCTCACCTTAGTAGAGGTGAATGTGCAACTGGTGCAATTACTGCTTATGCTGACGGTGAGGACAATGTGTTGCTTAAGGTCATTGAAAACTACTGTTCTGCTGCACACGATGTAATTAAGGGCTTTAACGTGCAGAATATCATGGGTAACTATGTTGGTCTTGGACATAATGCAAATCCGACCAGAGAACTTCCTGCCGGAGCTTAATATTTAACAATCTGACGGGGTGGTTGGTAACTTCCACCCCTTTATAAAGGAGGCAATATGGCGACTGTGCAAGAAACATTACAGGTTATCTTAGACAAACTCGATGACTTGGAAACAAAGGTAGAAGCGGATAAGAAGACATATACCGTTTGTCATCATTGCGAAGGGGATGGTGAAGTTACGGGTAGAACCAATAATTACCCTTGTTCTGTTTGTGGAGCTACAGGGTATATTGCTATTGGTAAAATCTCAAAAGATTAACATTAACTTTTAAACAATAGGAGCATTATGG
>Ga0207997_1000282_pt1 | contig 25740 bp, 29 predicted proteins | sample AntAceMetag02UKN_FD_184777 | JGI IMG/M metagenome (GOLD analysis project Ga0207997, IMG submission 184777) | Saline lake microbial communities from Ace Lake, Antarctica - Antarctic Ace Lake Metagenome 02UKN (SPAdes) (version 2) | ecosystem: Environmental > Aquatic > Non-marine Saline and... | reverse complement strand
GTCGCCGAAACCCCGCAGTTCGTGACTTTCCAATGCAGTTCAGTCGATGCGTCGGTATCTTCGTAGGGAATGGCCGCTCCGCGGTCCTCGAATGTGCTCGTCTGGCCGTCCACAGCGGTGAGCAGATAGACGCGGTCGCTGTAGCCGTCGTCCGCGAACAACTCGACGGTCACGCATGTGGAGGCAGTCGAGGCCACCGTCACCAGAGCGACGATCCCGAGGTCGAAGAATGCCGCCTCGTCGCCGGTTTCACTGGCACCGCCTGCGATGCTGCCGGTTGTGATGGTCGCTGTGGTGTAGGCCGCGCCGCCTGCGCCGCCAGTAGCCGGGGCAGGCCCCAGCGTGCCGGCGGACAACAGGACGGAGAGGAGGCAGAGGGCCAAGAGTGCTGTGCGTCGCATATTATCCCTCATACTCGTGCAGCCCGCCAAAGAACTCCAGCGTTGCGGTTTGGGAGGTCAGTCTCCCGAACCACCTCTCGCGCCCATGGAAGTGGCGGTTTATCGTCTCAACGCGGTAGGACAAGTGCTCCACGCCCAGGAGCCCGTCCGGTGCCTCTAGATTGATCTTGCGCAACTCGCTCACGTCCGGCGTAGCTGGGCCCAGCGTGCCGGCCACAAGCGTGAGGAGCGCCAGGACGGCCACGGCTGAGAGTGCCAGCGTGCGGTGCATCACGGCTCCGTGTCGCTGGCGCAGTAGACCACAGCGGGGACGTCCTGCGTGACGTTGAAGAAGTACAGCGTCACGCCTCGCAGGTGGGTCGTATATGGCTGCCCGGCCCCGCCTGTCTCTGGAGCCAGCCGATAGCCCAGCGTCGCCTCCGCTGCGTCCACGGCCCGCACATTGATGTAGTCAGTGGCCGACTGATTCTGGCAGGTCGTCTCGTAGGCATCGGCCGGGATCACATAGGTATCCGGGGCGGACTGGTCGACGGCGAGCTTGCTGTCTTCGCTGTCGGCGGGCTGGGCCTCTTTGACGCGCTGCGTGCCGGTGCCGGCGATGCCCTGGTCAGTGTCGGCGGCCACGCCTGCCAGCTCCAGGTCTACCTTGCCGATCGTGGTAGCGCCGGCCCCGAGCGCCACGGTCCCGTCCACAGTGATGGAGTCACCACCGTCTGCGATGTCGAGCGCCTGCTTGCCACCGATCGCCGTCGAAGTCAGCGGGGTGCCCAACCCGTCGCTCAGGCCGACCTCCATGGCGCCGCCGACGAGCGCTGCCGGGAGCTGCGGCGAGTCCACAGTGAGGGAGCCGCCGTCGTCGTCAATCGGTAGCGCGGTCCCCTCGGCCCCTGCGCCGACCATCTTCGTGGTGCCGTTGCCAGGCAGAACGATCACCACGCCCAGACGGTCAATGGTGGTCCCGACTGCGTTGTCGGCGTCGATCAGCGGAATCTGGGCCTGTGCTGCTGCCGAGGAGAGGGCGGGCGTGGTGGGAATGGCTCCCTGGTCAGTGGCCACCGTGACGGACAAGCTGGCTGCCATCGCCTGGGCGCCGATGGTGAGCTGCGGGATGTGCCCGTCCAGACTCGTCGTGTCGCCTGCGATGGTTGCGCCGCTCGCCTCCACGACGGTCCAGGCGCCCGCCGAGTCTTGTGTGACGGACAGCGCAGCGGCGGGGGCCTGAGCCCCCAGCGAGAGCTGAGGGACGTGCCCGTCGATGGCGGCCAGGTAGGTGTCGATGGACACCAGGAGCGCCAGGTTGCCGGCGTCCACCGTCGGCAGGGGGTGCGCCGCGTCGACGAGCTGGTAGCCTCCAGCCCCGGGGATTGCGAGCAGCCCCGGGGCGAGCCAGGAGGTCCCCGCCCCGGTGTCCCCGTCCGCGAGCGGGAAGGTCTGCAGCGCGCCCGCCGTCGTGTTCCCGCCGATCTTCTGCGGGGCGTATTGGGCGCTCGCAGGCAGTGCCAGGAGCGTCAGGGCGAGTAGCGCCAGCAGGGTCTTTCGCATGGTTCCTCCGCGGGCTAGGCCCGCCTCCAGATTCTACCAGGGCAGGCCGTAGACTCCCACGACTGCGCGTCCAGGGCCCGCTGTACGCCGATCATGTCGGCGTCGTGCCCAGCCAGCAGGCCACCCGGGCGAACCATGTGGCCCCACGCTGCGATGTCGGCGAGCACGGCCTCCTCGGCGTGGCTCCCGTCGACGAAGACGGCGTTCGGGGTGGCCCAGACGAAGAACTCTTTCGCTACCTTCGCCGAATCGCCCTCGACGCAGATCACGGTCAGGTCTGGCCGCAGCTCCCGGATCCTATCCATGGTCGCACCGAAGGCCACGCGCACCGGGTTGCCAGGGGCCCTGGCTTCGTCGTGCCGCGTACTCTCTGGCGACCCCAGGAAGGTGTCCACGCCTGCGATTTTTGCCATGCGCGGCAGCCCCAGCGCGGTGGCGAGGAAGCTCCGCCCCTTCCATGTTCCGACTTCGACCCAGCGCCCGCCAAACGGCAAACGCCCGGCCATCTCGTGCAGCCACGCCAGTTCATCTGATTCCATCCACCCGGGGATCTCCAGGGCCATACGGACGGCCTCGTTTCGGCTGTCCAAGCTCATGCCTTCCTCGTTCGCCGCCGCTCTCGGCGCTTGCGGTTCCTCTCGCCCCTAGCCCACGCCTCACCGAGCCGCGCATCCCACTCGGCAGAGAACTGCAGCCCCCCTGTGTGATCGTTGATCTCGCCGACCACGACGCCGCGGGATGTGTCGTACAAATCGACACGCGCGAAGTCGAAGGGGACGGCCCGCGCCACCCTGCTCGCCATGGCCGAGATCGCCGTGGGGTCGGTCGGCAGCGGTACGTCTGGGTTCAGGCCGGCGGCCCCGCGGCCGATGTCGGTCTCTTCCCAGTCGGCGCTAAACCAGCGACTGATCGTCTGGCCGGACTGGCTGCGGCGTCCGACGGTCAGCTCGGGCCGGCCGCCGAAGACGAAGACCATATACTCGAATGGTGCGAGGCTGTCTGCGTGCGCAGGGCGTAGCAGCTCCTCGACAGTCCACCCGTCGCCCCACCATGCCCTCTGCTCGGAGACCCTATCCATTGTGGAGCGGATGTCGTCGAGGCCGAGTCGGTGGCCAGTCTTGATGTTGAGCCAGGCCCCGGCCCCGGCGCCGGCGCCGACTACGTCCAACACCATGCACCCGATCCCCGCTGCCCCGCGTGTGGGCTTGAGCACACAGGGCCGCCGTAGATGCTCCTGGCGCAGTTCGCAGCGCATGACCTCATGGTACAACTCGGCGCACGGCACCCCGAGCGTCCGGCACAGCTCGCGGTTGCCGGCCTTCGAGCGCGTGATGCCGAATCGTGGATCTGACTCGCCATCGCGGCGTAGTTGCTCGGCATGCGCGTTCAGGGCATGGACCCGCTCAACAAACGTCATCATGACTGGCACCTCGTCTGAGCCCGCAGGCTCTCGTCTCCGATGTGGGTCCACATTCCGGGGCACGCGTGGGCGGCCAGCGGCAGGCCGGCATCGCGGACCCTGCGCATGGCCTCCATCTCTCCGCCGCAGGGGTAGACTCGGCCGATGTCCGCCACCCGCATCAAAGTCGGATTGAATGTCCAGTGCGCCTCTGCTATCCGCACCGGCCCGCGCCGCTCCCAGCGTATCTCCTCGCGCGTGATCATGTGGCGCTCGCTCACATCATCGCCAAGGTGCCGCAGGCGGACCTGGCCGACCTGCTCGTGCTCGTCGAGCGCTCCACGGGCAGCGTCCAGCCAGCCGTCTACGGTGCTGATCGCCCGCCAATCGTCCTCCAGGTGCAGCCAGTAGCGGCGCCCCGACCCGGCGGCGAGGACGGCAAGCTGGCTCAGCGCGTCACCGATGGGGTGAATCCTGTCCTGCTCGGTGAGGTGGTTGATCCGAGGCATGTGCCGCCAGAGCACATCGGCCGTCGCCTGGTCCGTCCCCTGCCGGAGCGCGTAGACTCTGGCGCTGTCAAGCAGCCCGGGGCAGATCCGCTCGGTGGAGTCGAGGGTATCTGCCAGGAGGCTGGCGCGGCCCCCGGTCAGGATGGTCACGGCCACGTCGGAGGCGTCCACGGGCGGGCGCACCACGGGGCGCTGCGTCACGCGGATCAGACCCTTCCCGACGCGCAGGAACTCAACGCAGGCCCCACGCTCGCGTGCCCATCCGAGGGCGGCCTCTCGCTCTGATCTGCGAGACCCGTCGTCGAGCCACATCTCCCACCCGTCCGCCATGTGCGGGAGCAGGGCGGGAAGCGCGGCGGCGCGTCCGCCGGTGGCCTGCGGTGGTCCGTCGATGAGTGCCCAGCCGATGCCGTCGGGGACGCCGGACGTGTACCACGGGCGGGCGTCGAGCTGCGACAGCCGCAGATCCACGGAGCCAGAGAGCCCATGGGTAGCCAGCAGCGCTCGGGTCGCAGCGAGGTAGCGCTCCTGGTGCTCGAGCGCGACCGACTGCCCGCCGGTGGCCCGCGCGTGCTCGGCCAGCAGCAGCGTGGAGGAGCCGGAGCCGGATTCGAGCGCCACGCTCGGCCGGAGCTGGGCTAGGCGCCCCTGGATCTCTGCGGCCGTGGCCCGATGCAACGCCCAGCCCTGCCACAGCGAGCGATCCATGGCTGGGTCGCCTGGATACGCCAGAGCCGCGGCCGTGGCTGCCTTCGGCGGGCCTGTCCGCAGCAGCGCTCGGAGCCGTTCGGCCTCCCGCTGGACGGCGGCCGAGTCCTCGGCGGAGATGCTACCAGCGATGACTGCAGGCGCTCCATCGGCTCCGGCCTTTACGGCCCCGGCCCAGAGAGCCCGGAGCCTCGTCGTCGCCTGCTTGCGGTGCGGCGACCCAATGCCGGTAGACGGCTCCCGCGTCAGCGATCCGGGCCGGCAGCAGCGGTGATAGAGGGGATCTGACAGCACTGCGACACGTCCGCAGAGGTGGGCCAACCCCGTCATCACGGTGTCGTACCCCACCCGATAGCCAGGGTGCGGCCCCCCGACCGAGCGCAGCCACGCCGGGCGCCAAAGCGCCGCCATGTGGGCGTACCACTTGAGCGCAGGAGAGTGCCGCCATGCCTTGCAGCGCTCGTGCTCCGTGTTCCCTTTGACGCCGTGGACGATCTGGTGTCCGAGCACCACATCGGCCTCGCCGCCGAGGGCGAGCAGGGCCGCCAGGCGCCCAGGCTCGCTCCAGTCGTCGGCGTCGTGGATCGTCCACCAGGGCGTCTCGCAGGCGGCGAGCGTGACCGCGTCAGCGAAGTAGCGTCCGCGGTTCTCGCGCAGGTCGAAGCGCACCACGCGGGGATCTGCGATGTCGGCCAGAGGCTCCCACGCTGCAGGTCCGTCCCCGTCGTTGACGAGCACGAGCCGCAGCCGGCGCTCTGCCTGACTGAGCACGCTAGTCACAGCACGGAGCAGGATCTCTGGCGGGGTGCGATAGAAAGGCATGGAGACCGTGACGAGCGGGCCGGAGAGTGGCGGCGGAGCTGGCGGAGCCATCGGAACAGGAGCGCGCGCCGGGGCCACGCGCCTGCCCATCCCCGCAGACCTCGAAATTACCGGCCCCGTCCGCGTCCTGCCTGCCGTGCGTGCCACCTCGCCTCCCACTGTCGGACGCACACCGCTTAGCCCAAGCGCCTGAATCACCACCTCGGGATAGCTCGGGAGGCTCAGCCTGGGCAGCCCATCGGCCAGCCCCTGGCGCACCGCTGCGACCCACGCGGCCACCGGAGCGCCGAGCCCCACGAAGAGCGCCGAGCCACCCAGGGCGCGGCGGGGCCCCGGGAGGTCGCTGGACACGACGGGGATCCCGCGCACCGCCGCCTCGGCCATCGCTAGCCCGTAGGTCTCGGCCTGGCTAGGTGACAGCACGAGCCGCGCCTGGGCCAGCCACACGTCCGGTTGGAGCCCCGGCGGAGCGACTGCGACGTGGCTGAGCTCGCGCCACGGGGCCAGGTCTCTGGCGTTGGCGCGGCCAGGCAGCACGTACCAGGGGCAGTCCGTGATCCGCCGAGCGACGGCGAGGGCGAGCGGTCCGCCCTTCGACTTCGACGCGCCCGGGACAACGATGCTCGCGCCGGCGCGCTCACCGCCCGCAACGAGCGCCCAGCTCGAAGGGGGCAGCACGATCTCTCGCGCCCATCCCTTCGTCGGCTTGTCGCCGGGAGCGGCGGGGGCCACGCGCGCCAGGACGCAGCCGGCGCCGGGCGGGATGGGCCCATGGTGGTGCCAGTAGATCAGACGGGCGCTGGCCCCGGCGCGCTGGGCGGAGATGGCCGTCTGGCGCCAGGCGGGGGCGATGGATGTGATGGCGAGGCCGGCGCCGACCCAGTCCTCGGCGGACATGCCGGGGCGGTCGACCCACCGAACGCCCTCGCGGGTCCACGGCGCCGAGGCCCCCGGCGATAGGTGGCAGTCCACCGCGACGCCCAGGTCTGCCAGCACGCAGGCGAGGTGCGCCATTGCGATGCTCATCCCGTCGCGCCCGCCGTCTGGGCTACCCCATCGCCTGGCCAGGAGGGCGACCCTCACGACAGCGGGACCAAGCAGAACTTCCAGGCGCCGCCGTCGCCCCAGGCGGTCATCTGGGAAACGGTCGTCGGGACCTTGAAGATGGCCGTCGTGCCCGGAGGCACGACCAGGTGGAAGGCGGCCAGGGTCACTGCGGTTGCGCCGAAGCGCACGCGGATGGGCCCCTCGGAGGAGATCACGCAGCGCTCGCCGGTGGCCGCTGCGATGTCGAGGGCGACTGACGCTGCGCCGTCTCCGGCCACCAGCGGGATCGGGGCCTGGTCCATGATGGGCTCCTCCTCGAGCACGGCGACGGCGGCCTGCAGCGCCTCAATCTCAGACTTCGCATAGCCCCAGTTCGTCCGCTCGCTGGCGGTCGTGGCGGCCCCGGCGGCAGGATAGGCGGCGTTGATCTGCGAGGACATTACGGCTCTACCGGGAGCGAGGCCATCTTGCGCGAATCCCAGACGGTGATCTGAATCCTCGCGCTGTTGGCATCGTTCGCTGGCGGGTCCAGGAATGCGCCCGCTTGGTCGAAGTAGTACACCCGGATGTTGCTCGCGCCGGCCAGGTCACGCTCTGGGATATGCTCGCAGCAGCCGGAGGTCTCGAAGCCGACGCTGTGCCCGCCGGGTGTGAGCTGCACGGCGATGTCAGCCCAGACTCCACCGGGTGGGTCGCCGGCCAAGAAGATATCATAGGATCCAGCGGCGACCCGAGTGATCGGCGTGCCGGCGTCGAAGCCCTGGCCGCCGATCATCTGCGTCCCGCCCGCGGCATCGCCGAGCCGGAAGATCCCGCACGCGATCGGGAGGATGGAGCGGATCTCCTTGAGCACGGCCTCGACGGTCGCGGCGGCGAACCCGCCGCCATCGAAGTCGATCTCGGTCGCGTCGTGCTTCCCTGGCCCACCGTTTTGGTGAGCGGTGAGCCCGAAGCTCAGAGCGTCCAGCGTCGCCCTGACGGAGACGCCGTGGTAGCCGCCGATGGTCTCATCATCGATCTCTGAAGCGTCGTGCTTGTGCGCCGTCCCGTCCTCGTGAGCAGCGAGGCCAGTGCTCAGGGCGTCCAGCGAAAGCTGCGCCGTGGCGCCGTGGTAGCCGCCTGGCGTCTCATCGTCCACCTCGGAGGCGTCGTGCTTGTGTAGCCCGCCATCCTCGTGATCGTCCACGCGGTCGCTGACCACCTCGACCGCGTCCTCGACGTAGAGCCTGGTCGCCATGATTACCGAGTCGTCGACGGTGAGCGTCAGGGCGTTGGCCGCGTTGGCGATCGCGACCGTCAGCTTGACGTACGCGACCACTGCGGCCCCGTCCGTGGCGGGGTCTGGCTTGATGGAGTCGGGGATGCGGGCGATGAGGATCATATCCCCCGCGGCGTCGAAGGCACCCGCCTCCCGCAGCGTGTAGCCGACGGCCTCGTCAGTCGGGATGCTCGCCTCGACGAGTACCTGGTCCGGGTTCCCCGGCACCTGGTCGACGGCGTTGACGGCGCCGCGCCACACCTCGTCTCCCAGGGCCGTGAGCCCCACGGTGGGCAGCGTGTCGGCGTCCCCGACGGCGACCTCGGTGATGTCGACCTTCGCGCCTCCGGCGAGGGCAGCCATGATCTTGCCGAGCCCAATGGTCGTGATCACCTGTGCATAATCGCTCACGGGCCAACCTCGATATAGAGACCCACTGTGGGCCAGCCGGCGCACACGAGCGGGAAGGTCTCGGAGAAGGTCTCGGACAACTCGAGCAGCTCAGCCCTGTCCGGGACGTACGCGTCTAGCACCTGGCGGAGGTGGCGCATCCCGGCGAGCGTGAGGCCTGCGTGCTGCACGTCGATATTGATCCGGTAGGTGTAGGGCGGATCCGTGGGCGTCTGCTCCCACCACTCGGTCAGCGTAATCATCCCCGAGTCGTCATCCCAGATCGTGGCGCCCGCGTCCCACTCCGTGGCCCCGCCGTCCCAGGCCGTCGTGCCCTCTAGGATCCCGATGATGCGGTCCCACGCCCAGAGGGTGCCGCGGCGCTGGTAGACCTCGACCATCCTAGAGAGCACGGTGCGCTTGCGGGCGAGCGATGCGTCGGCCCAGCCCTCCAGCTCCACGAGCCTGAACCATCTGGCTACGGCGTCCGCCTGGTCGCTGGTCAGCTCGGAGATCCGGCTCAGGTACGCGCACTGCTCGGCCAGCGTGGCCAGCGCCTGGAGCTGCGGATCCAGCGCCTGCGCCAGAGCAACGGCGTCGTCGTCGAGCGCCACCAGCCCGGCGAGCTGGTCGACGAGCGACGCGGTTCGGATATCCGTGCTCACTCGAAGCGGCCGAGATAGTTAGGGGCCGCCTCATGCCCGTCGCGACGCGCGCACTCTGAGCGCTCCACCTCGGCATAGACGGGCGAGGTGATCGTGATGCGGCGGGCCCCGGCGGCGTAGAGCCTGGCGTGCAGCTCGCTCGGGTCCACGTCCCGCCCCATGGCCGAGTCCTGCCAATCGAGGTAGGCAGCCTGGGCGGCGTCCACGGCCGTGTTGATCTCCGCCACGATCGCGGCGTCCGCCTGGCGGATCCAGTAGGAGACCTCGGCGGTGTAGGAGACCTCGATCGCCTCGGAGACCGTCACCAGATCGGTGATGGGCCTGACGGTGTCCTCAGACAGCCCGGCCAGCACGAGCGCCAGGACTGCGGCGATCACGACGGCGCTATCTTCGATGTCGAGCACGTCGAGCCCGTCGGCGTCCGCCGCCCACTGGCCCACCAGGACGAAGACGGCGACGACCCCGGCGGCGGGGGCTCCGTAGTCAGTATCATCGGGGCCGAGCGCGGCGGCGTCGAGCACGAGTGGGGACGCCTGGCCGGCGTGCCACTCGTATGCCGTTCTGGGGCCACAGGTCGTGAAGCCGTCGGGGGCCGCCACCACGTCGGGGCGATACTCGGCGTCAGTCTGCTCGTCGCTCCCGCCGTCCGTGGCCGTCGTGCTCACGACGGAGATCCCGGCGAGGGGGTCCACGAGCACATCGATCCCCCCGGCGGGGATGTCGTTGGACTCAGGGCCCGTCACCGTGCAGGCGGAGGAGACGGTGCCCGACAGGACGCCAATCACCAGAGTGAGCGACGCGGAGGTCGCCCAAAGGAAGGCCCCATCGGCTGTCGTGGCCCGGTGCCCGGCGGGAATGATGCGCTCAGTCGTGGAGACCGTGCGGCTGTATTCGAGGGTCACGACGCTCTTCGCCCCGGCGGAGCGGTCCACCCCGACGAAGGTCCCGAGCGCGTCCAGGTAGGCGCCGTCTGCGCCGTCCTCTCCGTTGGCCGCGACCGGGAGGTTGCGGCGGTCGGCCAGCTCGACGAGCGAGTAGATGTGCGACAGCGTGGCCGATGCGCTCTGGATGAACGCCCGCCTCGGGTCGGCGGCGAGGAGGGTCCTGCCGGTCAGCGCTGTGTACTTGGCGAGTACCTCCGCCTCGACTTCGGTCGGGGTCTTGGCGATCATGTGAGCCTCACCGTCGGCGTCAGCCCGCCGTCCCCGTCATAGGCGACCGAGACCTTGAACTTCGTGACTCGGGGCTCATACAGTTTAATTTGGGCGCTCAGGTCCCGGGCCACCTCCGCTTCGACGACGGCGAGAGGCTTGTCGACGGCGCCGGGCGGCAGGCCCAGGGCGCGGGCCATCGGCTGCGACCGCTGCGCCGTGGCGATGAGGCTCTGCACGTTCTGCAGGATCTCCTCGTCGACGGTGGGATTCCAGATCACGCGTACTCCTCAAGGCTGAGGTCGAGATCGATCACCCGCACCACGCCAGCCCCGGTCACATGGCGCCACGATTCGCGCAGCTCCAGGATAGCCCAATCCCCCCGGGGGACGCCAGCGAGCACGAAGGCCAGCACCTCGCCGTCCTCCGCTGCGTCCCGCAGGATGTCGGCCTCCGCGTCGGGGTCCACGCCGAACGACACGTCGAGCCGCACGGTGAATCGGAGTGTGCGCAACGCGGGCCCAAGGAACTCCTGGGCGGGCTTCCGCGCGATCACCTCGTGCGCCGTCCACCTGGCCGAGGTCTTGTGCGCCGCGTCGGAGAAGGTGCGGATCAGCTCGCTCGACGCCTCGAAGACGACCGGGCCCAGGGAGGCGAAGGCCATCAGCTCAGGCTCCCGGTCCCGGTCCCGGTGCCGGTCCCCGACCCAGTGCCAGCCCCGGCGGGGCACACCGTCACGGTAGTTACGGCCGTGCTGACCGTGGTCCCCACTGTGGCCGAGCGAATGTAGGCATCCGTCTGCGTGGCAATGGCGACAGCGATCTGGCGGGCCTTCGTGGCGGGCGTGGCGTCAGGGTCCAGGTCCGCCAGGACTGCGGCGATGTCGTCGGCCATCCCGTCCGTGTACTTGGCGAGGTTGAGCGCCATTATTCCGCCCTCACCGTTTCGCTGAGCAGCCCGGCGAGCCCTTCCGGGGACGCTGCCATGGCGGCCACCACGGCCACAATCCCGCCGCCTCCATAGTCGTTCGCCCCGGCCGTGTCCCCTGCCAGCGGGGCGGGCCCAACGCCGGTGGGCACCACGGCCGTCTTGAGCAGGTCGAAGATCCCCTGCAGGAGCTTGAGCACGCGATCCCCGCGGGCGATCCAGAAGGCCGCGTCCACGGAGCCCAGCCGGAGGTCGCCGCTCGCGATCACCCGGGCGTCCGCGTCTTCGGTCGGGGGGTCCTGCTTGAGGTCATAGAGCGAGCAGATCACGAAGCCGTCCACCTGGTCAGGGGGCTGCATTATGCAGAGCACCGGCTCATCGATGGCGGGCATGCTGTAGTCGAGCTGGCCCTTCGTCCGTTTTTGCCCGACCTGGAGCAGGCCCGACTCCATCCCGTCGCGGTCCTCGAAGGTGACGCGCACGCGGCCGGCGCCCACCTCGGACACGCGACCAGTGCGCACGAGCCCCGCAATCAGCTCCTGCACGCGCCCATCGGGAAGAAGATCGCTCACGCCGTGGCCTTCTTCACGCTGGCCCTGACGGTGTAGCCGCCCTTCCCGACGGTGTGCGTGGCCTTCGCCACGGCGTACTTGCCGTTCAGCTTGTTCCAGCCAGCGAGCTGGATGCAGTTGCCGGCCACCAGCCGCACGTCCCCCATGACGGTCAGCGTCCCCTCGGCCGAGTGCTCCGTCCTGGCGAGGAGCGCAGCCTTCGCCTTCGCCTGGGCCTCGGCCACGCTGCGGGCGCGCACTCGCATGACCTCGGCGGCGGCGTCGTCGAAGCTCTGGGACTCGAGCCCGAAGGGGTCGGCGGGGTCCGGGTCACGCAGCGCCTCGGCGCCCGTGATGGTCGACTCCTGCACGTCGCCGTGCCACGGGTCCTGGTAGATGACCTTGACCCGCGGCGTGTAGAGGTACGCCTTCACCTTCAGATCCCAGCTCAGGATCCGGCTCTCGCCCAGCGTGTAGGTGGTGACGGCTGGCTTCAGCGCGTAGTCCGCGATGCTCCACACGACGATCTGGCCGTCGATAACCTTCGCCGCGTAGTGGCGCTCAGCGGCCACCCGCGCCAGGAAGGCCAGGTCCGTCTCGCTGTTCTGTACGATGCGGTCGAGCAGGCCCGTGTCGTCGGCGTCCCAAACCAGAGACATCCGGGCTGAGGCGGCGACGTCCTCGGCCACGGTGCGCAGTGTCGTGCTCTCCCACGCCCGGGAACGCTTCGTCTTGCGGGCGGCGAGCCCTGTCGGGACGCTCACGCCAGCGATCCGCACGGTCGACGGAGGCCCAGCCATGGACAGCTCGTCGACGGTGAAGGTCCCGCAGAGCAGTGAGCCACCGCCCTCGCCCCAGTCGTCGGCGTGGAGGCGGACCGTGAGGGTGTCGCCCTGCCCCGGGAGCCAGTCGCCGCGCCAGAGGGCGGCCCGGTCCTGGAGCGAGATGCTCGCCTCGTCGGCCTTGCCGCCCTCGTTGTCGACGTACTCGACGCCGAGCAAGTAGGGGGCCAGGTCCGCGGAGATGTCCTCGCCCTCATAGACGATTTCAGCCCAGGCTCGGCGGGCGAGGGTCACGGGGTCCGCCAGGGCGGCAGGCTAGGCGAGGTGTCAGGCGTGGGCACGGTGGGCACATTGAGCACGATCCCCGCCGGCAGGCGCACGAGGTACGCGTGGGCGGGGTTGGCCAGGATGAGGAGGTCGAGGTAGCGCTCGTCGCCCAGCAGATCCAGGGCGAGGAGGTCCCATGTGTCGCCGGCCTCTGTCGTGTTGGTCGTTGCCCTAGCCATACGCGAGCCGGTCCTGCTTCTCCTGGGCGGCCTGCAGGCGCTCCAGGAGATCGTCGGCGCCGGCCTTCACTGCGGCCGCGATGTCGGCCCGGGAGGCGTCCCCCTGCACCGTGATCTGCGGGCTGTACGCCACGGACAGCGCCGTGCTGTTCTGACGGCCCTGCTCGCGCGTCGCCATGGCCCCGGACAGGGCGGCGCTCGATTGCGCCAGCGGCTTTGGCCTCGGCCCCTCGACGGCGGCGACGCCACGATCAAGGCTCCCGCTCAGCTTCGTGGTCAGCTCGGCCAGGTGTGGGGCTGCGGCGGTCGGCGCCATGGACGCCAGCGCCAAGCCCACACGCAGAGGGGCGGCGAGGATCTCCAGGGCGCGGGCTGCGACCCATCGCACCGTGGCGATGACGGAGTCGCCCCACTGATCCCAGAGAGACGACAGCGCGCCGATGGCCGTAGCCCACCCCGCAACGATGACATCGAAGAGCCACACCATCGCGGCCCACACCTTCGACGCCAGGCCGACGAAGAGGGCGACGACGATAGCGACGGCAGGCTGAATCGCCTCCCACACCCACGCCCACACGGCGCCGAGCAGACGACCGAACGCTGCGATGACTTCTGCGATGGGGGCCAGGATCAAGCCGATCACTTCGACGGCGGCGAGGATCACCAGGCGGATACCGCCCCAGGCCCACTGCATCCGGTCCCAAATCCAGGCGGCGATAGCCGAGATCCGCTCCCATGCCGCCACGGCAAAGTCGGCAACGGCCAGACCTGCCGCCTTCACTGCTCCGACGATCAGGCCCCAGTGTTTCACGACGACGACGATCAGCGCAGGGATCAGCCAGAGGGGCAGCGTGAGCCAACCCAGCACAGCCACGATGGTCTTGATCGCCGCCGACGACTTTCTGAGCGCCGCCGTCCAGCGGTCCCAGTGGACGATCGCCAGCGTAATCAGCGCCACCTGCGCGGCGAGCCCAACGACGAGCCATGTGATGGGGTTGGCGAGCAGCGCTGCGGCGAAGCTCCAGGCGGCCGTGCTCGCTCCCCAGAGGGCCAGGGTGAGATTCACTATTCCGGCCACGATGGGGGCGAAGCGGACGGCGGCGAGGATCAGGCCCAGGCTCTCCCATCCGCCGGCCATGTCCTTGACTGAAACGAGAAGGTCCAGCGCCTTACCGGCGAGCGCGGAGACCCTGTCCGCGAGCTCCTTCAGCTTCGGTATAGACCGCTCGGCCAGCAGCACGAAGCGGTCAGCGAGCTCCTTGACCCGCCCCTGATTCGACTGCAGCCACTTGGCGAGACGCTCGAACATGCGGGTGAAGATCGGCATCAGGGCGGCGCCGATGGTCGTCTTGATCCCGGCGAACGACAGCTTTAGATCCAGGAGGCGGTCGTTGAACTTGGCCGCGTCCTCGGCAGCCTCGCGCCCGAGTACCCCGCCGGTCGCCCGCGCCTCTTTGCGGAGGCGGCGCATCCCGTCGGCGCCCTGATCGAGCAAAACGCCCAGCTTTTTGGCGCCGCGCCCGAAGAGCGACTGACTCACCGCAGCCTTCTCGGCCACAGTGGGCAGCTTCCCTATCGCGTCGGCCAGGGTCTCAAGCGCCTCTTCGGGCTTCATGCGGGCCAGGTCCTGGGCGCTCAGCCCAAGCTGGTCCAGGTAGCGGCGGGCCTCGCCAGTGCCGGCCACGGCCTGCCCGAGCTGCACATGCATCTGTCGAAGGGCCAGGTTCAGATCTTCCTGTGCTGCCCCGGTGCGCTCGGCCGCGTACCACAGCTCCTGCAGCACCCCCACGTCCACGCCGAGATTCTGCCCCATCTTGATCGCGCGGTCGCCCACTTCGGCGGTGCTGCGGGCGAGCATAAAGAGGCCACCGGCGGCCAGACCGGATGCTGCAGCGATCTGGAATGCGAGGCTACCGACCTGCGAGGAGACACCACTGAAGGCGCGCCCGACGCCCCGCCACGCCCTCGTGAGTTGCTGCTGTCGAGCGAGGAGAACGCCCTGCCTCTGGAGCAGGGCGAGCCGCTTGCTGGCAATCCCGGTCGCCGTGGTGAATCCGGCAGAGAGCTGGCCGCCGATGCGGAATGCTAGCTCATACGTCCGGCCCCGTGCCACAATCTACCCCCGGCGCTGCGCCTGCAGCTCCTCGGCTACGATGCCGGCCCACTCGCCCATCTCCGCCACCGGCAGATCGAGCCAGTAGCCCACCGGCGTGTAGGTGGCCAGCGCCAGCCTGACCGCGGCCTGCCTCAGTTCGAGCTCGGCGGATCTGCCCCATCCTCCGAGCTCAGCAGAGAACTCTGGGCCTCCATGACGACCTCGGTGAACACGCGGATCGGCAGCTCGCCGAAGGCGTCCTCGGGGATCTTCGTCGCCCGCGACAGGGCGGCGATGACGTAGCGGTCGTCGGTCTCGGCCTGCATCACGTCGCGCTCGCCGCGCTTGCGCAAGCGGGCCATGATCGCCAGCTTGTCGCGGCCCTTGAGCTGGGCGAGGAGATCGGTGTCGACCTCGGTGTAGGTCTCATCCTCCCACTCCAGCGGCGGGGCAAAAGTCACGATGGCCATCAGCTAATCCCCAGCCCGCTACGCACGGCGGCGAGGTAGTCCTTCCCGTCGACTACGTATTTGTAGTTGTACGGATCGATCTCGAGGTACGACCGCCCATCGACGAAGACCTTGATGTAGAGGACGCTGAACTCGGCCGAGGGCTCCTGCAGTGCACTCGGCGCCAGCGTCCCGAGGGGGCTGTTCTTCGGAGTGCACCTGGTGACGTACTTCAGGATCTGCACTCCGTACACGCCGGTGGCCGTGTTCAGGCGCTGGACGGCGCCGCGCAGCTCGATGGCGTGCACCTCCTGCGCAGCCAGCTTGAGCCCCTGGATCTCCTGCACGCGCCACTTGAGCGTCATGCTCATGGCGGAGATGTGCCCGAGCGTTGCGCTCTCGACCTCTCCTGCGATTCCTGCGCCGCGCACGGTCTCGGTCAGGGCCTCGATGGTCGGCAGCTCCACGTCCGCCAAGCCTAGCAGTCGGCCGGTGACGCTGTCGAAGACTTCGAAGTTGACCAGCCTCTCGCCAATGTCCGCCACGGGGGCCTCCTCTTGCGGGGCTCAGCCCCGGGTCACGATCAGCCGAACAACAGCGCCAGGGCGGCCACGTCGTACTCGATCACGAAGCTGATGGACTTCGCTGGCGGGGGCGGCGTCCAGTAGACGCGGAAGGTCGAGCCGCCGTCCAGTAGGTCCACGGTCGGATTGTCCGCCACGGCAAACACGACCTCTCCGGCGAGGATCGCGCCCTGGGCCGCCAGCCCGTTCATGAAGATGTTGGCGCTGTCCACGACGCTCTCGATGAGGCGCAGGTTCATCGCGTCGTCGACGCGCGAGAAGTAGGTCAGCGTCAAGGTGTTTACCAGCCACAGGGTCATGCGCCGGATCGGAACGAAGGCGTCCTTCGGGTCGGTCGACGCCGGGTAGCCGGCGGTCCGGTTGCCCCAGAGCCTCCAGCCGCCGAAGTTCAGCGCCGTCACGATACCGGCGGCGTTGAGGATGTTGGCCTGGAGCCAGGTCAGGGCGACCTCGGTCCCGTCCTCCATCACCGCCCCGTCCGCCAGCAGATCCTTGTTCGAGGGGCTCACGTAGGGCACGCCCTGACCGGCGCCAGCGTCCGTCAGGTTGGCGAGCCCGGCGTAGTGGCTGCTCATCCAGTGAGTCGCCGTACCCCTGGTGACCTTGGGCCAGCAGCAGACCATGTTGGCGGAGGTGTAGTTGTTGGCCAGCTTCCACGCCGCTGCCTCGGAGTAGTTGGCGATCTCGTACTCGTCGGGGTCGAGGTCGACCACGATCTGGGGCACGAAGACGCCGTTCACGCTGGCACCGCGCGCCACCAGTCCGGCGGCCACGGTGGGCTCGTGAGAGTAGCCCGGGGCGAGGAACATCCCCGGCACCTGCTGCAGCTTCGGGCAGACGTCCTCGATGCAGTAGAGACCCGTGTTGACCGCGCCCACGGCCGTGCCGATCACGTCTGCGGCGACCACACCGGCGGGGTCCATTTTCGAATAGGTCAGGTGGCAGAGCGGCAGGGCGCCCGTGCCCATGGCCCCGGCGGCGACCCTGGTGATGACCAGGTAGCCGTCGGAGTCGTAGGCCAGCGTGTAGTCAGTGGTCAGAGCGTACGCCACCGGGGGCGCTGCGCCGTCGTCGAGCACGACGGTCGTCTTGTCGGCCCCGAAGACCTCGACGGTCTGGCTGGTCTCGGCGTCCGCCCACGCCAGCGCGGCGCGGGCCACGGCGTCCATGTGGTCCTCGTCGTCGGGATCCAGGACGTTGATGCAGACGGCCGGCTGGACGCCGTAGAGCCCGAAGTAGACGGAGGCGAACTCGGAAAGGGTGTAGTCCGCGACCGGCCCGTCGCCAAACGCCGCGTTGAACTCGGCCAACGAAGTGCAGAGCACGGGCACGTTGACATTCGTGCGGACGCCCTCGACCACGGCCGCTGTCCCGACCACGACAGGGAGCCCTGCGTTCGCCGTGATCGGCGGCCTGGCAGAGGTCGGAACCTCGCTCGCTGATACGCCATGCGCATAGATCGCCATCGAATCCTCCGGCCTACTGCGTGATCCCGATCTGATCGATCCGGGGCTGCGTCCAGGTCGTCGTGATGAATCCGCCCCACTGGGGCTCCGGCTGGTCCGCGAAGAGCTCCCAGGTCAGGGGCAGCTCCAGGCAGAATGGGCCTAGCGGGTCCGCCCCGGTGAGTGCTCCGCGCAGGCGCTGCAGGATGTTGCTCGCGTCCTGCCAGCCCTCTTGATCTTCGGAGAAGGTCTCGACGAGGAACAGCACCTCGATAGTCGAGCCGTCGATTGCATCCTGCCCCTTCGTCGGGCGGATGAGCACCAGCGGGGGCGTGGGCTCGCCTGCGCTGCGCTTCGGCGGGAGCCACCCCGCCACGATGACGGGGGCCCGCGCATCGTCCTCGCCGTGGGCCTCCAGTCGCATGTCCACCAGCGCGGCGGCGGCGAAGACCTCCAGGCGGGCCACCAGGTTGTTAACCGTCACCGGGCGGCCCTGTCGAGGGCGCGCCCAATCTCGTGCTCCAGGCGGGTGGCGAGGGTCTCCTGCGCCGCCTCTTCCATGGCCTTCGTGCTGTGCTCCGTCCCGAGCATCTGCGGGATCGCTGGGCCGTAGAGCCCCTGGATCCGGTGCTTCGTCGGGTTGGACTTCATCATCCGATCCGGGTCCTCGCGGCCGATGAGCAGGTTGGCGTTGAGCCCGCGGAACACGAAGGCATCGGGCAGCCGCCTGCGCTGGTTGCGCTTGCGCACTGCGACCCGCAGCGGCGGACCCCCCTTGCGTCCGGTGCCCGGCTTGGCTGGGCGCGGGCTGAACTGGTACAGCGTGGGGCGCCGGCCGGAAGCCAGGAAGGCACCGGCGATGCTTGTCCGTGTCGCCCGGATCGGCCTGCCCATGCCCTTCTTCACGCGCCCGACCTTGATCCGGTACGCCTTCACCACGGCCCTTGCGCCGATGGTCCGGGCCTTCTCCAGGGCGCGATTGATTGACCGAGCCATGGCCCTCTCGGCGGCACCCGGCAGGTGCGCCAGCAGGGACACCGCCCGCCCGATCTGATCGCCGGTGAAGGTGACGGCCACTAGGTCTCCTGCCGCAGGAGGGTCAGCTCGAGCATGCCCTCGGCCTCGCTCACCTGCTCCACGTACCAGCGCGCGTCGCCCACGTCGACGCGCTGCCCCTCCACCGGGGTCGTGATGAGCCCGGACGTGAGGTGGAAGACGCGGCGCTTGGCGAAGGCGCCCTCGGCCCGAGGGCCCTGCGTGCGCTCGATGATCAGATCGTCGTCGCGTACGGCAGTCACCGCCACGCCGTCGATCACGATCTCCTCGCCGAACTCCTCGGGGTTGAGGAACGTAGCGCGGTCAAGCGCAAGCTGGGCCCGGAGCGCCACCTACGCCAGCACGGTCGCAGTCAAAAAGGCGTTGTTCTGGATCGGCACCGGCAGCGGGCTGGCGCTCATCTGGAGCCACTGCACGGCCGGATCGTCCTCGCACCAGCTCTTGGGCACGCGGGCGCCCATCTGCAGGGCCACGCGGGCAGCGCTGCCCTCGCCAACCTTCAGCCCGACAGGGCCGTAGTGCATCTCGCACCTGGCGGCCTTGGAGCCGAGGAGTGCGGTCTTGGCGGAGATCAGGGGGTCGCCGTCTGGGTCGAGCTCGTTGTAGCCCCAGACATTCACGCCGCCGATGGCGCCGTAGTAGATGGCGCCCGAGTCCTGGTACTGCTCCGACACGGCGCCGAAGTCCATCCGGCGGTTGTCCAGCAGCCTCTGGACGGCCAAGTTGGCCAAGAGCGCGTCGATCGCGTCCGTCCCAAGGATCAGGGTGTCCGCCGTCAGGCCGGTCTGGGCGGCGACAGCGCGGCGCCAGGCCCGTAGGTTCTTCGCCGGGTCCGACGTGTCGGCGCTCCAGCGGTCGGCGGCGGCGAGCAGGCCGAGAGTGAGCGAGCCGTCCCGCGCCGGGAACGTGATCACCTGGTCCACGTCGTTCTCGGAGATCGTGATCGCCCCGTCGACCAGAGCGTCGCGGCGCATGATCTCCTCGGTGCGGGCGATCATCTCGTTGAGCGTCTCCATGTCCTGCAGCAGCAGCTTCTGCGCCCGGGACTGCGGAGCCTGCCCCGAGTAGATGTGCTCGCCGGGGAGCCGCGTCGCGATGTCCTCCAGCGTGATCGCCATCTTCGGCTTGGTCGTGGGCGGCGCGAAGTTGTAGCTCGTGAACCCCTCGCGGTCCACGGCCTTGCCGCGTCCGGCCGGGTTGGAGAACTCGGCGGCCCGACGGGTCCCCGTCTGGATATCCACGTCGAAGGACGTCGTCAGGTGGAGCTGCGGAGCGCCAGCGAAGAAGAGATCGCCCAGGAAGGTCTTGGGCCTCTTCATCTCCAGCAGCGCCCGGGCTATGCTCCGAGGATCGTACAGCGAAATGGTCATCATCCTCTCCTGGCCGGGGCTGCCGGCGTCCGGTCAGTCGCTAGACGGCGGTGGTGGCCCGCAGGTAGATGCCCCTGGCGGCGCACAGCTCGCGCCAGTCGTCGGCGTCCTCGCCGGCCGCGTAGCCGACGTGGGTCTCGGCGAACTCGCCCTCGGTGTAGACCGTGGTCCGGGTCGCCGCCGCGGTGGCGTCCACGTCCTCGGCCATGATCCCGTAGGGCTCGGCGCTGCCGTCCAGCCCGTCGAGGTCCGCCTCGATGACCTGCAGGGAGCCAGCGCCCACGGCGATCGTGAACACGTCGCCCACGGCGAAGGCCACGCCGTACGCCTCGATCAGGAAGGCCACGGGGCCGTCATACGACTCCTCGGCGTACGCGTCCTCGAGGCGGAGCCCGTTGGGGTCGACGACCTCGAAGATCGCCGGGGTGCCGATGTCGACGCACGTCGCGGTGTAGGTGCCGACGACGGCCTTTGCCCCGAGCGCCTCGTCATCGATCGTCCCCTCGCCGGTGTTGCCCGGGTCGGCGGCGGCTGCACCGATCGCACGGAGGATGCGGCCCACCAGGTCGCCGCGGCTCAGCGACTGCGCCAGGGCCACGGTTGCGATCCGGTTGACGATGTCCCGCTGCGAGCCAGCGATCAGGTTGCCGTACGCGAAGGTCTCGCTCATGACGTACTCCTCTCGGCCGCCAGGCGGCTGTCTGCTAGCGACCTGCGCCTACGCCATTCCACATCGCCTCGGCCTCGGCCTCGGGCGTCGCCTCTGGCGGCAGCGGGGCGGCGGGCACGTCGACCTCGCCAGCGTCCGCCTGCAGGTCGGCCAGGTGCTTCTCCCGGTTGACCCTCTCCGCCTTGAGTATGGCGACGGCCAGACCCTCAGCGGACATGGGATCCTCGTAGCGGGCACGGCTCACGAGGGCTTCGTGGCCCTGGAGCGCCACCTCGTCGATTGTGAGCATACGGGCGCGCTCGTCGGTCTCGCCGGACGCCCGGCCCTCGGCCAGCAGCGCGGCCAGCAGCTCCGGCGCCTCGGCGGTGAGGCGCTCCCTCGTGATCGGCATGTCGTCCTCCGCGGCCGCTCTGGGCGGCTCGTCCACGTCGAGCGGCCGTGCAGCCCACGGAAGGGCCGACCGCGGGAATCCGATGCTGGCGTAGTAGACGGCGTCGCCCTTGGCGACCGCTTCGACCTCGCCGGCGACCTCGTCGGCGAAGCCCTGGTCGACCGCGTCCTGTGCGGTGAGCCAGGTCTCGGCGTCGAGCAGCTCGGCTAGCTCCTCGGCGGTCTTGCCGGTCTTCGCCTGGTAGATGGCCACTAGGCTGTCCCGCAAGCCGTCCAGCACCTCGGCCGTTTTGCGCAGATCCTTCGCCTCGCCCATGGCCAGCGCCGAAGGATTGTGGACCATCAACATGGAGCCGAGCGCCATGGTGCAGTGCCCGGACATGGCGATCAGGCTGGCGGCGGATCCGGCCAGGCCCTCGACGGTCACGAGCACGTCTGCGGGGTGGGTCACCAGCATGGACCGGATCGCGATGCCGGCGAAGGCGTCGCCGCCCCCGCTGTTGATCCGCACGTTGATGCGAGCCACGCCCTTGTGGGCGTCGAGCGCCTCGCGGAACTCTTTGGCCCCGACTTCATCATCCCAGAACGCAGCCTCGGAGATGTACCCGTAGACGGTGAGGTCCAGCTCGTCGGCGGCCCCTGCGGTTGGCGCCAGCGCCCAGAACGTCATGCGGTCTCCTGCGGCGGCATCGCCTGCTGCGCGATCTCACGGGCCCGGATCCGGTTCACGTCTTCCCAGCGCTCGCCAGTCAGCTCGGCCGTCTCACGGGTCGCGGTGGAGAACCCAGCGTCCACCCTGGCGGCTGCGGCGGCCACCTCCACGCGGGGGTTGATCTGGCCCTGCGCTGGGCCGTACCACTTCGCGCCGCTCCATGCCGATCGTAGCGCGAGATCCTCAAAGAATCCAGGGGCGACGACGCGACCCCTCGCCACGGCCTCCGCGAGCCACTCGTCATAGATCGGCTGGCAGAAGTCGTCGACGATCCACGCCCGTTTGGCCCGCACCGACTTCCAGAACTCGTTGAGGGCGGCCCTGGCGGCGGTGTACGAGCCAGTGAAGTGCTTGAGCAGCAGCTCATAGGGGATCTCGAGCGCCGTCCCGATGGGCACGCAGATCGCCCGCACGAAGCCGTCAAAGGCCGCGTTGGGGCGATTCATCGCCACGGTGTCGATTGACTCGCCGGGGGCCAGACCGACGATGGATCCGTTGCCCAACTCCATGGTGGATGCGTCGTCATCGTCGACGCGGTCTGCGGCGGGGATCCCGGCCCCGAGTCCGGCCATCGGATCGGGCGCGTCCGACTTCACAAAAACCGTGAGCATGGCCGACACGACGGCAGCCATCAGCTCGGCGTCGCTGTAGCGCCCTAGCTGCTTGAGCGACTCAATGACGGGGGCCAGGATGGGCACGCCGCGCCGCTGCTCGGGGCGCTCTTGGGCGAGGATGTGCAGCATGTTGCGCCGGCCCGTGCGGGCCCCGAAAGCGGGAACGCGCTTCCACGACTGCATCTTCAGCGAGCGGGTCGAGCCAGGGTGATTCTGCGCGACGTAGTAGGCCACCGGCTCGCCGTATTTCCCGAGCTCCACCCCGCCGCACACATCCACGCCGGGCTTGATGGGCGAGGGGTCGCACACGCGGTCCGCCTCGATAAGCTGGACCCTGAGATCGTAGATGCTCCCACCCCGACGGATCGTCGGGAGCGCGACGAACACGTCCCCGCTCATCAGCGCCGAGAGGAGGGCCAGCGACTGGAGCTGCTCCCACGTCGCCGTCCGGGCTGCGTCCGCGTGCTTCGACCACAGGGCGAACTCGCGGGCTGTCTGGCGCTCCCAGGCGTCGGCCTCGTCGTCGCTGAGCCCGAGCGCCTCGGCGTCAATGCTCGGGCTCAGGCGGAGCCCGGCGCCAACGGTGTTGGTCACGAGGGTTCTGAGGGCCCCGGTCGCAAGCGGTGTGCCCGCGAAGAGGTCCCGGCTGCGCTCGCGGAGGGTCTCGACGTGCTCGGTGATATCTTCGTCGGGGCCGCCGGCAGTGGCCATCCAGCCCATCAGGGACTTGCGGGCGAACGATGCTCCGTGGCTCCCGTAGCCGCTGGCCATGGCTCGCAGTCGGCCGATGAGCTTCACAGGTCCCTCGGGATCACGCGGCGGATGCGTGGGCCTGCGGCGCGGCCGTCCTGGAGACGGGCCACCTCGCGGCGCCAGAAGGCGAGCTGTCGGGCGATGTCGGTGAGGTCGGCGCGGGTGAGGGTGCGGGAGCCGATGGTGTAGGACTGGCCACCGGCGCAGGCCAGGTCAGCGGCGAGCCACGCCGCTAGATGCTCCTGCGCTTGAACTAGGGTCCAGGGCTCCGCCACTATCGCACCCCCCTGGAGAGAACCCTACGGCCTCGGCGCGGCTTTGTCACGCGCGGCACGCCTGGCCCCCCGGGATTGGCCCGGTTCGTAAGCGTGGGGTGGAGGATCTCCAGCGCGGCCGTGGCGTAGACGCGGCAGTCCAGCGGCTCGTTGCGGTCGTGGATCTTCTTCCACTCCATCCGCCGCGCCCCGCCGCGCTGGACAACGATGCGCCGCTCGCTTACCAGGCCGGCGAAGTAGGCAGCGTCATACCCCCGATCCGCCTGCCGCGGCCAGTGGCAGTAGCCTGGCCCCTCGTGCTCCGTCTGGATCCGAGCCATCAGCGTGCCCTTGAGATCGTCCACGCCGAGCGTGAAGAGCGCGGCCTTCATCCGGTTTCCGCGGGTAGGCTTCCCGACGGCTGGCACCCCCGCCCCGCCCCGCCCCTTGATGGCCCAGACGGCGCGCTGCTCCCGAGCCCGGCAGTACGCGTACACCTCCGCTGTGTGGTGGCCACCCGAGTCCACGCACACGCAGGACAGCCCGAGGCGGCGACCGTCGTCGGTCTGCCAGGTGCGCACGAGCTGCGCGTCGAGCGCGGCCCAGCTCTCGGGCAGGGAGGGGTCGCCCATGAGCACGAGGTACTCGACGCCCCAGCTCTCGCGATCCGCGCCCCAGCCCACCACCTCCAGCTCCAGGCGGTCGTCTTGCACGTCCACGCCTGCGGTCAGGACTAGCACCCCTGCGGGGGCCTCGCCGTCGTAGTACTCGCGGCGCCGCTCCAGGTACTCGACGGCGATCACCTGCTGGTGCTCGACCCACGGCTGGCCGAGGCGCAGGTTCACAAACTCCTGCAGCCCCCGCTTGTCCCGGTCGTCCTGGACCTTGCACCACTGCTCCGCGAGCTCGGCCCACCTCACCCAGGGCGAGTAGAGCGCCGACAGGTCCCCGAAGCTGGCCACCTTCCCGCCGGGCTTCTGGGCGATCCACTCCCCGGCGGCCAACATGGCTGGCTTGTGGCGCTCCCCGATCCGACCCTCGCAGTGCTCGCAGAGGTAGTGCGCTCGCTCCAGGTCCCGCTCTCCGTCGGCGTCTTTGTAGATCAGGCGGCTCCAGACCAGGACTTGCAGCGCCCCGCAGTGAGGGCAGGGCACCTCGTAGCGCCGCTGGTCTCCCTGTTCGTGCTCGTGCTGGATCTTTGACAGGCCGTCCACGGTGGGCGTGGAGACGAGGACGATCTTGCGGTTGTAGAAGTTCGAGGTCCGCTGCCTGGCCAACTTGACGGGGTCCCCCTCGACGCCCGCCGAGATGGGGAAGCGGTCCACCTCGTCGCAAAGCACCACCCGGATCGGGCGGCTCGCGAGTCCGGCGGCGGCGTTGGCCCCGGCGAGAGCAAGGTAGCCTCCGGGGAAGTGCTTGACTCGGATCGTGTTGGCGCTCTTGCGGTTCCCGCCGCGCCCGTCCTTGCCGCTCTCCAGCTTGCCGCGCAGGACCGGCGAGGCCCGGAAGCTCGGTTCGATGCGCTCTTTGCTGAAGGCCTCCAGGGCTTCGATGGTGGGCTGGACCATCAGGATTGGCGCCGGGTCCTGGTCGACGAAGTAGCCGAGGATGTTGAGGCAGGCCTCGGACTTGCCGAGCTGCGACCCCATCATCACGACGATCGTCTCGACGGTCGGGTCGCAGACGGCGTCCATGATCCCGCGGAGGTAGGGCGTGCGGCTCGTCTTCCACTGGCCCGGCTCCGGGCTCGTGCCCCTTGGGATCCGCCGGTAGCGGTCGGCCCACTCCGACACCAGGAGGCGGGGCTTCGGGCGGAGGGCTACTAGCGCCCTGTCGAGGGGCTTGCTCACTTTCCCTCGCTTAGCGCCTGGAGCGCTTCGGTTGTGGCGGTGTCGAGGATGGCTTCGATCTCGGCCACGGTCCGGCCTTCGAGCAGGGGGGCCACGCGGGCTGGGATGGCCTGGACGGCGACACGGATCCGCGTGGCAAGCTCGACGGTATCGGCCACGGCGTCCTCTGTGAGCATCAGCAAGCCACTGCGCGTCTTGTATTCGAGCTGCTTCAACCGCGCGGCCGCTTGCTTCTCGGCCAGGCGAGCCCGGTTGAAGGCCGCGTTGACCTCAGCGACCGTCATCCCAGAGGGGGCCGCAGGCGCCTCGCTCTCGATAGGTGCGGATCTGGGCGCAGACTCAGGCTGCGATGCGCCCCTGTACTCGGCCAAGGCGGGGGACCAGTCAATCAACCCATCGGCGCCAACGTGGACGCGCCCAGCAGCGATCAGCTTATCAACCCAGCGCGTAGACTTCTTCACGCGCCGGGCAAACTCGGCCCGCGTCACCCTGGTTGGGCTGGCCGATGGCTTCTGTTTGGTGCGCTCTGCGGCGGGAGCGGCCGTTGGCGCTGGCACGTTGCCCGGGTACGCCGAGCTGTAGGCCGCGATCCCTTCGTCCCACTCGATCTTTCCCCGGGCGACTGTCGGGATCTTCCCGGCGATGACTAGCTTGCGCACCCACTTCTCGCTCTTCCCGATGCGACGGGCGAACTCGACCTTGGAGACAATCTCGGTCACGCCAGGTCGCCGGCCGAGAGGTCGAACCCATCGCCTCCGCCGCGAGCCGATGGCACCTCAGCCCCGGTGTTCATCTCGGAGAACACGCGGTCAACGGTCGCCGTGTCGCGCTTCATGGCCT
>Ga0207997_1000281_pt1 | contig 25764 bp, 26 predicted proteins | sample AntAceMetag02UKN_FD_184777 | JGI IMG/M metagenome (GOLD analysis project Ga0207997, IMG submission 184777) | Saline lake microbial communities from Ace Lake, Antarctica - Antarctic Ace Lake Metagenome 02UKN (SPAdes) (version 2) | ecosystem: Environmental > Aquatic > Non-marine Saline and... | reverse complement strand
TTTCATATTCATATTATTAATTATTACAATTTTATTATATCACATGCTTAAACATTCTTTAACTCCAATTAAAAAAGCCTCATTAATAGAGGCTTTTTAAGTCCGCTGGGGGACTAGGATTCGAACTTTTAAATAAATACCTTAAAATAACAATTCCCACGTACAAATCTGCAATCTATAAAACCAATTTCTTATAAATCTCATAAGCTGTCATCGTTCCATTTATAGCTCGATGAGGCATTGGCTCCTCTGGGACTCCAAGTCTTTTTGCTACTTCATTTAAATTAAATTTCCCAAAGCTAGAATTTCTAAATTTCATCCAAATCATGGTAAAGAGGTCAATCCGATGATGATCCATTTGGTTCTCAATTCCAGTTTTCTTAAACGCTTCAAAAATAAATGACCAATCAAAAGTTACATTATGAGCGCAAAATATCGCACCTTTTGTTTTTTGCCCGTAAATAGACATAGCTTCTTTAAGGGTTAGGGCATCTTTCCAATCAGTTTCATTATACCCATTTATCTTTAGCGCGAATTCATCTGCTGTTTCAATATGTTCCGGTTTCACTTTAATATCAAGGGTATCTATAATCTCCAGCGTTTTCTGATTAATTACTACCAATCCAATTTCAATAATTTCCTGAATTGCAAAATCAAGACCAGTAGTTTCAACATCAGTAATCGCAATTGATCTTTCAAAAATATGAATTGTATGTTCTTGTTTCGTTATTATTTTTATTATACCAAAAAATCGCCTTTTGAGCGATTTTAGTTTTGGCGATAAATAATAATTATTTTTCCGTTTTTTCTTCTAGCGTTTTCTCTTGTTTTCCTTCTTCTTTTTTAATTTCTTCTCTTTTCTCTTTAATAGATTCCTCTTTTATTTCTTCTTTTACCACCTCCGTTTTTGATTCTTCCTTGATTTCCTTTTTAATTTCTTTTTCCTTTTCTTTTATTTTTTCTTCCGGTTTTTCTTCTGCCTCTTTTCCGGTTTCTTTTTTAGCCTCCTCATTTTTCGGTTGTTGCTTAACTTCCTCTTTAACTTCAGCTTCATCCTTCTTTTCTTCAATTTTCTCTTCAGATTTTACTTCAACCTTTTCTTCGGGCTTTATCTCATCTTTTGTTTCTTCAATAGTTTTTTCTTCTACTTTTTCTTCGGGCTTGTCTTCAGCTGGTTTCTCTCCAGTTACTGGCACTTGCTCTGTCTCTCCTTCTTTTACTTTTTTCTTTCTAATATTAATAGGCCTCTTTTTACCTTCAATGATTTTTGCTCGTACTAAAAGATTGTAGCAAGAATCTGAGGGTTGAGCACCTTGGCTAATCCAATAAAGAATTCTTTCTTTTTTTAATTCAAATTTATTTATTCTGGGATCCCACCATCCTAAAATTTCTTTTGATTTACCACTATTAACGGCAATTTTAGAATCTACGGCTATAATCCGAAAAATAAAGTCTCTTTTTTTGCCATGTCTTTGAAATCGTAAAGTTAACATAGTTTTTATATCCTAATTGAAAATCTCTAAAAAGTCAATCTTATATATCTAAATTTTTTACTTTTTTAGCATAAGCTTGAATAAATTTCTTTCTCGGTAAAACTTCTTTGCCCATTAAAATATCAAATAGTCTATCTGCTTCTTCTACATCCTCAATCATAACTTGTTTTAAGATTCTTTTCTCAGGGTCCATTGTTGTATCCCATAATTGGTCAGGGTTCATTTCACCTAACCCTTTGTACCTCTGAATAGAAATCCCTTTCATTAATTCATCATTACTATCATCAGAAAATTCTTCTTTTTCTACAGCTAAAGTAGCCTCATTTTTACTTTCTTCAACTAATTTTAATTTTCTCACTTTAGATTTTGAAGGTTTTTCCTTTTTCTCCATCACTTTATCCTGTATTCTTTCCAAAACTTTTTGTTTCTCTGCTTCTGTATAAGCATAATGGAACTCTTTACCCTTTTGGATTCGATACAAAGGAGGTTGAGCAATATAGAGATAGCCAGCTTCAATAATAGGTCTGAAATAGCGAAAGAATAATGTTAGAAGTAAGCTAGAGATGTGGGCACCGTCGGAGTCAGCATCAGTCATTATAACAATCTTGTGATAACGAAGTTTATCAATATTAAAATCTTCGGTTATTGCAGTTCCTAAAGCAATAATTAAGGCTTTTATTTCCTCAGAAGCCATCATTCTATCAAAACGACTCTTTTCTACGTTCAAAATTTTACCTTTTAAAGGAAGAATAGCTTGTGTATTCCTGTTTCTCCCCATTTTGCTAGATCCGCCGGCAGAATCACCCTCAACTATAAATAATTCTGATTCTTCTGCTTTTTTTGAAATACAATCAGCTAATTTTCCAGGCAAAGTCATTCCTTCTAAAACTCCTTTTCTAAGAATATTCTCACGAGCTTTTTTTGCAGCCTGACGGGCTCGAGCACTTAACAAAGATTTTTCAAGAATCTTTTTAGCGTCTTCCTTATTAGCTTCTAAGAATTCCTTAAAGTTTTCTCCCACAACTTGTTCTACAGCAGTTCGCGCTTCTGGGTTTCCCAATTTTGCTTTTGTTTGCCCTTCAAATTGTGGCTCTCTCAATTTTACACTGATTACTGTCACCAACCCCTCTCTTGTATCCTCACCAGTAAAACCAATATCTCCATTTTTAAAAATTCCTTGTTCTTTGGCATAATCATTTAAAGTTCTTGTTAATGCCGATCTAAAACCTGTTAGATGCATTCCTCCTTCTGGGGTATGGATATTATTAGCAAAAGCTTTCTCTGTACTCTCGGAATCATTTGTATAGAGTAAGGCAACCTCAACTAAAATTCCTTCCTTTTCTTGCTTAACATAAAAGACATTATTACTCAGAGGATGGGTCTCTCTTGCCAAATATTTAACCAAAGTAATTATTCCACTCTCAAAATAAAAAGTATAAGAAGGGATTAGGGCTCCTTCTCTATAATCATTAAATTTAATTGTAGTGCCCGAAGTAAGATATGCTTGCTGTCTTAAATGATCCAAAATCTTTTTTGTATCAAATTGAATTTCTTTAAAAATCTCCGGATCTGGTTCAAAGATTATCTTTGTTCCAGATCGATCACATTTACCTATTTTTTTTAATTTTGTTGTTGGTTTCCCTTTGTTATATTCTTGGCTATATAATACTCCATCGCGGCAAATTTCTGCCTGCAAATATTTTGAAAGAGCATTTACAACAGAAATCCCAACTCCATGCAATCCACCAGCGACTTTATAAGAACTTCCTCCAAATTTTCCACCAGCATGCAAAGTACACATCACAGTTTCTAATGCTGATTTTTTTGTTTTTTTATGAATATCTACAGGAATCCCTCTACCATCATCTGTTATAGCTACTCTGTCTTCCTTTAATATCTCTACTTTAATATTCTTAGCATAACCACCCATTGCTTCATCTATACAATTATCGACAACTTCCCAAATAAGATGGTGAAGGCCATCTACTCCAGTAGACCCAATATACATACCAGGCCTTCTCCGAACTGGATCTAATCCTTCTAAAATATAAATATCTTTAGCTGTATAAGAATTTTTCTCTATGCCATTAAGAGATTCCTCTATTGTTTCAATTTTTTTTATAGGTTTTTCCATATTATCGTATTTCTCCTCCAATATTTTTTAAAACTTTATAAATCTTCTGCATTTCTTTATCAACTTCTTCATTCTTTAATGTATAATCTTCCGAACGAAAAGTTAGATGAAAAGATAAGCTTTTAGTCCCTGACGAAAGATTCTCGCCCACATATACATCAAACAAATCTACATCCTCAAGATTAAATGGTGATGCTTCTTGAATAATATTTAATATTTCATCTATCAGAATATTCTGTGAAATAATAAAAGATATATCTCTAATAATAGCAGGGTATTTTGGAAGTGACTGGAACTCTCTTTCTTCCTTAACGATTTCTAGCAAAGGAAGAAGCTTAATCTCCCAAAAGATTACATTTTCCTCACAATCGTATTTTTTTAATAGATATTCCTTCGGAATCCCTATCACACCAATCAAGTCTTTATCTTTATAAATTGCAGTACCTTGTTCTAATAGAAGAGAATACTCATTACTTTCTAGCGATTTAAAACTGTAATTATCTTTATCTACCCCAAACCTATTAAACAAATCCTCAATAATTCCCTTGGTCTCATAAAACAATGCCGAAGAATTATTAGACTTTTCTTTTTGAGCCAAAACTCCCGAAAGAACAAAATGTTCTTTTAAGCTTTCTTTGTTTTTAAAATAATATTTACCTATCTCAAAAAATCTAATTTTATTAACAAAACGAAAATTATAATTTATATTTTTCAAAAAATTAACTAAAAGGGTAGGACGTAAATATTTTGTTAAGGCACTAGTCGGGTTTTGTATCTCAATAAGTTTTTGTTGCCATACATTAGGCAGAATATTTTTATCTTCTTCTGATATAAAAGAATAATTATATACTTCTTCCAAATTATATCCCTTAAGCCAATCTTTTGTCTGTTTTCGAAACTCAAAGAATTCATTCTGCACAGGAATAGCCAGAATTTCCTGAGGAATAACAGAATGAATTTTATCAATTCCATATAAACGAGCTACTTCACCCATTACATCTTCTTTTATTTTTATATCATTACGAAAACACGGCGGAGCAGCTAGAAGATAATCCTTTTTTTGCTGAAGAGAAAAACCTAAAAGAGAAAGATAATGAATAATTTCCTTTTTTTTAATTGGCCACCCTAAAAACTTTTCCCAATTTTCCCATTTAATAGGAATTAATGTCTTTCCTTTTTTAGAAACACCTTTCCCTACTTTATCTTTTAATATATCTCCGCCAGCTACTTCCTGAATTAATTGAGCCAAACGATCTACAGCATAATCGGTCAAATCTAATGGAAGATTATGCTCAAACCTCCATGAAGCATCAGTCCTTAATCCTAATTTTTTAGAAGTAAATCTAACATTAACTCCATTAAAATTAGCGCTTTCTAAAATTATATTTATTGTATTTTTATCAATACCAGATTCTTTCCCTCCTTTTATCCCGGCCAGAGCTAATAGATTTTTATTATCAGCAATGACCATTATGTCTTCGCTTAAATCATAAACCTCATCTTCCAATGTCGTAATCTTTTCATTTTTTTTGGCTTGTCTTACAATTATTTCTTTTTTATCAACAGTCGCTGACTTAGAACTAATTTTATCAAAATCAAAAGTATGGAGAGGTTGACCTGTTTCCAGCATTACATAATTAGCAGCATCTACAATATTATTAATTGAACGTACGCCACAATCAGCCAAGGCATCTTTCAACCATTCTGGAGATTCTTTTATTTTTACTCCCTGAAGTATTCTTGCTAAATAACAATTGCAATTCGAACTTTCTGTTTTAATATTTAAGAGATCTTTAGTATTTAAATTCTTTTCTTTTAAATTTATCTTAGGATAAATAAATTTTTTTTCTAAAATTGCTCCTATCTCCCGGGCCAAGCCTAAATGACCCGATGCCTCGGCAACTTGATTAGATAAAAGCTCCACATCTAAAATAGCCCTCTTGCCACAATATTTAACCGTTGTTTCGGCAAAATGCATTGTTAAAATATCTGCCAGTTTTTCAGGAGATTCTTTAAACTTCAATAAATCTTTTAACCAATTATATGAAAATTTCATAATCTAAAATTGTTCTAAAAATCTTATGTCAGGGCTAAAAAACAACCTAATATCATCAATGTGATATTTAATCATAGCAATTCTTTCTACTCCGAGCCCAAAAGCAAAACCTTGCCAGCGATTAGTTACATAACCTGCTCTTTTAAATAAGTCCGGATGGACCATACCTGCACCCATTATTTCCAACCATTGATCATTGCTTTTTGATTTTTGACTTTTAGTTTTTGTTTTTATTTTAATATCCACTTCAACTCCAGGAGATGTAAAAGGAAAATAGCTAGGTCTAAAACGAACTAAAACTTTTTGTTTGAAAATATCTTTTACAACTTCTTCAATTATAGCTTTAAAATTAGATAAACTAATATTTTCTCCCACCATTAATCCCTCTATTTGATGAAATTGAATTTCATGTGAAGCATCAGTTGCTTCGTAACGGAAACACTTGCCAGGAACAATTATACGAAAAGGTGGCTTATTAGTTTCCATAAAACGAACCTGCATTGGGCTAGTATGTGTTCGCAACAACATCTTTGATTTTTCTTTCTTAGTTGTTGGTTTAATCCAAAGCGTGTCCCACATTTCTCTGGCAGGATGTCCAGCAGGAATATTTAAGGCATCAAAATTATAATATTCAGCCTCAATCTCAGGGCCTTCAATAATGGAAAAGCCCATTTTCTGAAAAGAATTAGTTATATCATTTAAAGTCGATGTCAAAGGGTGAAGATGTCCTTGATACGTTTTCTCGCCAGGCTGCGTAATATCAATAAAATCAGAAGAAACAGATAGATTATTTTCTAAATCATTTTTCTTTTTTTTATATAAAGAAGAAAAGAGTTGACGAATTGCATTAGCTTTTTGTCCTTGTTCTTTCTTTTCTTCTAGTGATAATTTAGATAAAGAATTAAAAAATAAAGAAAGGATGCTTTTCCTCCCTAAATATTTAATACGCCATTTTTCTAAATCTGATGTATTTTTGATTAAAGAAATGCCTATTTCAGCACCTTTTTTTAATTGTTTTAAATCCATTGTATATTTTTACGACTTCTATAATTAACTTTACTCTAAAATACCCATTTTTTCAAGCAAAGATTAAAGGTCAAAAGTATTCTTGCGGAAAAGTAAAAAAAATTATACAATAAAATAGATAAGATTTTATATTATGTCAGGACATTCTAAATGGTCTAAAGTAAAATATCAAAAAGCCGTTAAAGACCCTAAAAGAGCCAAGGCTTTTTCAAAATTAACAGCTTTAATTACCGTAGCAGCAAAGGATGGAGATAAAATAGAGTCTAATCCCAAATTAAAAATGGCTGTTGATAAAGCAAAAGACTTCGGAATGCCTAAAGAAAATATTGAAAGAGCTATAAGCAAAGGCTCTGGCAAAATGGATGATGGGAAAAAGCTTGATGAGGTTTTCTATGAAGCCTATGGCCCAGGAGGCTCAGCTCTTTTAATCCAAGCTATCACAGATAATAAAAATCGTACATTAGCTGAACTACGGCACCTTCTCCAAGAATATGGCGCTAAAATGGCAGACACTGGAAGTGTACGTTGGATGTTCAAAGAATCTGGAAAGATTATTCTCCCTAAAAAATCTTGGAACGACGATCTCTCGTTAGAAGTTATTGAAAATGGGGCAGAAGAAATAAAAGAGGAAAATGAAGAAATAATAATTTACACTAACCCCCAAAATATGATTTTAATTAAAAATTTTCTTGAGAAACAAATAGATCAGAATATTGTTAAAACTGAACTTGATTTCATCAGCCAACAACCAATAGCTATCACTGATAAAGCAACAAAGGCTAAATTAGAGAATTTATTTGATGCTTTGGACGAACATAATGATGTTGAGGAAATTTATTCTAATGCTGACTTAATATAATGATAATTTTAGGTATTGATCCAGGAACAACTCGAATTGGATGGGCTTTTCTTCAGGTTGGAAGAAAAGATATAAAACCAATAGACTATGGATGTTTAGAAATAATAGAACAAGCCCAAGGGCGAAGACTAGAAATAATTGCTAAAAATCTTGATGTTTTGATAAAAAAATATAAACCATCAATAGTTGCTATAGAAAAAATCTTTTTCTTTAAAAATGCTAAAACCGTTATGAGTATTAGCGAAGCTAGAGGTGTTATTATATTAATTATTCAAAAAAATCATTTAAAATATATTGAACTAACTCCTCTTGAAATAAAACAAAATCTTATAGGGTATGGCAGGGCAAATAAAAAAGATGTGCAAAAAGCAATTCAATGTTTTTTCTCTTTAGAAACTCTGCCAAAACCTGATGATATCGCTGATGCACTAGCTGTTGCTTTAGCTGGAGTAAATAAATTAGAAAAACATACAAAAGAAAACAAGAAATGATAAAAAAAACTATCTCATTCTTTCTACTATTATTTTTTCTATCTCTATCCTTATTGGGCTTTTTTTTAATTTTTCTAGCTCAAGGTCTACCAGACCTATCTACATTTGACCAACGTGTTGTACCAGAATCAACAAAAATATATGACCGTACTGGAGAAATTTTACTTTATGAAATACATGGCGGAGAAAAAAGAACTATTGTAAAACTAGATGAAATATCCCCATATATTATTAAAACAACCTTAGCTGCAGAAGATCACAATTTCTATAACCACCGTGGGTTTTCTTTAAAAGGACTCATCCGTTCTCTTCTTTACAACATAACTCATCTAGGAAATCTTCGTGGAGGTTCTACAATAACACAACAATTAGCTCGAAATGCTTTTCTTACCATTGATCAAACTTTAGTAAGAAAACTCAAGGAAGCAATTCTAACCGTAAAAGTTGAAAAAGCATATAGTAAAAATCAAATCCTTGAAATGTACTTAAACCAAATTAATTATGGACACAACGTTTATGGAATTGAATCAGCTAGCAACTTTTATTACAACAAAGAAGCTAAAAACTTAACCCTGGCTGAGGCAGCTTATTTAACAAGTTTAATCCAATCACCAAATTACTTATCACCTTTTGGAAATCATTTAGAAGATTTAGAAAATAGAAAAAGTTGGATTCTTTCACGAGTAAAAGACCTTAACTATTATACAAATGAAAAAGTGGAAGAGGCAAGAAAAGAAAAAGTAGCTTTTACACCGCCTGAAGTTGATTTTCCAGCACCTCATTTTGTGATGTATGCCCGTGGCCTCCTTTACGAAAGATTTAGTGAAGAAGAATTAGAAAAAGGTGGGTATACAATTATCACAAGCATAGATATGCGTCTCCAGAATTTAGCTGAAGAATTGGTAGAAAAATATGGAAATCTCAATGAAGAAAAGGTCGGTGTAAAAAATTTAAGTCTTTTAGCTGAAGATCCTGAAACTGGTCAAATATTAGCAATGGTTGGGTCACGTGATTACTGGAATTTAGAAGCCGAAGGAAACGTAAATACTACTTTGAGTATACGTCAACCAGGATCATCTTTTAAGCCAGTCGTTTACGCTACGGTTTTTAAAAAAGGATTTCTTCCTGAAAGTATTATTTTTGACACTGCCGTAGATGGCAAAATAGCCAATTTTTCTACTGACCCAAATAATCCTTACCTAGTTCGAAATTATGATGAAAAAACTAGGGGCCCAGTTACTTTTAGACAAGCCCTCGCTCAATCTTTAAATATTCCGTCTGTAAAGATTTTGTACTTAGCTGGAATAGAAAACTCGATTAAAACCGCACGAGACCTTGGTATTACTACTCTTAATGATCCTCCAGGACATTATGGATTAAGCTTAGTTTTAGGAGGAGGTGGCGTAAAACTAATTGAAATGGTTCATGCTTATAGTACTTTTAACCAAGAGGGAATCTATCACCCACAAACAAGTATTTTAAATATAAAAGATAATAATGATCAAACAATAGAAGAATTCACCTTAAAAAATAAAAATGTTTTAGACCCTCAAATAGCTCACATTATTAATAGCATTTTATCTGATAATGTTGCACGAGCCCCTACGTTTGGCTGGAATAATCAATTGTATTTTCCTGGTTTTCAAGCAGCAGCTAAGACTGGAACGGATTCTGAATATCGTGATGCGTGGACAATAGGTTACACTACATCCTTAGTCAGCGGGGTCTGGGCCGGAAATAATGATAGATCTATAGTCAGTAGAACAGGAGCCCCAGGATCCATGTTAGCGGCTCCTTGCTGGCATGAATTTATGGAAAGAGCAACAGAATTCTATCCACCAACAAACTTTATCGAACCACTTCCGTACACCAACGATCAAACAATTAAATATTCCATCCCTATGCTTAATGGGAACTATATAAATACTAAAGAATATAAAAATATTGAGACCGGAGAAATAAAAACTATCAACGAAATTCATAATATTCTTTATTACGTTAATAAAAATAATATTCTTGAATCCCCATTAACTAATCCATTAGATGATCCACAATTTTGGAATTGGGAAATTCCAATTCTTATGTGGGCACAAAAAAATATTATTAACTTTAGTGAAGAATATAATAAATATTTGGGATCTGAATATATTCCTATTAATACCAAGACTACACAAACAACAATAAATTTCCCTGATATTCCTAATATTGAATTTATTTCTCCTGAAAATGGAAGTTTTGTTAATAGAGATATTAATTTGACATTAAAAATCGATAGTTCTGTCGAAATAATTGATATCAAAATTTATCTAAATAAAATCTTACTTGGGGAGCCAAATAAAACAGAGGATAATATTTATTCTTATAAAATAAATTTAGGTAGTTTGATTGATCAAAATGAAATAAAAATTGAAGCCATTGATAGCTTCAACCAAAAAAACACAGCATCAATAATTATATTTAAGTAATTATTAATTTTATATTATCCAATCTTGTAAAAAATTTTATCAATTTTTACATCAGGAATTCTTTTTTTAAGATATGCCCTTAACTCGGATTCTTCTAATCGTAATTCTGAAGAAATCACGGCACGGCAGGACTTAATCGTTAGTTCTCCTTGATTTAAAGAACTAGCTTTGGCTATGTTTAAAGACCAGTTTTTTCTTTCTTTAAAATACTGATTCACAACATTAAGAGCCTCTTGGCTCTGAAAAAATTTTTTAAACCTTTTGGCCTTTGGCCAATTTTTTAATGTATTTTTTAAAGTAATAAAAGCCACAAAACAAATATTAAATTAAGCTTTAATCGGCATTAAAATGTACGAAAAATTATTATCTGATTTTCCATGAATAAGAGCTGGATTAATTTCCTTATTCAATCCAATAACAACATCATCTTCCTTAATAGAATTTAATCCGTCCAATAAAAAGAAATGATTAAAACTAATTTTTAATGGATTGCCACTTATATCTTCAGGAGTAAATACTGTATGACTTTTCCCCAAAGAAGGATCTTGAGCTTCAATAGTAATCTCTTTTTTTGATGGATTAAAGTTAAACGTGACATCATTTATTCTTCCACTAAATAAACCTACAATTTTTGTTGCCTCTATTAATTTCTTTCTATTTAATACTACCTGATTTTCGAAACTAGAAGGTATTATTGAAGAATATTTAGGGTACTCAGCATTAATAAGCCTTGACACTAAACGAACATTATTTAATAAAAACTGAACTTGATTAGATTCTGGAGAAATTCTTATCGCCTCACCAACTTCTTCTATCTCTTCTTGAATAATCCTTAAGACCTCTTGAGCTGTTCTCAAAGGAATTATCAACTCCAAATCACTTTTTATATTAGTTTTTATTTTCTCGGAAGAAATACTTTTTTCTGCTAAACGAAAACTGTCAGTACCAACTAATTTCAAAACATTTTTCAAACCATTACTTTCTAATTTAAATAAAACACCGTTTAGTTCTGGCTTTGGAGATGTATAACCAACACTTGGAATAACTTGTTCTAGCGCTTCTTTAAAATCTTTTTTATTTATTTCTAAATATTTTTCTGTTTTTGTCTCTGGTATAATTGGAAACTCCTCAGGGTTTATTCCTTGAAACGTCGTGTTGTATTTTCCACTTTTTACTAATAAAACATTTTTATTTTCTTCGATAGTGATCTTTTCTTCTGATAAATTATTTAAAAACATAGAAAAAGTTTTTGCCGGAATAATAAACTTTCCTTCTTTTTCTACTTTGCCTGTAATAATTAATTCTATTCCGATCTCCAAATCAGTAGCCAGTAAATGAAGTTTGTTTTTATTAGTTTTTAAAAGAATATTACTTAGAATAGGAAGTGTAAGATTTTTCCCAGTAATTTTTTCTGCTAAATTAATAGATCTTTTAAAGCTATCCACTAAAGTTGTAAATTTCATAAATTTATATTATTAATTATTATTATATTATATATTAATTTATTATTATAATTAAGGGTAGATATTTTGTGTATAAGTAGTTTTTTTGAATTCTATTCTTGATATTTATTCTTTTTAAAGATGAATAATCTGTTAATAATTAATGGATAATGAGGGCAAAATATGTGGAGAATAATATGATTTTTAATCTTCAATTTTTTATTCTTGATTTTATCCAACACTTATTCATTGATTTATCAACAAGATTTCCACTATTTAATTTTAAGTAAAATAAGAAAATAATGTATTTATTTATTGTATAATATTTCTTTCAAAATAGTAATTTCTTGGGAAAAAATAGGATTCTTTTCGATTTCAGACGATATTTTTTTACACGCATAAATGACAGTAGTATGATCACGATTACCTAATTTTTCAGCTATACTAGTATATGAATATTGCAACTCTTCTCTTAGAAGATACATTACAATTTGTCGCGGTTTTACTAATTCTTTTTTCCTGGAACGTCCTAAAACATCACTTTCGGTTAGATCATAGAAAGAAACTATTTTTTTAATTACCTCTTTTGGTGAGATATATTTACTAGATTTATTTAAAACGAAGGATAATATCTTCTTAGTTTCCTCTAAAGAAATAGGGCTATTTTTAAGGCGTGCATGAGCGATAACTCTGTTTAATGCTCCTTCTAACTCCCTAATATTTCTTGGGATAGCTTCAGCTATATATTTAATAACATCATCACTTATAAGATGAGATATATCCTGAACTTTATTTTTTAAAATAGCCAGTCTTGTTTCGAAATCAGGGTAACCAATATCAGCTATCATACCGCCTTCAAATCGTGACCTCAGTCGTTCTTCAATAGATGAGATAGATTTAGGTGGACGATCAGAAGTGAAAACAATCTGTTTGTCTTTTTCATAAAGAGTATTGAATGTGTGGAAAAGTTCTTCTTGGGTCTTATCTTTTCCGGCAATAAACTGAACATCATCAATTAATAGTATATCAAGATTTCGAAAACTTTTTTTAAATTCTGTCATTTTTTGATTACGGATGGCATTGACTAGATCATCTGTAAATTTTTCTGAAGAAGCATATAAAATTTTTGATCTTTTCTTTTCTTTTCTAAGCTTGTTACCAATAGCTTGCAAGAGATGTGTTTTTCCTAATCCAACTCCACCATAAATAAAAAGTGGATTATATTTTTTTCCTAAATTTTCTGTTATCGCTAAGGCAGCCGCATTAGCTAATTCATTATTAGTTCCGATAACAAAATTTTCGAAAGTATATTTTGGGTTTAGATTAGTTTCAGAATCAATATTAAATTCTAATTGTTCGTCCAAAACAGATGTTTTTGAAATAGTAGAAGAACGTTTTGTTTTCTTCGTTTTTATTTTCTTTAGAGAATCTTTATTGGTAGCTACTAGATATTCAACTTTTTTTATTTTAGCATCTAGGCTATAAAGTGCATGAAGAATTTGTTTATGATATTTGTTTTCAAGCCATTCTTTTGTAAAGCTAGATGGCACACCTAGAAAAATTGTACCTTCTTTAAAATCTATAATAAAAGTATCCTTTAGCCATGTGAGATAATTAGCTTTAGAAATATTTAATTTAATTTCTCCTAAGGCGGCTTCCCAAAGTTCTTGAATATTCATAAATTATTCTTTTAATCTCTTAAGTATAAAAATAAATTTTAATTTTCGCAAGGAGAATATTCTCTTTTGGGGATAAACTGTTGATAATTAGTGAATTTGATATTTGGCCTATATTTTGTTATTATATCTTAGATTTAAATTATGAATAATTTAAATTGATTATAAGTTTTAAATTTTAATTTATTATTATGTCAATTACTTATCAGCCAAAAAAGAAAAAGAGATCGCGTACACATGGGTTTTTAAAAAGGATGTCTTCAAAAGGCGGAAAGAAAGTTATTAATAAACGTAGACAAAAAGGAAGAAAAAAATTAACTCCTTAGATAATGCTTAAAAAGAAAAACAGAATTATATCTTCTGTTGCTTTTAAAGAAATTTTTACTAAGGGTAAAATAAAAGAAAATAGATATTTTAAGATTATTTTTTTAAAAAATAATTTAGATTATCCACGTTATGGAATCGTTGTAAGTACTCAGGTAAGCAAGCTAGCCGTAGAGAGAAACGCTTTGAAGAGAAAGATTAGAAATATACTTAGGGATTCTTTATTAGTTTTTTCTAAAGGATTCGATGTTGTCGTAGTCGTAAAGAGAAATTGCTTAAAGATTGGCTTTCTAAAATTAAAGGAGTCTCTTCAGGAATTGTTACCAAAATTATTTAAATAAATAAACATAAACTATGAATACATTTGAGTTATTAATTTTTCAACCGTTGTATAATTTTCTAGCTTTACTCTCTGGTTTAACGAAAGGTAATTTAGGGTGGGCTGTTTTAATTTTAGCAGCAATAATTCGTCTTATTATTTGGCCTTGGTATAAGAAAGCGATGGGTGACCAAAGGAAAATGGCAAAATTACAACCCAGGATTAAAGAAATTCAAAAAAAACTTAAGGAGGAACCAATAAAGGCCAATCAGGAAATAATGAAAATCTTTAAAGAAGAAAAAATTAATCCCGGTAATTCTTTTTTCTTTATCTTTTTTCAAATGGCTATTTTTATATCACTTTTTATATTCTTTAAACAAGCTATAGGGAATGATTGGTCCCCTTACCTTTATAGTTTTATTAAATTACCAGAGCAAATAAATTATTTATTTCTTGGTTTTATTAATCTAAAGGCACCGAGCCTTATTCTTGCTATTGTCTCTGCTTCATTAAATTCTTTTTTAACATTCATACAACCAAGCTCAGGACAAAATAAAGTCATGTTGCTTGGTTTCCCTTTCATAATTTTATTTTTCTATCAAAAATTTCCCGCAGTCATTATTTTATATTGGGTTGGTTTTACTTTGATAAATATTTTGCAGGAGTATATGATTAATAAACATACCCAAGAGGAAAATCAAACGATTAGTATGAAGACAACTGACTAATTATGGAGACATTAAAAGTAAAAAAATTCTTAGAAGAATTATTTACAATTGCTGGTTTTGTAAATTTTGAAATTAGTACTCAAGAAAGTCCACAAAATAGACTTGTTCAGTTTTCAATTAAGACAGATTCAGAAATTAATGACAGTGGCCTTTTAATAGGTCGGGACGGAGAAAACTTACAAGCTTTTGAGCATTTATTGAATATTTTTTCCAAGAAATGCTCTATTGATTATCCTTGGAGAATTATTTTAGATATTAATAATTATAGGGCGATGCAAGAAGAGAAATTAAGAGAATTTGCTAAAAAAGCAGCTCGCCATGTGTTTTTAATGAACAAAATCATTGAATTACCACCTATGAGAGCACGAGATAGAAGAATTATCCATTTAGAAATTGCTCTAAGGAGTGATGTATCCACAGAAAGTGTTGGAGAAGGAAAAGATAGGCATATTATAATAAAGCCTCAAGAGAAATAACTTTTTTACGTTTAATTTTAATTAGCGCCATACCAATATCCTTGTGTAATTTGGCCATCGTTGCCTGGATATGACCCCCATCCCTCTGCCCCTTGTAAAGCTACATGGAGATGGTCTACTTCATCTAATACATTTAATCCGGCGTCATTTAATATGTTTATTAAATCATTATAGTTACCAGAGGTTATGTCTATATCAACGCAAGTACCATCAAGGTGACAGCTATCAGGATGATCACTTCTGTTTATACTCGTGCTATTGCAGCCAGGATCAATACAGGCATCAGTCACTACCCATGGTGGTTCTTCATCTTTTAATGTAAGCAAAATATCAGCTAATGTTTCATCTAAATAAGCCTCTGTTGAGCCTAGCGTATTAATAGCTACTGGAACTCCCATGTCTATTATATTAACCAAATTTTCTGATACGTTATAATTAGGTGCCTCAGAACTAGGTAAATTCGGGGTATTTTCTAGAGTAGTTATTTGGTTAGACGAGGTACTCTCAAGCGAGGTTTTTAAAATATTAGGATTGATTGTATGGAGAATAATATAAAAGGCGAATAATAAAACAAGTCCTATAATGGCGTTCATGATTCTTTCCTGGGCGTCTTTTTGTTGAGCAGTATTACCGCCAGAAGTGAGATATTGAAAACCAGCATAAACAATCATAACAAAAGCTAAAACTCCGGCTAGGCGAAAAGCCCACCAGATTAAGAAATTTATTAAATCAGTTGGAACCATAGTATTTTTATTAAAATTCAGTAACTTCACCAGGTTTGACAAGTCCAGGTATACCTATTTCCCATTGATAAGATTCAAAAATTGGATATTGAATCGTTTGTATATTAACAGGAGCTGGTGGCTCTGGTAATGTTTGTAAAAACGCTTCTAGAATTTCATTTAAAATTATTGGGCACATAGAAGTAATAAATGCAGCAAGCGGTCCGCCAACTGTTGTTCCCCATATCATCGTATTTGCAGCTATGTCTGACAGTGATTTACAAATATGTTCAATATCTACATGTTTAAGTAATAAATCTAAAACCCAGCTTTTAATAAGACCTGTTACATTCATATTTCCATTTACGGCATCTACAAGAAACGATTTTAAATAATCTGGGATTATTCCATCCTGCCCTATTATATTTATAAGTTTGTCTTTGACAAATCCTACAATATCTGCATTTCCGTTTATAGCGTTTATGATGTATTGCTTTAAATCTTCTGGAATCTTTTCGTCATTTTGTAGTATGTTTATAAGTTTGTCTTTAATAATTTGTGGAATATTTTCATCGTTTTGCACTATATTTACGAAAAGTGTTTTTGAATCTTCCGGAATTTGCTCATTATTTTCTACAATATCTATGAGTAAATTTTTAATATTTTCTGGTGTATCGTCAAAATTTTGTATTGAATTTATAAGATATTGCTTTAGAGCTTCAGGAATCTCTTCATCATTCAATATTATATTTATAAGTTCTTGTTGGGTCTTTTCAGCCATATTTGTACCATCGTATAGATCTGATACTGTACTAAAAAAATTAGCTGGATTTACTAATTCTTCTTCATCAGGAGTTGGTATGACTATGTTAATATCAGATGATTCAGGTTCGCATTTCCCAAAACATTGTGCACACCAATAAGGTCCATCGGAGTCAATAATACAGTCCCCAGTAGAATTACAGGAATGACAATTATCAGTTTCTTCACCATTTTTATCTAAACATGCTTCAACTTGCATAGGTGCAGAAAACAAATTCCACAATCCTAGATTTAATACAAAAATAATTAATAGAATTATACTGACTTTTTTGAATATATATTTTTTAAACATGTTATTTATTATTTAAAAATTATGAGATTTCTTTTGGCGGTGTTGCAGATGTAGGTTTAGCTACAGCCGTAAATTTAGCTGCTGTTTTTATCGCTTTTTTAATAGGAGCTGGTGATTTTTGAAATATATAAACAAGTATAACAGTTAAAGTGGCAATGGGCAAAATACTGGCAATTGGTATAAGATCTAATGCTTGACCAATAAAAATCCATGTACCCCTTATTCCGCTGAGAAGCGTAATAATAAAAACAAAAACGACTAAAGGCAAGACGATAATCCAAACAAAGAGATTGATTCCAGGGATAAACCCTAAAAAGATTTCGATAACATCTTTTATAATAGATGTGATAAGCAAGAATAAAAATATTGTCATACTCATTTTGTTTTCCATAAGAGAATATTTATCCTTTTTTAAATTCTTCTTTAGCTTTCTTAATATCTATAAGTTGAGCTGGGTTTGAGGTAATAATTTGATCCTCAGCATAAGAAGCGATTATTTGAATAGCGGCATGCTTATCCTCTGCAAAAAATAGTCCTGTTCCAACAGAAGATTGCAAAAGAATAGTTTTTTCTTGTTCTGTAAGATTTAAAGCCTTTCCTATGACATCAATGTTGGCGGGTGATTGTCTTAATAATAAAGCCAGAGCGGAATTAGTAATTAATGGTTTCCCATATGGCGATTTTAAAGCATCTTCTATATCCTGCGTAATAAATGTTACTCCCATATAATACTTTCGTGCTCTTTTTACTAAGCCAAAGAGGAAAGCCGCACTTTCTTCATGGTTCAATAACCACCATCCCTCATCAATTATTACAATTCTTTTTCTCAGATTCTTTTTTACCATTGTCCAGATATAGTTCAATACTACATACATGGCAATAGGTCTAAGTTCTTCTTCCAATTCTCTTACGCCAAAGATAACTAAACGATTATTAATATTAATGTTGGATGGTTGGTTAAGAAAGCCAGAATAACTTCCTTTAGTGAATTTATAGAGTTTTGCTGCTAAATCTTCTCCACCCTCCGTATTTTTCAGAACATTTTCTAGGTCCTCCATTAATGGTAAATTCTTCTTTTCGCCTATATTTTCAGGGAAAATATCTCGACTTGCATAAGTTTGAACAATAGCTCTGTCTAACATTAGCTCTTCTTGAGGAGTGAGGCCTTTTAGCATTAATTTTATTAATCCAATAAGATTTAAAATATGATTGCGGAAAACTTCTTCACCGGTTTCGTCTTCTTTTACTATAGGAAGTTCAAAGGGATTAATGTTATCGTCCGAAGCAACAGATATTTTAAAATAGCTTCCCCCAATTGAATCAGCTAGATATTCATATTCATTTTCCGGATCAATGATTAATACATTGGTTCCTAATAACAACGAACGAAGAATTTCCAATTTTACAGCATAGCTTTTTCCTGCGCCAGTTTGAGCAAAAACTACCATATTGGCATTTGGCAGAGTGAAACGATCAAAGATAACTAAACTATTATTATGTAAGTTAACGCCATAAAGTATTCCTTTACTATCTGAGAGATCCAGGGAAGAAAATGGGAAAAGCGTTGAAGCTGGCTGCGAGTTTAAAGGAGTTGTTAGTAATAATCTATCCATTCCTAATGGTAAAGAAGATTCCATTCCCTCAAATTCTCTGAAAATTGTAGGTTTTGCGTAAATTAATTGTTGTTCTAATATATTTTTAATTTTACTTTCAATCTTTATAAGTTCATCTTTGTTATCAGCAAAAAAAGTTATATAAACGCCAACTTCAAAAAGTCTTTCACTGCCTTGTTGGACTGTATCTCTTAGTTTTTCGACATTATTAAGGGCAGCTTCCAGTAAAGGGTTACGAACTAATCCTCTATCTGTCTCAATACTTAATTGGGCTTGAATTTCTGCAGATTTCTTTCTTAAATTTCTCAAAACCTTATTAATATTAAGTGGATGGAAAAAGATTGAAATATTAAAAGATTCATCTAAGTTAATGACAGAGGAGAACCAGTTAGAAGCTAAATAATTTGGATAAGTTAGAATAAAAAGGGTTGAACAATATTTATTGCCTAATTTGAGAAAATTTGTATTAATTTCCAGTCCTGCAGGAGCAATTAAGTCTTGAAGAGTTGAAACAGCCTGAGACTGAGCTAGCTCCTGTGGATTTTTAGATTTTCTTTTAAATAAATTTGGAAAACGCATATTTTATTTATTAAATTCCTCTGGAATATTTATAGACTCTCTTTCAAAAGCCTCTGGGTTATATGAATTGAAAAATAGTTCAATCAATTCTTTGGTAGTTAATGGTTTAGTTTGTAACCCCATTCTTGTCAAATTAGTGATGATATTATTTTGTCTGATTATTAATTGTTGATAATGCTGATTAAAGCTTTCATCAGAAAGAGGAATTGTAACAGAGAATGCTTGGTGTCTTAAATTAAGTAATGTTTTATATGCCTCTGCTATTTGGCTTAGTATGGTTTTTGTTTTTAACATAATTGGATCATAAGGAACTATCACATAGAATTTCTTTTTCATAATATTGTTTCCAGTAACTAACCCTTTAATAAATGTGTGATAATCCTCTCCTTGGAGCTTAAGCAGATTATTTGTTTCTTGGCTAATTCTTTCCTGCAGAAAATTTAAATAGGATTTAATATTAACACGTCTAGAATGGGCTACAACTTGTAATGGAAAATCCAGGTTGTTTATAAGGTTGCGCCAGCTCATTAATACGGAGGACTGTTCTTCTTCAGACTTCAAGTCAAAATTTATTCCTGACACTTCTAAAACTGAACGGAGTGAGCCGCTTTTAAGGATAACTACACCCTTCTTAATTTGTTGAAGGGAAATAAGTGATTGGCTGCTGGAAGTTTCTTTAGGCATTTATTTATCTAATATGTCGGTTAATTGTTTAAGTGTTTTCTTATCTAATTGTTTTTTACTTTGTGTTTTTACCGTGCTTTTTGGTTTTTGAGAAATGTACCCAGATGTTTTTGAAAGAGTTTTTTCTTTTTTCCATAGATAATATTTTGGAAGCCAAAAATGTCGAATAGCGGCCATGGCAAGCGTATAAATAGGAACGCTGTAAATTTTTCCAAATGCTAGAAAAAAAGCAGTAGGGCCAAGAACCATTAGTAAAATCATCCAAAGCCATGGTACTAAAATAAAAAAAAGTAAAACAATCAATCCACCAAAGGATAGTAAAATCCATAACTGGGTAAAAGTAATCCACCCCATTAATTTTGTTTCTTCTTTTATGAATTGAGGTACTTGATAAACCATAATTTTTTAAGCTTCACCAAATGGATTTTTCTTTTGGTATTTTTTATAAGGAATAGGTTCTTGAACAGTAGATTTTTCTTTTTCCCCTTCTTCTTTTTCTTTCAATTTAACATCAAGAATATACGGTTTTTCTTTTTCGGTTTTTTTAAAAACCTCTTCATCTTGAAATTTTTTACCTTCACCCCCTAAAACTTCGGAAGACCTTACTTCCCCTATAGGTTTTTTCTTTAGTGGTTCTTTTTTTTCTTCAGGCGCAGGTTTTTTAAAAGAAACCTTTTTCATCTTTTCTACTATTTCTGGTTGAATATCCTTTTTTTGCATTGCTGCTAATAGTTTTTCTCGAATTTTTTCTTGTTGTTCTGAAGAAACTTTTGGAACAACAACTCTTTTTAATTCTTCTATCTTGCTAACAGGTTTTTCCACTTTTACTTTAGATGGTTCAGGAAAAGAGTATTCAGGAATTACTGAGCCTAAAGGTATTTGTTCTTCAGCCATTTGCTTAATCTCCTTTTTTTGAGTCCCCTCTATTTTTTTAGGGGGTACAAGATTTATTGATTTTTTTATCTCTTCTTTTTGGGGGGTTCTTTTTATTAGAGGTTTGGGTTTGTATTGTGCTATTTCTTTTTTAAATATTCTAAAAATTTTTTCTTCAATTATTTTATTGATAATTTGTGCAGCTACAGGGGAAATATCAGTTATTTTTTCTAATTCATTCCTAAATTGATTTTTTGGTAATTGAAGAGTTAAAACCTTTGTTACTGTGTCCATAACTTCAGAAAATTTTTCAGACGAAATTTTACTTAAATTTAAAGAATCCTCTATAATCATGCCCATTTTATCAGAAGCTAAAAAATCCTGGATTCTTGAAGGGAGTTCATTAAATAATTCTAAGAATTTTTTCTTCTCATTTTTTCTCATATCTTTAATTAGAATTATCTTTATTATTAAGTTCTGGAAGAAATTCTGCTAGAAAACGATTTTTGTAGTACTTTCTTTTTCGAAGATCTTCTAAAGCATCTTGTTCACTTCCATGGATTTTTTCCTCATTAGATTTTATAAATCCTTGAACCCATTTTGTTTGTTTCTCCGTATCATTTGTTGATCTAAGCATAGAAGCAAAGTTTCCAGCTGGTAGTTTTTTATCTAAGAGAGTCTGAAAGAATAGCTCAGTGTATTCAGTCCCTTTTTGATTTAATCTATCAAGAACATTTTCCCAATTACCTGATTTTATATCATCAGGGGAAGATTTTAGTAATTGATTTGCTGTTAGTCCAGCTATAACACGATTTTTTGCTTGTTCTCTAGGGATTCCAGGAGTTCTTTGTTCTGTTTGTTCTATTGCTCTATTCATATCTTCAGGTTTTGTAAAGTATTCAGCATAGAGTTCGGGGTGTATTTTTTTAAGACCAGAAGCATTTAATCCAGGGTAGTTATGAATTTTGTCAAGAATTCCAGCATCTTTTTCATAACTTACCTTTCCTTTCTCTATCAAGGTGTTAAAACCAGCAACAGATCTAGCTTTATCATTCTTATGTGCCTGAATATCAGTTCTGATTTGATCTGGCGTGCTTGTTTTATGGTATTCTTCAATTTGTTTTAGTTCAGCTGATCGAATTTTTTTAGGTTGATTCTTCATCCATACCCCTATGTCATGTGTAGGAGCAAATTTACTGCCCTCTAGTTTCTTCTGGGCCTTTCCCCATGTTTCTGAACTCATGGCTCCCTTTAATGCTTTGTCGCCAATAAAGGCGCCAGCTGCTGCTCCAATCTTATTAGATTGCTTCATTACTAATTGTGATACTGCTCCTCCACTTTGAAGAGAGAAAATTAATCCTCCAACTAGAAACACAGAGAATAGAGTCATGTATATTATTGCTACAGCCATAGAGCTATTAGGATCAAATTTTGGCATTGCGTCCATAACTGTTAAGCCAAGATAAAGTGTGAAAGCAAATATCACAGGGAAGAAACACCATTTTATAAAATTACTCCACCATAATTTCCAATATTTTTCTGTATCAGGAAAAATCCATGCAGCAAAAGCAATTGATGAGAATCCTAAAAGCATAATCAAGACAACGTTTCTAATTAATATTGTTAGATAAATAGCTAATAAAGCAATAACAGCAAATCCTCCTGTAAGGGTTGTAATAAAAGCAATAATGAAAGCATTGCCAAGCCCCACTGTAAATTTACCTACTCCTTTTTTTTCAACTTCATCTTGGTTTATTTGAGATGATTTATATTTATTTTCCCCTAGTAGTTCAGGAGATGTGTATTGGTTAGTTGTAGTATCTTTTGTATAGCCATAACCTGTCATTATTCGGGGGGCGATACTTCCATTCTTTTGAGACATGTTTAAGAAATATACAGTGAAATAATTTGAAGTATCTACTACGATTCCTGATATAACTAAACTAAAATTTACTAATAAAGCAATAAGTATTAATTTCCAAAGTATTTGTTTCCAGGCGTATTTTTTATAACCAAGAATAGTTGCAATGGCAATGCCTATTAATCCTAAAACTAGTAGAGCATTTACAATATTACGTAATGTTGTCCATATCGCATTGACTCCCGTATTAATTATTCCTCCATAAGTAGCAGGATTTAATGCCGTTAATATCCACTCTATCTCTGAATTTATTATTCCACCAAACATAACACCTAAACCCTCTAATATACCTGTTACAATTTCACACTGTATTTGAGCAAAAGATGCTTTCGCCATACATACCGTGTTTTCGTAAACAACACCATGGCCTTTAGCGCATTGTTGTATAATTTTATCGTAATCTATCTCAAGGCAAATATTATCAACACTCTCTTGTTCAAGCGCTGTGGATATCTCTTCTGAACTCATTGCAGATATTAATTCCACTCCACCTGTTAGCGTCTCACATTTTATATCTTGTTGTACTTGATTATCTCCCCAGTCGTATTCTGGAGCACAACATTTTTCAATATATTCTTGTTTTTGGGCATTATTTTCCAGAGTCATTGTTGAATTGTCCTTACAATATTTTATAAGGACAGGATCATCTGGTAGTTCCACAGCATTTGTTTCGGGAGCGATAAATTTTAGAATAGGGCTAATTAGTAAAGCAAAAAGTACAATACTAAAAACACCGATTTTTAATATATTTTTTGTTTTCATATTTATGATTTTTTATATTTTCTTTATTTATTATACAATATTTTTGATTAACAAGGAAGAAAGGGAGCCCCATTCTTTTATAGAAAGATTTTGTGCCCTTGTCTTCAAAGGTATATTCAATTGTAAGAATGTTTTTTGAAGAGATGCTTTCTCTATTTGGAGATTTTTAGAAAGGTTGTTAATTAGTAGTTTTCTTGGTTGCTCAAAGCCTGCCTTCACAATGCGGAAAAATCTTTTGATTTGTATTTTATCCATATTCTCGGTTGTTTTTATTGGAGTTATCCTAATAACAGCAGAATCTACTTTAGGGACTGGATCAAAAGCAGTTTTTGGAACATAGCAAATAATTTCTGGTTTTGCGTAAAATTGCACAGAAGCAGACAGGAGATTCATTTTCGGTGGTTTAGCCATTAATCTTTCAGCTACTTCTTTTTGAATCATTAAAACAATTGATTCAGGTCTCGTTGGGCTTTCTAAAAGCAAACGTAAAAGCCTTGAAGTTAGATAATAAGGGATATTACCTATTGCTTTATACCCAGGCTTTAATATTTTATATTCAGTGTTTTCAAAAAAGTCTCGAATATCTCCTTGGATAATATTAAAATTTAATTCCTCCTTAAAAATATTTTTTAGAAATTTTACTAATTCAGGGTCTTTTTCAACAGCTATTATTTCAGCTCCAGTTTTTAAAAGAAATTCAGTTAAAACGCCTTTCCCAGGACCAATTTCTAAAATTTGATCTTTAGGTTTAATCTCTGCTGCTTGAATAATTTTTTGTACAACCTCTCTATCTTTAAGAAAAACCTGCCCTAATTTTTTTTGTTTTTTTGTTGTCATATAGATTTTGACAAAGGTATTTATAGTGGTAAAATATAAGAGTAATTAAAATAATTATATAAAAATAATGAATAAAAAAACATACAAGAACTTAGTTATTATTGGCTTAGCAATCATAGCGGTTATTATCGTTTTGTTTATGAGTAATACGAGTAATCAAAATGTTTATAATGGATTTTTAAGACCCAAAGAAGGCGCTTGGTCTGAGATTATGAATGGTGCAGAAGAATCACAAAGGATTGTTTATTTAGGAGAAAAGATTGTTCATAATATACGAGCATATGGAGTAGAGATTGAGTCAATTGTTTCTAGCAATGAAAGTGCTATTACCCAGGTCTGGCGGGATGAAACATCAGGCGAAATAGTGGAAATAATTAACAAATTAGCAGGAGAGAATAAAGTTATTTGTGTAGATGATTCTTTAATGGAGATACTTATTCCTTCATTTCGCTCTATGCTTCCAACGATAGAAACACCAGAAAAATATAGTTTAAATAATGAATATACTTATGATACTTTTACGACTAAGACTGGAAAGACAATTCAGATAGCTAAGTTTACAGATGAAAATAATATAGAGATTTGGCTTAGTAGTGAAGTTCCATTTGGTATTGTAAAAATTATAGATTGGAGTAGTGGAATAGAAACAGGAGAAATTATAGCTTGGTTACAAGATTTTGGTTTAGCTGGAGGTGGTTTAAAGATTTCAGAATCAGAAATGCTCAATTGTAAGAAAATGAATTTTCCTAATTTAGCTAAATAAATTAAAAGATATATTTATTCAACTTCGCATTATAAATTTATTATGATGCGAGGGGTTGACATTAAAGATAGTTTTGTTAAAATTACTGGTAAGGCCTTCAGAAAGGCTTTTTTACTAACATTTTATCCAAATTACCATTTTTACTTGGAAAATACAACTTAATAAAGGAACAAAAAAGATTAAGGCTTGGGAAAAGGCATTGAAAAAGAAACAATTATTGATACCTTCATCTTTATTAAAAGTAGTAATTGGTCTATTTTTATTATCTTTCTTTTTTGGTAATTCTTATCTTTCTTCCCAAATTATGTTTCTTCAAAAAGAAGGAGAAGAAATACTAATAAAAGAAGATGGCTGCCCTGCAATTTTAGGGTGCAGTTCATTTACTAAGACAGCTTATGCTTATCATG
>Ga0207997_1000280_pt1 | contig 25841 bp, 20 predicted proteins | sample AntAceMetag02UKN_FD_184777 | JGI IMG/M metagenome (GOLD analysis project Ga0207997, IMG submission 184777) | Saline lake microbial communities from Ace Lake, Antarctica - Antarctic Ace Lake Metagenome 02UKN (SPAdes) (version 2) | ecosystem: Environmental > Aquatic > Non-marine Saline and... | reverse complement strand
TATTATAACAAATAAAAAAAACACAAGAAATTTGTGATGTTTTTATTTGTGACTTAATTTATATGATTCTAACTCTTTTAGAACCATCTTCTCATAATTTCCGGTGTTTATTTCAAATAATTCTATAATATTCCCAAAAGGGCCTCTTATTTGTGAGAACTTTCCATAGTCATAATTACTTATTTCTTTAACAATTTCAACATTCTTTTTTTTGAGATCAATCATATAGTTTTCTATATCGTCCACTGTAAAGTTTATATAAGCATTATTACTAGTTCTTTTTAAAGATATCAAGGTTTGTTGACTAGAATTAATGATTATCCCATATTCTGTTACAGCTAGCCCTAATGTTTTGTTATACCAAACCAACAATTCTTGGTAATCGTCATTTACATTTAAAAAAGCAGCCCCCAAATCAGTTATTCTACTCATTTTCTCCGTCCTCAAATCCTTTTACTACAAAAGTCATCCTGTCTAAATTTTGCATGTCTTTTAAAGTAAAGATCTTTGCATTGGGAAAATTTTGTTTTGCTATACTTCTTAATTCTTCAGCTTTATCATACCCATGCTCAAAGGCCATAATTGCCTTCTCTTTTAATATGTGGTTAGCGTTAGTCAAGATCTCTCGATAAAACTTTAAGCCATCCTCACCGCCAAATAATGCTACATGTGGCTCATTATCATATATAATGTCTTCAACTTTTTCATTTTGAGGAATATATGGAGGATTAGAAACTAAAATGTCAAACTTTTTATCTAAAACTGGTTTTAACATATCTCCTACTAAAAATTTAACTTCTACTTCATTGTTTAACGCATTATTTTTAGCAACAGCAATAGCTTCAAAACTAATATCAGTAGCCATTACCTTAAAATTCAGAGGTTCTTCTTTTTTTAACGTTACAGCTAAACATCCTGACCCAGTACCAATGTCTACTAAATCTATTTTTTTTCCTTCAAAATATTCATCGTACAACATCAAAACATTAGCAACTAATTCTTCAGTTTCAAATCGAGGAATTAGCACTTTATCATCAACAATAAATTTATGTCCATAGAAGTAAACAAATCCTATTATTTGTTGTACGGGGATATTATCTATTAAATATTTATCCAATGCCTCAAAATACGAAATATACTTATCTTTCGGCATTTCCTCTTCATACTTTAAATATAACTCAGTAGGCTCAAGACCAGAAAAGTGCAACATCAATAACTTAGTTGCACTAGTTTCTTTATTGTTTTTACGAGTTAATCTATTTGCTTTTTCTAAAGCTTGTTTATAGCTTGGCATTATTCTTTTTCTAACTTTCTTTTTTGTTCTTCAGTTATTAATGCTTCTATAATAGGCTCTAGCCTACCATCAATGACTCTGTCTAATTGTTGGATGGTGAAATTAATTCTATGATCGGTAATTCTATTTTGAGGATAATTGTACGTTCTGATTTTTTCAGAGCGATCTCCAGCACCGACTTTAGATTTTCTTTCCGCGCCTTCTTTATCAAGTTTTTCTTGAAGCATTTTATCATATAGTCTAGCTCTTAAAATTTTTAGAGCTGATGCTTTATTTTCATGTTGGCTTTTACCATCTTGACACTGCGCAACAATATTGGTTGGCATGTGTGTTACTCTAACAGCTGACCTAGTAGTATTTACGGATTGTCCACCTGGTCCTGAAGAGTTAAATGTATCCACTCTTACATCTTCCATGTTCATGTCAAAGTCAATTGCTTCAGCTTCTGGAATTACAAGAACAGTAGCTGTAGAGGTATGAATTCTACCACTTGATTCAGTTTGTGGTACTCTTTGCACACGGTGTACTCCAGACTCATATTTTAATAATGAGTACACAGAATCTCCTTTAACCATAAATTCGATTTGGCTATATCCGCCAGCTTCTTTTGGTTCAGCGTAAAGCAAAACTATTTTCCAGTTTTTAGATTCAGCATATTTGTTGTACATTCTATATAAATCACCAGCAAAAATATTAGCTTCATCGCCACCAGCTGCTCCTCTTATTTCTACGATAACATTCTTTTCGTCGTTAGGATCCTTAGGTATTAGCAATAATTCTAAATCACTTTCTATAACTGGAATTTTTCCAGTAATTTCTTCTAATTCCATTTCAGCCATTTCACGGATTTCTTGGTCAGTATCCTTGGCCATTATTTTTAAATCTGCTAACTGAGATTCTAAATCTTTATATTCTCTGTATTTAGACACTATTTTTTCTAAGCCTGAAAATTCCTTGGCTAGTTCAGTTACTTTTTTTATGTTTGTAGCCACTTCGGGATCTGACATAAGTTTACTGATTTCTGCGTATCTAATTTCTATCTGGTCTAGTCTGTCTGTTATCATATTCTTACCCCATAAATTAAGGACATAAAATGTCCTTATTTTTTATCTTTGAATTTTTACGTTGTTAAATTTTGACATGTTTTTATTGAATAACAATGAGAAGTTTGAGATTACACCCGAACGGTTTTTTGCTATATCAAAATTAACATGATTTCTATTTGATTCATCTTGATCTTGTTCTGCAGGATTATATAAAAAGATAATAATATCTGCATCTTGTTCAATGGATCCTGATTCTCTTAAATCGGCCATTATTGGACGTTTATTTTCACGACGTTCAAGATTTCTTGAAAGCTGCGATAATGCTACAACTGGAACTTTAAGTTCACGCGCCATCTCTTTTAAAATACGACTTATTTCAGATACTTCCTGAACCCTGTTTCCTTTATAATCACCAGATCCACTTAGTAATTGTAAATAATCTATAATAATTAAATCTAGTTTATCTTCTTGGCGAAGTTTTCTACATTTACTTCTAAGCTCAGTAACTTTTACTGTTCCTGCATCATCAAAGTATATATTTGTATTTTCTAATGCCTTAGCTGCATGTTGAAGTCTTTCCCAATCTTGAGGATTCAAGTCACCTTTTCTTAGAGATGTATTATCAACTTGCCCTTGGCAAGATAATAAACGCATAACTAATTGTTCATTACCCATTTCTAGTGAGAAAAAAGCAATATGAGGTTTTCTTTTTAGATTTCCAACATTTAATGCTAGGTTTAATGCGAATGCTGTCTTCCCTACAGAAGGTCTTGAGGCTATAATTATTAAATCTGAAGGTTGAAGTCCTAAAGTAAATTGGTTTAATTGATGGAATTTAGTATCCAAACCTGTAATATCAGCTTTGTTTTGAGCTTGAATTGCAATATTTTCCATTGTCGCATGAGCTACGGTCGAAATTTCAATAAAATCAGATGATCTTCTTTCTTTAGTAACTTGTAATATTTTTTTCTCAACATCATCAATGAATTCTACAGTGTTTTCTACTAATTTAGATTCTTCTAAAATACCATTACAAGTATCTTGAAGTTTTCTTAAAATCGCTTTATCTTTAACGATATTTATATAATGAAGAAAATTTGCCGTAGAAGGCACTTCATTAGCTAGTTGAGTTATATATTCTATACCGCCAACTTTAGTTATCTGATTTGTGTTTTCCAAATAATTAGAAACTGTTAAATAGTCAATGGAAACTCCTTGATTATAAAGTTCTTTCATTGCCATGAACACAACTTTATGAGCAGGATAGTAAAAATCCGACTCCATAAGTTTATCGGTTATAGTTTTCATCATATAGTTTTCAAAAAATATTGTTCCCAAAACAGCTTGTTCAGCTTCTATGTTTGCAGGTACTTGTTGTTCCATATAAAACCCTCCGATTATTATTCTTCTTCTAATACTTGTAAGTTAATTGTTGCTAATACGTCTTTATGTAGCTTTATCATTACTTCATAATTTCCTAATGAATGAATATTTTCAGTTAAATTAATTTTACGTTTATCAATACTTAATGAATATGTTTTTTTAAATTCATCCGCTATTTGCTTTGTATTGATTGAACCAAATAATTTACCTGATTCACCAATTTTAACAGACAATTTAATTGGACTTTCTTCAATTTTTGCTTTTAATTTTTTTGCTTTTTCTAATTCCTTATTAGCATCAAAAGATAGCTTTTCTTTTTCAACTTCAAGAGCTTTTATATTTGCTGTATTTGCAGCAATTGCATGTTTTGAGGTTAGTAAATAATTTCCGTAACCGGTCGCTACATCAATTATATCACCTTTTTTTCCTTTTCCTCTAACATCTTTGATTAAAATTACCTTCATTTGTGTTTCCTCCTTATAGGTTTCATTGATTATCGCTTCAATTCTTTCTGCGAGCTCAATAATTGTGGTGTTCTTAACTTGTGCAGCTGCATTATTTAAGTGACCACCACCGCCAAATTGTTCCATTATTATAGAGACATTGAATTTGTCAATTGATCTTGCTGAAATAGCAGTTTCATCATTACCAATGTTTCCAATTGCAAATGAACCAATGATATTATCAATTTTTAATAATTCATCAGCAGTTTTAGCTAATTGTACACGATCTGTTAAGTCATCTTCAGGCAGTTGAGTAATAGCAAAATGATTTGATATAATTCTTGCTTGATTAACTAAATTAGTTTTTGTCCTAATATCATCTAAAGATTCTCGCAACATAAGTCTAGCTTTAAAAGGGTCAGCTCCAAATCGTTTTAATCTAGCTGCCGCTTCAAAAGTTCTCGCACCGGTACGGTATGAGAAATTATTTGTATCAATTATCATTCCGGCCAACATAATTGTAGCTTCAAATGGATCTATAGTTACTTTTTCTTCATATAAATCAATCATTTCAGTAACTAGTTCAACAGAGCTTGAAGCATATGGCTCAACGTAATTTATAAGAACATCTGATAATACATTGTCTATTCTTCTATGATGATCAATTACAATAATGTGTTTTGTTCTATCAATTAATCTAGGTTCTATTGTTTGAACCGTAGAATGATGGTCAACAATAATCAACAGTGATTCGTCTGATGCATCATATAATGCTTCATCAGGGTCTATTATATATTCAAGTAATTTAATATACTCTTGATTTAACATGTTAATTACTTTATGGCAAGTTTGATCCATGTTGTCAAAATCTAAAACTATTCTTGATTTTTTGTTTTTTGCCAAAGCCATTTCGAGTACGCCTATCGCAGATCCTAATGCATCTAAATCAGTAGCTATATGAGGCATGATGTAAACATCTTTAGAGCCATCAATAAAATCTTCGAGCGCTTTTGAATTAACTTTTGCAGTAATTTTACTTCTTTTTTCTGCGGTGTTAGTTTTTCCACCATAGAACTTCAAAGGTTGATTTCTTAAATTAACTACAGTTTGATCTCCACCACGTTCTTCGGCCAAGTTAAGGGCTTCTTCAGAGGCTTCTCCTAATTCTTTAGCGTTTCCTTCAAAACAAGCAATGCCTATAGATAGGGTTATTCTTAAATCATTATTTTGTGAAATATCAGAAATAGTATTCATGATTTGAAACTTTTCCTTCATTAATTCATCTAATTGATATTTATTTAAAAACACGATTGTTTTTTCAGGTCTCATGTTATTAAAATATATATTTTGCTTTGAACACCAACTATCGATTGCTCCAAGTAAAAGACCTTGAATATTTGCTTTATCTTGAAAATCCAAATCCTGGGTAGCATCATTAAAGTTATCTAATTTTAACACTCCTATTGCATCAATATTATTTAAATATTTTTCTTTAGTAAGTTCACGATCTGTTACTTCAAATAGATAAATTGTACGATTCTTAGGATAATGAATAATATCAAATTTTTTATCATATACCCCAAGAATGAACTTCCCTATTCTTTTTGAAATGTTCTCTGATAAATCTTTGCTTATGAATTGTAATGTTCTACCTACTAGCACATTTGAAAAATATTCTTTTGCTTGTGAGTTTCCATATGTGATGCTATACGCATCGTCATAAAGAATAATCCCAACAGGTAAATAATTGAGAGCGATATCTTCACTATTAACTTTATATTTGCTCATAGCATTGAGTTCTCTAATTCTCTTTTCTAAATCTGATATTCTAGAGCGTTTGTTTTTAGATAGAAAATATTGAACCAGATGAGCCAATAAAATAAGCAAAATTATGGTTAAGAAGAACAGAAAATACTGATTTCCGAATTTTGGTTTTATAAATAAAATCCCAAATGCAATTAATATCACATAAACAACTGATATTATGATTGATTGGGTTTTAAATGATTTACTCATATTATGCCTCTCATTTAATTTGATTAGTACAATTATAACATAAAATAACAGTTTTTCAAACGAGATACCTTGTATTTTATGCTCTATCTTTTAAATCAAAGATTTAAAAATAATAATAATAATTCAAAGAAAAAAGGCTTTAATAAGCCTTTAATTTTTATTCTTTTACGTATGGTAATAAAGCCATGAAACGAGCACGTTTAATTGCTACAGCTAAATGTTTTTGGTAAAAAGCTTTAGTTCCAGTAACTCTTCTTGGTAAAATTTTCCCGCGGTCTGAAATAAATCTTTTTAACATTTCATATTCTTTAAAATCTATATATTTAATTTTATTTTCTGTAAAATAACATCTTTTACGACTTCTTCTACGGTCTTTTTTAAATCCTGGTCTTGGCATAATAATCCTCCTTAATTAAAATGGTAGATCGTCTTCTACGTTATTAAAATTACCTTTTGGTAATTCTTCTTCCTTAGGTTTGTTGCTATTTACTTTTGGAGCATTATAATCGCTATTATTGTTGTTATTATTACTACTCTTCGTATCAAGAAATACAACTGAGTCACATATTACTTCTGTAATATATTTTCTAACACCACTTTTTTCATCCATGTAATCTCTAGTTTGTATTTTGCCTTCAACAGCTACCATACTTCCTTTTGATAAATACCTATGAATGTTTTCAGCTTGTTTTCTCCATGCAGTACAACTGATGAAGTCAGCACTTCTGTCGTTACCTTGAACTGAATAAGGGCGATTAACAGCTAATGTAAATGAACATACTGGAAGGTTGTTTGTACTAGTGTATCTAAGTTCGGGATCTTTTGTCAATCTTCCGATTAATACAACTTTGTTAAACATATTTTCCTCCTATTTTTCGTCTCTTGCGATAACGATATGACGAATAATGTTTTCTCTAATCTTCATTACTCTGTCTAGTTCATTAATTGCTTCAACAGATGTTATTACGTCTAAAAGAACATAATAACCTTTTTTACAGTCAGCAATTTCATATGCCAAATCTTTTATGCCCCATTCGTTAACTTTCAGATTTTGAGATTCAAACTTGTTTAAAATACCGTTTAATTCTTCAATTTGAGCGGTTTTAGCTCCATCTTCAAGGTTAGGACGAATGATGTACATGATTTCGTATCTTTTCATATTTTATCCTCCTTCTGGTCTATTGGCTACTAATGTAGCAAGGTGATTAAATCACGTCGATAATTATAACATAATAAAAAGCGTTTGTCCATATAAAAACAGTGACAAACGCTATTATTGAATTATCTTTAAATGGTTTTTTAAAACAAGCCCCTTATTCTACAATTGGGTCTGCTAATCCTTGAAATATTTCTACAAATGAATCATATTGATCATCATAATTTGTTGGAACAATTAGTAAACAATTTCCGTTTACGTAATCCGCAACATCTTTACCTTCTAAAGCCGCTTGTAAAACAGCGCTCTCTGCTAAACGTTCTAGTAAAAAGTTTTCAGATTCGAATTCCATTATTACTACAACATAATCATCATTTGAAAACGCATAAGAAAGGAATCCATAGTAAACACCACTATTATCAGCATCAACAGCGTTGGCATCATCTTCAGTACTTGTTGTAGTTTGATCCGTATTAGTATCCTCTTCTACAAGTCTAAGGCTTTCTTCAACAAATAAATCGTCATGTATTGAAAATAATAAAGAATTTCCATTGTTATTATATTTGTAACGAACATACCCTTGATCTTCAAAATTTGTCGTTACTTTGTTCATTTGGCTACAAGCAGTTAATCCACCGATTGCTAAAACTAGAAGAAACGCAGCCAATATTTTTTTAAATTTTTTCATCAAACTCTCCTCTTTGCATTGCAAGTTAATATTATTATACTTTCTCTCTCTAGAAGATTATATATCATATAATCTAATATGTCAATACAACTTTCCCTAGCTTTACACTAATTTTGAGGCTTTTTTGGAAGCGGAATTAGTACAGATACTTCACTTTTGTATTCTTTATATCCAGGCCTGTTTATTAACTTTTTTTCCATCATTGGTATACTTATAAATAAAAATAAAAATAACATTAATAGCGGGTATATAATATTGATATCTATTTTCATATTATTTGAAAAGTACATTACGTATATACCTAACCAAAAAAGAATTTCTCCAAAATAATTTGGATGTCTAGAAAATCGCCATATTCCAACATTTATCGTCTTTTTATCATCTTTTCTTTTTGCTCTAAAATTATACATTTGTTTATCAGATACATATTGAATAATTGGCGCCGCTAATGACATTAAAAACCCAAATATATATAAAATATTCATTTGAGCAGTTCCCATAATCATATATACATTTATCATTTGAATAAATACAACAAAAGTAGGAATCAAATGTATTCCAAACAAGTTCGTTAACGGATACATTTTTTGATTTTTTTCCTTAAGCATATCGTAACGCCAATCTTGAATTTGAAAACCACTCCAATTTTTCCACCAATTAAATGTTAACCTAACAGCCCAAATTGTCATAACGGATATTAAGAGAACATTTTTAATAGTGACTGAAGGAAAATATATTACCATCCATACTACCGCAATGAACAAAGGAATTACGCTCCAAAAAGGATCGTATAATGATGCGTTATTTAACGCACTCCCAGCAAGGAAAATTATCAAAGTCATAGTTACATCTGCTATTAACATAGTTGCAATTGGATTCAAATCATAAGACTTCCCAAATGCAATTATCAATAAACCTATTATCATTGTAAATATATATACAATCAAAAATAATATTCCAGATTGATTTTTTGTTAATTTATTAAAGTCCATAAAAGTTCCTCCATTAATACACTTATATTATTTTATACTTTTTGTGACTATTTTTCAATAAGTTATTTTATTTCTGTTTCTAACTTCTTATTCCTAGGTAAGATAAAATTCAATGCAATACCCACAATAGCCGCTAAAGCTGTTGCAGCAAATACTGCACCGAAATTCATACCTGCATACGATAGCATAACAGCATTTACAGACAAAACATAAACCATTGCCAAGAAGATTGCTAAACTACCAAGAACTTCTTTAGTAATAGTCGGTCCTCTTTTTTCAATTTTTAAGAAGGAGTTGATTTTTGAAGCAAATTCTTTAATTAAATTACATTCTCCATATTTTTTATCAATATAAGCCATAAAAAAAGAGTCTTATATAAACTCCAAGGCTAAACATGAAAAAAATAGTGATCTTTAACAAGTTGTAGTTTTGATTGAATGAGTAGCCATAGTCTTATCATTTATGGCGATAAGGTAGAAACGTTCGAACCATATTATCGAATATATACGACCTTTATTAACTTCAAATTTAGATTATATATTCGTTTTCTTAATCTTACAATGAGTTATTTTTATGTAAACACTTTACAAAAGAAAAACCTTCGTATAAAACGAAGGTTTATTTTTAATTTATTAAATTATATAACTCGTTAACAATGAAAGTTACAGTATCATCAATTATACCCATTCGATCTCCGTTAAAGAATTTTTTATATATAAATTCTTTTGATTCTACAATTATACAAATATATACTTCACCTATTTGAGCTCCTTTAGAACCTAATGATGGACCTGCTTCTCCAGTTGTAGAAATGGCTATATTTGCATTACTCATTTTTTTAAGATTTCTTGCCATGTCTAAAGCAACTTCTTCTGATACAACACCAAACTCATCAATAGTTTTATTATTTACATTTAAAACATTAACTTTAGCTTGATCTGAGTATACGATATAGCTTTGTTCTGTTATATTTGAAGCTCCCGGAACTTCGATTAACTTACTAATCAATTTTCCTCCAGTAATAGATTCTGCAGTTGATACTTTTAATTTTTTTAACTTTAATAATTCTACAAGTTCATAATTCTTTATCATATTTTCACCTATATATTAAATCTAAAATGAAATACATCTCCATCTTTTGCAATGTATTCTTTTCCTTCTAGTCTAAAATTTCCAAGTTCTTTTGCTTTGCTTTCAGAACCAGCATCAATTAAGTCCTGATAGCCAATAGTTTCCGCTCTAATGAATCCTTTTTGAAAGTCCGTATGAATTACACCAGCACATTCCGGAGCCTTCATGCCATCTTTAAACGTCCATGCTCTAACTTCATCTGGACCACCAGTGAAAAATGTTTTCAATCCTAGCATCTCATAACTTACACTGACTAGTTCATCTAATCCCGAACGAGTTATACCTAAATCTTCCATAAACATTGCTTTATCATCGGGTTCCAATTCACCTAGTTCTTGTTCAATCTTTGCAGATATTACTACTGTTTCTGATTTGTCATTTTTTGCTAAGTCTTGAATTTGCTTTACATATTCGTTATTAGAATAGTCGGTAAGTTCTTCATCAGCAACATTACATACATAGACCATTGGTTTAGCAGTCAAGAATGAAAAATTCTTGATTACTTTAGATTCTTCTTTAGTTAAAGATAAAGATCTAATTGTTTTTTCATCTTTTAATGCTTCATTCATCTTTAAAAGAATTCTATATTCTAAAACAGCTTCAGCATCAAGCTTTAATTGAGCGGTTTTTCGAATTTTTGGTAATCTTTTTTCGATTACTTCCATATCTGCAAAAATAAGTTCAATCATAATTGTTTCGATATCCCTCAATGGATTTATTGAACCATCAACATGAATTACATTTGGATCATCAAAACATCTAACTACTTGAACTATTGCATCACAAGTTCTAATATGTGATAAAAATTTGTTTCCTAAACCTTCTCCTTTTGAAGCACCTTTAACAAGGCCTGCTATGTCTCTAAATTCAAATGTAGCGTTTATTGTTTTTTTAGGCTTATACAATTGAGTTAAAACATCAACTCTGTTATCTGGTACTTCTACAACTCCAATGTTAGGTTCTATTGTAGCGAATGGATAATTCGCAGCTAATACGTTAGCATTAGTAATTGCATTAAATAGAGTTGATTTTCCTACATTAGGAAGCCCAACAATCCCAGCTATTAATCCCATATTTATACCTCTTTCATTTCGATATTATATAATTTGCATGTATTTCTATACGTTTTTTCCATTACTTCTTCTAAAGAAACTCCTTTTATTTCAGCTATTTCTTTAGCAACATATAAAACATTCTTTGGTTCATTAGTTTTTCCTCTATAAGGAGATGGTGATAAATAAGGACTATCCGTTTCAACTAATAGATGATCTAAATCTATTTCCTTAGCTACCTCTTTAGGTGTATGAGCATTTTTAAATGTCACAGGCCCAGCCAAAGAAATATACATATTCAAATCAATAAATTGTTTTGCAGATTCTTTAGAAGACGAATAGCAATGCATTACACCCAATGTATTAGAATCTTTGTATTCTTTTAATATATCATAGGTATCTTTAGTAGCTTCCCTCATATGAACTATTATTGGTTTATTATGTTTGTTTGCTAACTTAATTTGATTTATAAATAACTCTTTTTGTTCTGCTTTATATGTTTTATCCCAATAATAATCTAGTCCAATTTCACCAATAGCGACTACTTTTGGATTATCTATATTTTCTTCTATCCAAGACAAATCCAGATTAAATTCTTTTGCCTCTGATGGATGAATACCTATAGCTGCATACAAATCATCGTATTGATTAGCTAAATCGATAGCTAACATACTAGACTTATAATCATAACCTACACAGGTAATTTTTTTTACTTCATTATTTTTTGCATTATCAATTATCTCTTCAACCCTGTCAATTAATTTGGGGTCATTTAGATGTGCGTGTGAATCAAATAACATAATACTCCAATCTATGGAAATCAGATAATAAATCTGTTTACATATTTAAATAGTAATTTACTATTTTTTCTACTGAAAAGCCTAATGACTCTACCACATCACTGCCTTTTCCACTTTTACCAAAACGATCAATACCATAAACGTTATTTGCAAACCTATACCAAGTTAATGTAGAACCCATTTCTATAGCTAAACGTTTTTTACATGTTTCAGGTAATATCCTATTTTGTATTTCTTTTGGTTGCGATAAGAATAATTCAACCGAAGGCATAGAAACAACCCTCACATATATATTATGTACATTTTTAAGTTGTTCTTGTACACTGATTGCTAATTCAACTTCTGAACCTGTAGCTATTAGAATAGCTTCATAATTATCCATATCATTAGCGATGTAAGCTCCAGTTTTAAACTCTTCATAAGAAGTCTTGTGAGTTACTGTTGTATTTTGTCTCGTTAACACTATTACTGAAGGTTTATCTTTTGAGTTAATAGCATAACGCATAGCATGTCTTGTTTCATTTGCATTTGCCGGTCTAAATGTATTTAAATTTGGCATTGTTCTAAACATTGATAGTTGTTCTACCGGTTCATGCGTTGGCCCATCTTCTCCCACAGCTACTGAATCATGTGTAAAGATGAACATTGATGGTAATCCCATCAATGCACTCAATCTTATAGCAGGTTTCATATAATCAGAGAAGACAAAGAATCCACCACTAAATGCTTTTAAGTGATGTAAAGTCATTCCGTTTATGATTGCTGCCATAGCATGTTCTCTTACACCAAAATTAATATTTCTTCCTGTACGGTTATTGAAGTCGAAATCTCCATCAATACCTTTTATTTTTGTTGATGAAGTTAAATCCGCTGAACCGCCAATCATTTGCGGTAACTGCTCACTTAGAATTGGTATTATTTTTCCTATAGTGTTTCTGGTGGCTTCTTTAGTTCCTAATTCAACTTGTGGAATTATTGATTCATAATCAAAATTAATTTTATTTTCGATTATATTAATTAAATTGTGATAATCATCTAAGTATAAATTCTTATATTTAATTAGGTTTTTTTCCCATATATTATAAAGTGTTTTGCCTCGAATTCCAAAAGATTCTTTAAAATCAAAGTAAACATTTTCCGGAATTTCAAATGGTTTATATTTATAATTTAGTCTCACTCTCATTAACTCTGTCTCTTCTAAACCTAATGGTGACCCGTGAGTCTTTGATGTTCCTTGATTTTGAGAACCATACCCAATAATACTTTTAACTTCGATGAATACTGGTTTCTCTGATTCATTTGATTTTAACAAAATGTTTCCTAATGATTCTATATCGTTAGGTTCATCTATTCTATAGTAATCCCAATTCATAGATTTAATTTTCATCTCGAGATTATCGCTATTCGCTTTATTTGTTGGACCATCTAATTGAATATCGTTCGAATCAAATAAAACAACTAGTTTACTTAGTTTTAACCTACCAGCTATACTTAGAGCTTCCAGAGTTACTCCTTCTTGCAAGTCCCCATCACCACATAACACATATGTTTTGTGATTTATAATTTCTATATTTTCTTTATTAAATTTAGCAGCTAAGTAGCTTTCCGCTAAAGCGTTTCCTACAGCCATTGCTACCCCTTGACCTAACGGTCCTGTTGTTGAATCAATACCTTTGGTATGACCATATTCAGGGTGTCCTGGCGTTAAAGAATCAAGCTGTCTAAATTCTTTTAAGTCTTCAATAGTTAAATCATAACCTGTTAAATGTAACATAGAATAAAGTAGAGCACTTCCGTGGCCTGCTGCTAAAAAGAAACGATCTCTATTAAACCAATTAGGTTTATTTGGATTAGCTACAATATGATTGTGATATAACTCATATATTGTTGATGCTGCCCCTAATACAATTCCAGGATGTCCACTGTTAGCTCTATTGATCATATCAACACCCAAAAATCTAATTGTTTGAATTGATTTTTCCATAATAATACTCCTTTCAGATTATTAATTATTCCCACAGAATATTATATCATAAGTTTATATATTATCTTATATATAATGCCAATAAAAAACCTTGATTGATTTTACTCAAACAAGGTATTTTTTTTATAAATTGTAATTATTCAAGAATAGTAACTACTGAACCAGCACCTACTGTATGTCCACCTTCACGGATTGAGAACTTAGTTCCTTGTTCCAATGCGATAGCATGGATTAATTCTACTATCATTTCAGTGTTATCACCAGGCATAACCATTTCAATACCTTTTGGTAATTGAATTACGCCAGTGATGTCTGTTGTACGAAAATAGAATTGAGGTCTATAATTTGAGAAGAATGGAGTATGACGTCCGCCTTCTTCATGTGATAATACATATACTTGTGCAGTAAATTTAGTATGAGGTGTTACTGATTTTGGTTTAGCAATAACTTGTCCACGTTGTACATCTTCTCTAGCTATACCACGTAATAATAAACCTACATTATCTCCCGCTTGAGCATAGTCAAGTAATTTACGGAACATTTCAACACCTGTACATACAGTTGTTTTAGTTTCATGGATACCAACAATTTCAACTTGTTCTCCAACTTTAATTTTACCACGATCTACTCTACCTGTAACAACAGTACCACGACCTGTAATTGTAAACACGTCTTCAATTGGCATTAAGAAAGGTTTGTCTGTTGGTCTTTCAGGTAATGGAATATATTCATCAACTGCTTTCATTAAGTCTAGTATTTTTTGTTCATTTTCAGGATCGCCTTCAAGAGCTTTTAAAGCAGAACCAACGATAACTGGTGTGTCATCTCCTGGGAATCCATATTCGTCTAATAATTCACGAATTTCCATTTCTACTAATTCAACTAATTCAGGGTCATCAACCATATCTACTTTGTTTAAGAAAACAACAAGATAAGGAACTCCAACTTGACGAGATAATAAGATATGTTCTCTAGTTTGAGGCATAGCCCCATCAGCTGCAGATACAACTAAGATTGCTCCATCCATTTGTGCTGCACCTGTAATCATGTTTTTAACGTAGTCAGCATGTCCTGGACAGTCAACATGTGCATAATGACGATTTTCTGTTTCATACTCGATATGAGCTGTATTAATAGTAATCCCTCTTGCTTTTTCTTCTGGAGCAGAGTCAATTGAAGCGTAATCTTTAATTTCAATATTTGGATTACCTTTTGATAAAACTTTAGTAATAGCCGCTGTTAAAGTAGTTTTTCCATGATCAACGTGACCGATTGTACCAATATTAACATGCGGTTTAGTACGTTCAAATTTAGCTTTAGCCATTTTTGTATTTCTCCTTTTATAAATTATTTTTTATTTTTTTTGCTTAATAGCATACTTAATCGATATTATTATATAAAAATATCGTATATTTTGCAATAATTAAATATTATAATTTGTATAAATTAATTGTAATAGTTGATTAACTATTGCGTTTTGTGATAATTTCTTCAGAAATTGATTTAGGACATTTTTTATAATTTGAGAACTGCATTGTATGTGTTGCTCTACCTTGAGAATTTGAACGAAGGCTAGTTGCATACCCAAACATTTCTGATAAAGGTACTTTTGCAGTTACCTTTTGTGCATTACCTTGCATTTCTTGAGATTCGATTCTACCTCTTCTTGAAGTTAAATCACCAATTACATTTCCGATGTAATCTTCTGGAGTTACAACATCAACGCTCATGATTGGTTCTAATAATGCTGGTTTACACTTTTCTTTTGCTTGTCTTAAACTCAATGAAGCAGCAATCTTGAATGCCATTTCACTTGAATCGACTTCATGGTATGAACCATCATAGAGAGTGGCTTTAATATCTAATACAGGATATCCTGCGATAATACCGCCCGCTAATGTTTCTTCAATACCTTTGTTAATTACATTAATATATTCTCTTGGTACTGATCCACCAACAATCTTGTCAATAAATTCGTATCCTTTACCAGGATTAGGTTCATATTTAACCCAAACATGTCCAAATTGTCCACGTCCACCCGATTGTCTAATGAATTTACCTTCACAGTTAGCTTCGGTTGTAATTGTTTCTCGATAAGATACTTGAGGATTTCCTACCGTAGCTTCAACTTTGAATTCACGTTTCATTCTATCAACAATAATTTCTAAGTGTAATTCACCCATTCCAGAAATAATAGTTTGTCCAGTTTCTTTATCTGTATATGTTCTAAATGTTGGATCTTCTTCTGAAAGCTTTTGTAATGCAACTCCCATTTTTTCTTGATCCTTTTTAGTTTTTGGTTCAATTGCTACAGAGATAACTGGTTCTGGAAATTTCATTGTTTCTAATACAACGTGTTTACCAACAGCACATAATGTATCACCAGTAATTGTATCTTTTAATCCTATCGCTGCTGCAATTTCACCTGAATATACTTCATCAATTTCAGTTCTTGAATTTGCATGCATTTGTAGAATTCTACCAAGTCTTTCTTTTTTGCCTTTTGTTGCGTTATATATGTAAGAACCTTTTTTAGCAACTCCTGAGTAAACTCTGAAGAATGTAACTCTACCAACAAATGGGTCAGTCATTACTTTAAACGCTAAAGCAACAAAATCTTTATTGTCATCATGGGCAATTACAATTTCTTCATCATTACGGTTGAAACCTTTTGTTTGCTGTACTTCAACAGGTGAAGGCAAATAATCTAAAACTGCGTCTAGCATTAATTTAACGCCCTTATTTTTGAATGCTGTTCCACATATAACTGGGAAAAATTCAACAGAAAGTGTTGCAGCTCTGATTGCTCTTTTAAGCATATCAAGAGAAATTTCTTCACCATCTAAATAAGTTAGCATTAATTCTTCATCATAATCTGCTACAGCATCAATTAGTCTATCTCTTCTTATATTAACTTCATCAACTAAATCGACTGGAATTTCTATTTCTACACAATCTTCTTCAGGCTTTCCATCATAATGATATGCTTTCATTGTAACTAAGTCAATGATTCCTGTAAATTGATCCTCTGCGCCTATTGGCCATTGGATTGCTTCCGCATTTTCACCTAAACGTTTATGAATAGAATCAATAGAGAATGCGAAGTCAGCTCCAGTTTTATCCATTTTATTTGCAAAAACGATTCTAGGAACTTTATATTCAGTGGCTTGTCTCCAAACTGTTTCAGTTTGGGGTTCTACTCCCGCTTGAGCATCTAAAACCGTCACAGCACCGTCTAGTACGCGTAATGATCTTGATACTTCAACAGTGAAGTCAACGTGTCCTGGGGTATCGATAATATTAATTCTATGACTTTTCCAGAAAGCAGTAGTTGCTGCGGCAGTAATTGTGATTCCACGTTCTTGTTCTTGTTCCATCCAGTCCATTTGTGAAGCACCATCATGTGTTTCACCTATTCTATGGATTCTACCTGTATGATACAAGACTCTTTCAGTTGTTGTAGTCTTACCAGCATCAATATGTGCCATAATACCGATATTACGTGTTTTTTCTAAACTATATTCACGTGCCATAACTTGTTTCCTTTCTCTTTTTTAACTAAAATCTGTAATGAGCGAAAGCTTTATTAGCTTCTGCCATTCTGTGCATATCTTCTTTTTTCTTAATTGATGCTCCTACATTATTTGCAGCATCAACAATTTCTTTTGCTAATCTCTCATCCATTGTTCTTTCGTTTCTTGAACGAGAGTATTGTACTAACCATCTAAGTCCCAAAGTAACTCTTCTATCTTGTCTTACTTCACTTGGCACTTGGTAGTTCTGTCCGCCAATACGGCGGCTTCTTACTTCAAGAATAGGCATTATATTATTTAATGCTTCATTAAATACTTCTAATGGCTCTCTTCCAGTAATTTCATTGACGTGCTTAAATGCTCCATATAAAATGTGTTGAGCAGTACTTTTCTTTCCATCTAGCATTATATTGTTAATCAGTTTTGTAACTAATTTTGAATTGTATATCGGATCAGCTAAAACATCTCTTTTTACAATATTTCCTTTACGAGGCATATGTGATTCCTCCTTTCGAGTTCTAGTTATTATTTAAATAAATTATTTTTTAGGTCTCTTAGCTCCATATTTAGAACGACTTTGCATTCTACCGTCTACGGATGTTGTATCTAATGTACCTCTTACTACATGGTAACGTACACCAGGTAAATCTTTTACACGACCACCACGGATTAATACAACACTATGTTCTTGTAATGCATGTCCAATACCAGGAATATAAGCATTAACTTCACCACCATTTGATAAACGAACACGAGCATATTTTCTTAATGCTGAGTTAGGTTTTTTAGGCGTCATCGTTGCTACCCTAACACAAACTCCACGTTTCTGAGGGCTATTTACTTCAGTGTAAACTTTCTTCTTGCTATTGTAACCAATATTTAACTGTGGTGATTTAGATTTTTTCACTTTATCGTGACGACCTTTTTTGATTAATTGATTAATAGTAGGCATTTTGATTTTTCCTCCTCTCTTACCCACACACCCGGGAGGTGCGCTTGTATCATTTTTATAAGGCTGCTGGGCAACCTCTTCCATTATATATATTTAAAACGATATAATTATACACTACATATCTAGGTGTGTCAAGTTTTTTTTCTTACTAACAAAAACCTTAGTTATTATACAAAAAATAACGTAAAAAATCTAGTGTTATTTTTATGAAAATGTTTACATATAATTTTTTAAAAAAACAATCATTTTTTTGATTGTTTTTTTGTGTTTTATTGAAATATTTATTAATTATTTAATACAAATTTTAAGTAAATCTTTTAGATCATAATCTTTAATTGGAGAATTTTTTGCATCCCCAGTAGCAAATGCTAACATTCCAGCATTTTTTGCCGCTTCAATACCACTTAATGCATCTTCAACTACAGCTGAATCAGCTGGTTTAATTTTTAACATTTCCGCCGCTTTTAAGAAGACCTCTGGATCAGGTTTACTTTTTGAAATATTAGTGCCATCACTAATTGCTTCAAATTCATCTAGCAAATCAATATTTTTTAATATCTTTTTAGCATTTCTACTTGAAGAACCTATTGCAACTTTTATGTTTTTTTCTTTTAATGAATATATTATTTGCATTATTCCCGGTAGAATATCATTTTTTGACAAAACTTCCAACAATTTTACATAATAGTCATTCTTATATTTCGCCAATTCATTTTTTTCTTTATCAGAATAACTCTTTTCTGATTTTTCTAGAATAATTTCAAGTGATGTCATTCTAGAAACACCTCTTAGACGATGATTAATTATTTCATCAAAGTAAATATGTTCTTTTTCTGCCATTCTTTTCCATGCTTTGTAATGTAATTTATCTGTAGAAACAATTACACCATCTAAATCAAATATAACTCCTTTGATCATATTACTCATCTCCTTATTGTTATGTACTTATCTATTATATTACAAATATCTTAAAAAGAAAATACACAATTATATAGTAATTATTGTAATAGGTGATACTAACTAACATTATCATGGATTTCATCACCATTGTATACAAAAATAGCAAACAAAAATAAAGAAAATCTCAGATTCTTCGATCTGAGATGTTTTAATATATTTGAAATGTAATAATAGAGAAAGTATAGCCTGGCAATGTCCTAGTCTCGCACCCGAGGGTACTACATTCGGCGCTGAAGTGCTTAACTTCTGTGTTCGGTAAGGGAACAGGTGTGTCCACTCCGCCATCATCACCAGACCTCTTTCAAAACTGGAAATACTGTAATTTAATTTGTAGTTTAAAACGCAAAGTTAAGTCCTCGAACTATTAGTACCAGTCAGCTAAACACGTTGCCGTGCGTACACCTCTGGCCTATCAACCTCATCATCTATAAGGGTTCTTACTCTTTACGATGGGAAATCTCATCTTAAGGGGGGCTTCACGCTTAGATGCTTTCAGCGTTTATCCCTTCCACTCTTAGCTACCCAGCTATAGCCTTGGCAGACTAACTGGTGCACCATTGGAGTGTCCATCCCGGTCCTCTCGTACTAAGGACAGCTCCCTTCAAATTTCCAACGCCCGCGACAGATAGGGACCGAACTGTCTCACGACGTTCTGAACCCAGCTCACGTACCACTTTAATGGGCGAACAGCCCAACCCTTGGAACCAACTCCAGCTCCAGGATGTGATGAGCCGACATCGAGGTGCCAAACAGCTTCGTCGATGTGTACTCTTGGAAGCTATCAGCCTGTTATCCCCAGGGTAACTTTTATCCGTTGATTGGCGTCCCTTCCATGCGGGATCGCCAGTTCACTATGACCGACTTTCGTCTCTGCTCGACATGTACGTCTCGCAGTCAAGCTAGTTTATGCCATTACACTCTACGAATGATTCCCAACCATTCTGAACTAACCTTTGTGCGCCTCCGTTACTCTTTAGGAGGCGACCGCCCCAGTCAAACTGACCGCCAGACACTGTCCCCCGGGCTACACGCCCGCAGGTTAGACATCCTATAATAGAAGGGTGGTATCCCAACAATGACTCCATCGAGACTAACGTCCCGATTTCATAGTCTCCCACCTATCCTGTACATCCATTACCGAATATCAATATCAAGCTACAGTAAAGCTCCATGGGGTCTTTCCGTCTAGTCGCGGGTAACCTGCATCTTCACAGGTACTAAAATTTCACCGAGTCTCTTGTTGAGACAGTGCCCAAGTCATTACACCATTCGTGCGGGACAGAACTTACCTGTCAAGGAATTTCGCTACCTTAGGACCGTTATAGTTACGGCCGCCGTTCACTGGGGCTTCAATTCAAAGCTTCGCTTGCGCTAACCTCTCTTCTTAACCTTCCAGCACTGGGCAGGTGTCAGCTCCTATACTTCATCTTACGATTTAGCAGAAACCTGTGTTTTTGGTAAACAGTTGCTTGGGCCGCTTCTCTGCGGCTTTAATTTTCATAAAGCTCCCCTTCTCGCGAACTTACGGGGTCATTTTGCCGAGTTCCTTAACAAGAGTTATCTCGCGCGTCTTTAGATTCTCTCCTCGTCCACCTGTGTCGGTTTGCGGTACAGGTACTCAATAAATTAATCATAGAAACTTTTCTTGGAAGCCGAGATTCACGAGACTTTCGTCGTCAGTACTCAGGATATGTGAATTGCGGATTTACCTACAACTCTCCCTCGTTACCTTAAACAGACTATTCCTCCAGTCTGCTCTCGCTATCTTTCTCCGTCATTCCTTCTGTCTATTGAGTAGTACAGGAATATCAACCTGTTGGCCATCGGCTACGCTCTTCAGCCTCACCTTAGGACCTGACTAACCCAGGGCGGACGAACCTTCCCCTGGAAACCTTGGACTTTTGACGGATGGGATTCTCACCCATCTTTTCGTTACTTATACCGGCATTCTCACTTCTAATCGCTCCACCAGTCCTCACGGTCTGACTTCTATGCTGATTAGAACGCTCACCTACCAACCCATACTCAAAAGTATGAATTCCGCAGTTTCGGTATTATGCTTAGCCCCGGTACATCTTCGGCGCAGATCTATTCGACTAGTGGGCTGTTACGCACTCTTTAAAGGATGGCTGCTTCTAAGCCAACCTCCTAGATGTCTAGACGGATCCACTTCCTTTCCCACTTAGCATAAATTTTGGGACCTTAACTGGCGGTCTGGGCTGTTTCCCTTTTGACCACGGACCTTATCACCCGTAGTCTGACTGCCGATTATATATGTTGGTATTCAGAGTTTAATTGCATTCAGTACCCCTAGATGAGGCCATTATACATTCAGTGCTTTACCCCCAACACACTTTACATCGACGCTAGCCCTAAAGCTATTTCGGTGAGAACCAGCTATCTCCGAGCTCGATTGGAATTTCTCCCCTAGACACAAGTCATCCGGGCCCTTTTCAACGGACTACGGTTCGGTCCTCCATTGCGTGTTACCGCAACTTCAACCTGCTCATGCCTAGCTCGCACGGTTTCGGGTCTACAACAACTTACTAATCGCCCTATTCAGACTCGCTTTCGCTTCGGCTCCACTCCTTAAAGCTTAACCTCGCACGTCATCATAACTCGCCGGTTCATTCTACAAAAGGCACGCTATCACCCATTAACGGGCTCTAACTTGTTGTAAGCATATGGTTTCAAGTTCTATTTCACTCCCTTCCCAGGGTTCTTTTCACCTTTCCCTCACGGTACTGGTTCACTATCGGTCACTAGGTAGTATTTAGCCTTCGGAGATGGTCCTCCGTTGTTCCGACAAGATTCCACGTGTCTCGCCGTACTCTTCTTTACTCGAGTCCGCACTATTTCGTGTACGGGACTTTCACCCTCTTTAGTCTGCTTTTCCAATACAGTTCCACTATAATACGGTTTTGTAACTCTTAAGTAAATGGGCTGTTCCTCTTTCGCTCGCCGCTACTCAAGGAATCGATTTTTCTTTCTGTTCCTACAGTTACTAAGATGTTTCAGTTCACTGCGTTCCCTCATAATAAATTATGTGACAGTCTTCAACTGCCGGGTTTCCCCATTCGGATATCTACGGATCTCTGTTTACTTACAACTCCCCGTAGCTTTTCGTAGTTCGTCACGTCCTTCATCGGCTCCTAGTGCCTAGGCATTCACCATATGCTCTTATTTCCTTAACTTTGCTTTACAGTATATCCACTTTTCAAAGATCTTTCTCACCTGTACTCCTCTTCCGAGTTTCCAGATTCGCTTTTTGTTGAGTTTCCTTATTTAAAAGGTCTCTCAAAACTAAACATATGCTTCAAAAACTTTAAGCTATCATTCTCTAGCTTTTCTCTCTATCTTACAGAGCTTTTATACTCCCTAGAAAGGAGGTGATCCATCCCCACGTTCCCGTAGGGATACCTTGTTACGACTTAACCCCAATCATCTGTCCCACCTTAAACGGCTCCTTCTTTTACAAGTTAGGCCACCGGCTTCGGGTGTTACAAACTCTCGTGGTTTGACGGGCGGTGTGTACAAAACCCGGGAACGTATTCACCGCAATCTGCTGACTTGCGATTACTAGCGATTCCGACTTCGTGGAGTCGAGTTGCAGACTCCAGTCCGAACTGGGACTGATTTTGTGAGGTTTGCTCCATCTCGCGATCTCGCTTCTCTCTGTATCAGCCATTGTAGTACGTTTGTAGCCCAGGTCATAAGGGGCATGATGATTTGACGTCATCCCCACCTTCCTCCAGCTTGTCGCTGGCAGTCTCATTAGAGTCCTTAACTTAATATTAGCAACTAACAATAAGGGTTGCGCTCGTTGCGGGACTTAACCCAACACCTCACGGCACGAGCTGACGACAACCATGCACCACCTGTATCCATTGCCCCGAAGGGAAAATCTATCTCTAGACCTGTCAATGGTATGTCAAGACCTGGTAAGGTTCTTCGTGTATCTTCGAATTAAACAACATACTCCACCGCTTGTGCGGGTTCCCGTCAATTCCTTTGAGTTTCAATCTTGCGATCGTACTACCCAGGCGGAGAACTTAATGCGTTAACTTCAGCACTGAGTTTTACCCCAACACTTAGTTCTCATCGTTTACGGCGTGGACTACCAGGGTATCTAATCCTGTTTGCTCCCCACGCTTTCGTGTCTCAGCGTCAATTCCGGCCCAGTAAGTTGCCTTCGCCATTGGTGTTCCTCCATATATCTACGCATTCCACCGCTACACATGGAATTCCACTTACCTCTACCGTATTCAAGTCTGTCAGTTTCACTCGCCTTACTCAGTTAGGCTGAGATCTTTTACAAGTGACTTAGCAAACCGCCTACACACGCTTTACGCCCAATAATTCCGGATAACGCTTGCCCCCTACGTATTACCGCGGCTGCTGGCACGTAGTTAGCCGGGGCTTATTCAATGGATACCGTCAAATTACTCCCATTTCCTGAAGCAACCTTTCTTCTCCAATAAAAGAACTTTACAATCCGAAGACCTTCTTCGTTCACGCGGTATTGCTCGGTCAGGGTTTCCCCCATTGCCGAAAATTCCCTACTGCTGCCTCCCGTAGGAGTCTGGACCGTGTCTCAGTTCCAGTGTGGCTGTTCGGCCTCTCAGCCCAGCTACGCATCGTTGACTTGGTGAGCCATTACCTCACCAACTATCTAATGCGACGCAAGATCTTCCTACACCGTAGCCCTAAAGCTACTTTAAATATATCCTCTTTTGAAGTTATATCCTATCCAGTATTAGCTCCAGTTTCCCGGAGTTATCCTCGTGTCTAGGGTAGATTCCTTACGTGTTCCTCACCCGTTCGCCACTAACTAGTAAACTAGTTCGTTCGACTTGCATGTATTAGGCATACCGCCAGCGTTCATCCTGAGCCAGGATCAAACTCTCCATATTTTTTATATAAATTGTTTTTTTAGACTCATTATTAATTTTATTCATTTAGAATTTTTTGAATGTTGTTTTTTTGCATATGTTCAGTTTTCAAAGACCATTTTTTTGCGTTCACTTAGTCACGCTTAATTATTCTATCATAAGCACCTATTGAAGTCAACTGTTTTTTCCCGTAATTTTTAAGTTTTTTTGATTATTTGTGAAATAGTTATTTTACTATCTGTTTATGGCCATTCTTCCACCAAATAATCATAAAAAAAGTCCCATAATCATGGAACTTTTTATATATTATTTTTACCGTATTTTTACTATTTGTTTTTGAGCATATTTATCTTCGTACATTCTCTTGTCTGAGAGCTTAATTAACCCACTAATTTCTTTACCATCAACACCATAAACTGCTATTCCTGATGCAAAAGAAATTTCAATTTTTTTGTTTGTAACTTCCAATAAATTCTTTTTTAAGTAGTTTTTGATAATGCTGATTTGTTTCAAGGCTTCTTGCTTATCAATTTTACTAAAAATTAACAAAAATTCATCACCGCCAACACGGCCAAATATATTTTCTAAAATTCTCGATTTTCTTACAGCTTCTGCAAATTCAAATAAATACTTATCACCTATATCATGTCCATATTCATCATTTACTGTTTTTAGATTATTGATGTCTATTGTACAAATCGAAATTTTACTGTCTTTATCACCCTTTATTAAGTCTTCTAATAATCGTATACAGTATCTTCTAGTTTTGGCTTGAGTTAAATCATCATATTTTGTCGGTCTTAAAGCTTGCTCATATAGTTTATGAATCGAAATGATAATCTCGATTTCTTGCGCCAATTGTTTAATAAGGTATTTGTCTTCGTTTACGAACGCTTCTTGGCTATCAAAATTATCAATATTGATTGATCCAAAAAATTCATCATTATATTTGAATGAACAAGTCATACATGCTTTAATTGTAAAAACATTTTCTTTAAGTAGTTTATCCGCCTTTTCTTTCCCCATTTTTGCTTCGTCAAAAACTTCCAAATTCTTGATAATAAAAGGATCATACTTATTTTCTAAATCGGATTGAAAAGTTTCTTCAGGTTTTAACTTTACTTCTTGAAGTTTTTCTAACTTATAACCTGAAGCGGCTACAAATTTTAACTCATTGTTATCTATTAATAGAATACTTCCTGCTTGAAAGTTTGGAATTAAAGCCGCAGCTTTTTCTAGTACAAGTTGAAGAACATCTTCTATATTCTCATTTTTGAGTACTTCTTGAGTTAATTCATACATGTTATCTGTAATCTTTTTACTTATTTTCAAAGATGTATGAGCAGCCCTAAGATTATCTATAACCACACTAAACCTTTTGTTCTTTAAATCCAGATCGTGGATTACTCTTTTATGACCACTATGTAACTGATATATGATGGTAGATGCTATCCCAACAATCAAAGAAAGCATAAGCGCTAAAGTTATATCTTGATAAAACATTTCGCTTATACCGTAA
>Ga0207997_1000278_pt1 | contig 25896 bp, 44 predicted proteins | sample AntAceMetag02UKN_FD_184777 | JGI IMG/M metagenome (GOLD analysis project Ga0207997, IMG submission 184777) | Saline lake microbial communities from Ace Lake, Antarctica - Antarctic Ace Lake Metagenome 02UKN (SPAdes) (version 2) | ecosystem: Environmental > Aquatic > Non-marine Saline and... | reverse complement strand
GTTTTCTCTGGTATGGGAGACTCTGAGGAGTTGTATTGTGATATATGTAAGGAAAGAGTTTATAGTGTTAAGATAGAAAAGGTAGATGGTAAATTTATTAGGATATGTAAGGAGTGTAGTAAATGAAGAAAAAAGAAAAAAAATATATTGGTGAATTTTATGATAGAAGGGAAATAGTAAATGAAGGGTATTATCCTGTTGGACGTCCTATTTGGCAAAAATTTAAAGAATCTGATATACAAGATGTTGTTGAAGATAATGTAAAGCTAGGGTGTATATGGGTTAAAAAAGAAAACATATTTTACTATGATGAGATATATAATCCAATAAGAAAGAAAATAGAAAAGACTGCAGAGCTTAAATCTAAAGTTAAAGAAGGGGGGACATAAAATGAAAGTAAATGCTATTAAATGTATCAATTGTGGAGATATAATATTTAGTAGAGCAAGACATGATTGTAGAGGATGTACGTGTGGTGAAGTATATATTGATGGAGGATTTGATTACACAAGAATTGGAGGACAAATACTTCTAAAAACATTTGAATTTGAAACAAAAGCATCAAAGAAAGAACTATATGATGATTGGAATAATATGAAAGATAAATATGGCTTAGTTAAGACTAGGAATAAATAATGTCAATGGAAAATGATTTTCAGGGGTCAATAGATGATGGTGATGAGTTTCTTTTAAGGAAAAAGTTTAGTAAGCATCTAGTAATTATATTAAAAGAAATGTGTAGAAGAGTAGGGGTAGACTATGATAAAGTATATTTCTATAAAGATGGTTGGTGGAGAACTAAAGAATGGACAGAGGAAGAATATAACAAATTTAAAAAATGGTTAGTAGATTATTTATATAAGAGTAATGATGCAAGAAGAGAAATAATGGAATATAATTATAAAACAAAGAAGCAGATTAAAAAAGCAGTAGATATGTTTGGATTACAATATGGATGGAAATTTACAAGAGAGGTAAGAAATGAGTAAATTAAAAATAGAACGAGTAAGTAATGGGTATATATTAACAGGACAATTTGGAGATAGTGAGATTATAAGTAAGGAGCTAATAGAAGATGAGAATCCTATGGAAGAATTAACAACAATGAAAGAACTACTATTAGAAGTAAAGGCATATTTTGGTATATATTATTCAAAACATAATAGAGAAAACTTAATAGTAGAGGTACAGCAAAATGAAAAGTAGAGATAATAAAACAGGTAGACCTTTAATACCAATTAAAACTTCAAAAATGAAAAGCCATAAATTATTATCTAGTTTTATTGAATATTGTTTAGATAACCCAAACCAAAGATTCTGGCAAGCCTTAGTTAACTGGAGTGGTTATAATAAAATATTTGTTTTAAAGGAAGTTATTATTAATGAAAGAAGAGTAATAAACTATAATGAGGAATTAGAAGATGTATTTTATAAGGAAGGGAAATGAATCATTGGTGGACTGCAGATTGTCATTTCAATCATGCTAATATAATTAAGTATTGTGGCAGACCATTTAAATCCGTAGAACAGATGAACGAAGTATTAATCCGTAATTGGAATAATAGAGTAAAAAAAGATGATGTAGTATTTCATGTAGGAGATTTTTGTTTTAGAAATAGTAAAGGTGGTAAAGTAGGAGAAGGATTACCTGTTAAATCAATAGAAATAGAAAAAAAACTAAATGGAAAAATAATCCATGTTAAAGGAAATCATGATAAGAATAATTCTACTAAAACTATAATACATAATATTAGAATATGTCATGCTAATAAGATAATAAATATGGTACATAATCCTGAACATTGCAATTATGATGTAGGTATTAATTTTACAGGGCACGTTCATCAAAATTGGGATATAAGAAGATTCATATTAGGTTATAAATTTACAGATTGTATAAATGTAGGAGTTGATGTATGGGATTTTAAACCAGTTAAGTTTGACGAAATAATAAGCAGATACAATAAATGGAAAAAAGAAAATGACTATAAATAAAACTAAAATTTGCTGTAAATGTGAGAAAAGAAAAACTTTATCTGAATTTAATAAACACAAAAATAGTTTAGATGGATTACAACATTACTGTAAAGAATGTAATAAAAAACAATTAAAAAAATATTATTTAAATCATCAAAAAGACAAAAAAGAACAAAATAAAATTTATTATCAAAAAAATAAGAAACAAATAATAAAAAGTAGTAAAAAACGAAATATCAAATTAAAAATTAAATATAATAGATTATATGGTGTTTGGCTCTTTATGAAAGAAAGATGTTACAATAAAAATTGTAAAGATTATTCTTATTATGGAGGTCGAAATATTACTGTTTGTAAGGAATGGAGAGATATTTTTATTAATTTTTATAACTGGGCTATTACTCATGGTCATCAGATAGGTTTACAAATAGACAGAATAAATAATGATAAAGGCTATTACCCAGAAAACTGTAGATTTATAACTCAAGCAATTAATAGTCAAAATCGTTCTACTACAAAATTAAATATCAAAAAAGTTAAAGAGATACGAGAACTTTGTAAAGAAGACAAATTAACTCAAAAAGAAATTGCTCAATTATATGGGATTGAACAAGGAACAATATCAAACATAAAAAATAATAAAAGATGGCTGAAATAAGAAAATAAAATTTTACAAAATCTTGAAATTTTAGAAACAAGTAGATATATTAAATGGGAGAGAAATGATAAAAATTTCAATAAAGAAACTAGAAAAAGAATTAAACCTTAAACTAAAGAAAAATATTGAAGTATTAGGATTAGACTTAGCTACTAGAACAGGGTGGTGTTTATTAAAATCAGATGATAAGGATATATATTTAGACTATAGTTTTTTAGATATGAAGACCTTAGATAGAGATAAAAGATATTATTTTATGACAGAGTTTTTTAAAAGTCTAATAAAACCTAATTATTATATAGTAATAGAAGATACTTTTATGAAACTAAATGCAGCTGGATTTAAGTTTTTATCTCGTTTAGGGGGTATAATATATGCTATATGTTATTTTAATAAAGTAAAACATACTCCTGTGTGGATTTATGCTTCATCAGCAAGAAAGAAGGTAGGTATAAAAGGGAACACTAAAAAGATAGATGTTGCTATATTCTTAGATAGGATAGGTATTAAGATAGAAGATGAAGATATTTGTGATGCTATAGTATTATCATTAACAGGTTGTATAAAAGAAGAAGTAGAGTGTATTCTATGATGAGTAAAAGAGAGAAGGGTTTAATATTAGAGAGATATGTATTAGAAAAGATTAAAGTTGTAGATAAGAATGCAAGACTAACTCGTGCTTCAGGAGCATCTTATGATATAGGAGATGTTCAGAACTCTTTATTTTATGTAGAATGTAAGAATTGGAATAAAGAAAATTTAATACTAGAAAGACCTGTTTGGGATAAGCTCTTAAGAAATATCCCTGTAGATAGTATCAAACCTCCTCTTTATGTATTTCAGAATAAACATAAAGAAAAATTTGTAGTAATGGATATAGAAGACTTTTTTAGAGTAGTTTACAAAGGAGAAGAAAATGAGTAGAATATATTTTCATTGTTTATGTGGTAATAAACTTGATATTTCTTCAAATAAAGAAATAGATGAGTATAGTTGTGATAAATGTAAAAGAAAGTTTAGAAGGTATTATGATGCTTCTTATGACTTATATACTTGGGACGAGGTGAAAGATGAAGGGTGATAAATTACTATTCCAGAAACATCATAAGTTAAAAGCGAATAAAATAGTAAGCGAATTGATTAGATTATATTTTGCTATTAATGATAGTTTAGTTGTTAGTATAGGGGGAGAATCAGGAACTGGTAAAACTGAGATAGCTTATTATATCAGAGATTTATTATATGAAAATAAAATAAAAACACAGATTATATCCTTAGATGATTATTATAAAGTAAAATGTGAACTTAGAAATAAACAGAGAGAAGAAACTGATGCTAAATATGTTGGTAGTAACGAAATAGATTGGGAAATATTAGATGAGACTATAGAAACATTTAAACAAGATAAAGAAGAAAATGTATTTAGACAATTAAATAAATATACAGGAGATTATGAATATATTTATTTTAATGATAGTGCAGTAAATGTATTAATAATAGAAGGATTATATGCAATAGATGTTAAAGAATCAGATTTAAGAATTTACTTAGAGGGTAATATTCAAGACACTAGGGGATTTAGAATGGAAAGAGGGAAGGAAATTCTAAATGACCTAAGAACAAAAGTATTAGAAAGGGAAAGTATTGATATTAAAAAGACACTACACAGAGCCGATTTAATTGTTACTTTCGAGGGTGAGTTATGCAAAAAAGGAAGTTGGTAGAAAAAGGTAAGGGGTACAAAGTCTATTTAAGAGAAAACGGAGAGTTGATAACTGTTTTTGAATCTAGGTTTAACCCTAGTAGTTTAAGAGGTAAAGTTGTAGATAAAAGTAAGAAAAAGAAAACAAGAGCACAAATAAAAAGAGAAATTAAAAAGGAGATAGATGATGTATAATGATGAATTGATGAATAAAGCGATAATGTATAGTGATGGTAGTTTAGTAATAGAAAATAATTTACAGGGTTTTGATGTAGGAAGTATTGGAGATGATGTAATTCAAGTAGGAGACCCACTTCCTAAAGGTAACGGAACAGGAATGTTTGATTCCTGTATATTACCATACAATGATTATTGGGATTGGCATAGGGAATATTATCCAACATATGTATATAAAGATGATTCAGTAAAAAGTGCATTTAAAATAGCCGAACTTTTATTAAAGAAGAAATTAATAAAAACATTAACAGTTCAAAAGTTTATTGAATTAGTAAACGAAATAGCAAAAATAGTTTAAGGAGATAATATATGACTAAAAAGAAAACAGTAGAAGTTATTGATAGTCCTAAAGTAGATTCTTCAAGGAAACAGAAATTAGACTTACTGATGAAGAAAATAAATAAGGATATGGGTGGAGTTGTTCTTAAATATGCTATTAATGAACCTGATAAAGAAAAAATATCTTTTGGAGAGGAATACATAGATAAGTTTACAGGTGGAGGTTCTATATGTGGTAATTATATAATAGTCTATGGTGGAGAAGGTGTAGGAAAAACAACCTTAGTGTTAATGCAAATAGCACAAGCTCAGAAATCAGGAAAGATATGTTGTTACATAGACCTAGAGCACGGATTCAATAAGGATAGAGCTGAGTATTTTGGAGTGAACTTAGATGAGTTACTCCTTATAGAAGATATAAATACAGCAGAAGAGGCTATGAATATAACCATAAAACTATCTAAAGAAAAAGTTGTTGATTACATAGCTATAGATAGTATTCAGGCAATGTCTCCGTCAGGGGAACAGTTTACTAAGAAAGGAAAAGAAAAGGGGATAGAAGATGATGAAATGGCATTACTTGCTAGGAAAATGGGAAAGTTTACGAGAGTATGTGCTACTCCTATATATCAAGGTAATGTCTCTTTGGTACTCATAGGACAAATTAGAACAGAAGGTATAGGTGGCTTTGCTCCTAGAAATGGACTAACTGGTGGACACGCAATTAAACATTGGTCTCAGTTAACTATATATATGAGGAAAGGTCAAGCTGCTGATTCACCTACAGAAAGGAGAGATACAGATGAAATAGGGAAGTCTGGTAAACCAAAAACAGAATTAATCAGAGTAGGATTTGATTGTGTTCTTCAGATTCAGAAGACAAAAACAGATTCTCAACCTGAGAATAGTAACCTACATTTACCGTTCTATTTTTCTTCTGGTTTTGAGAAAAAACTACTTGACAAAAGTGAGAATTAGTGTATATATATAGGTAGAGAGATGATATACGAAACAAGAAAATTATACTGTAATTGCGCTAGTGTTAGGAGTTATATAGTAGAAAAGTGTATTAAAAATAAAGATGATTTATTTATAATATATGAAGGTGAAAAAATGACAGTATCGTGGGAAACTTTAAATGATAAATTTCAATATCATAAAAAACTATTTGATAGTAAATATACAAATATAAAATATGAATTATTTGATTTCATTTTTAGACCTGATTCCATTAACAAGAAACAAAACAAATTAATATAGGAGGAATTATGGAGTTTATTGATTTTAGTGATAGTACAAGGTTGTGGGAATTTTCACAGGAAACAGTTAACTTAGCACAGGAGTATCAAGAGGTTAGAATTAAATATGCTGAGGGATTAAAACTATTAAAAATAGGATTAGCAAAAGCCTATCAGGATTCAGAAATAAAAGAAACTATATCAGAAGATAAAGCTTATTTACAGTTAGTTAATTTAGATGAGGTTTATAAAGAAGCATTATCAGATGTTATTGTGTATGAACAAACATACAAAGGTTTAGAAAAAGTTATAGATGCTAGACAAGCTATGGTTTCTTTAAATCAAAGTATAATCAAAAATCAAGTAAACAATTCTTAAATGAAATTATTAAATATTCATAATGACGAAAGGAATGTTTATCTGTTCTGTAGAGACGAGAAAGGAAAACAAACAATAACTAAGGACAATACTTTTTCTCCTTATTGGTTTGAGTTAGATGATAATGGGAGTTATCTATCTTATGATAATCGTAGGCTTAGAAAAGTATTCTCATCAATCCCTTCAGAGATGAGAAAAGTTAGGAGTGGTACCAGTTATTCATCTGATATTCCTTTCAGTAAGAGATATTTAATAGACAAGGTAGATAGTATAGAACCTACAGTTATTAACTATATGTTTATTGATATAGAAACAAAGTCAAAGGATATGCCTGACCCTGAAAAAGCATTAGATAAGGTGTCTTGTATAACAACATATAACTCTTTAGATGAATCACTTAAAACTTGGTGGTTACCAGATTTTAAAACAGAGAAGGAAATGTTAGATTCATTTGTAGATTATGTAAAAGAAGTATCTCCTGATATATTCTTAAGTTGGAATATTAAGTTTGATTACAATTATCTATATAACAGAATACCTAATTTTGCAAAGAGAATTAGTCCTGTTAATTTAGACAGATATTCTATGGAGGGTGTTAGATACCCTGTTGGGATAAGTATTCTTGAATATGGTGGTAATAAAATCGTAAGGGGATTCTTTAGTAAAGTAAAAACAAGAGAATCTAGTTATAGGTTAGATGATATAGCTGAAAAACATTTGGGTAAAGGTAAAACCTATAAGAATAAAGATGTTGATTTCTCTGTATTAACAGATTCAATAAGAAAAAGAAATATAGAAGATGTTCAGATTCTAGTAGATATAGAGAAAAAGTTTCAGATAATCCCTTACTATGATGAAGTTAGGAGATTAGCAAAAACTCCTTGGGAAGACTTAGTATATAATAGTAGGGTAGTTGAGATGCTTCTATTTGAAGAAGCAAAATTAAAGAATATAGTTCTCCCTAACAAGAGTCATAATGAAAAATTATTTGATATACAGGGTGCTACCAGAGAGGCTTTACAGTTAGGTGTTTTTAAAGATATATCAATATGTGATTTAACAAGTGCATACCCTAGTGTAATAATAGACTATTGTTTAGATGGTCAGAACATAGTCGAGGAAGCAACAGAGGACACAGTAGAGGTTAATGGTATATTATTTAAACAAAATCAAGATGCACTACTTCCTTCTGTAGTTAAAAAAATATTAGAGCTTAAGATTAATCTAGGTAAAGAAAAAGAACAAAATCCTGATGATGATATAATCTCTACTAAATATGATGCTATAAAAGGTGTTGTTAATTCTACTTATGGTGTAATTGCTTCAGAGTATTTTAGATTATACAATCAAGCTGTAGGTGCTTCTATAACATTTTTAGTCCGTGATTTATTGTTATTCACAAAGGATAGATTAACGGAAGAAAACTATGAAGTTATCTACTGGGATACTGATGGTATAATGATTAACACTAGAGAAAATGTTACTAGCTTACTTAATATTTTAGTTAAAGAGTGGGCTAATAGTTACGGAAAAGATAATATAGATTTAACCTTTGAGTATAAAGGTTACTATGAGAAATTATTTTTATTAGGGAAGTGCCACTATGTAGGTTATCTTAATAAAAACGGTCACATAGAAAAAGAAATTAAAGGTGTTGAGATAAAAAGAAATTCTAGTTCGGGGTTTGAAGCAGAGTTTCAGGAAAAACTTATAGATAAAATATTAGACGAAGTTCCTCAAGTAGAGATAGAAAGATGGATTAGAAGAGAAAAGCTTAGAATGAGAAATCTAAAATTAGAATATATAGCTTTTCCAACTAAAGTAAATAATACAAAATATAAAAATAGACCTATATTCATAAGAGCCTTAGAGAATACTAAAAGAATAAACGAAAAGTTTGATGTTAGTATAGGAGAGAAGTTCTATTATATTTTTATATTACCTAGAGGAGATATAAACTTACTTGCCTTTACAGAAGAAGATAAAGGAGTTCTTGAAGATTTTAAAATAGATTGGAGAGAAGTGGAAAGAAGGAGTATTAATTCTAAGGTAGAAAAAATAAATGATTGTTTAGGATGGGATATATCCTTTACAAGTCAAAACAGATTATTTTAATGGATAATACAAACAAAAGATTAATAGAGAATTTACTTAACAAGTTTGGTAAACCAGAACACACACAGGTTATTAACTTTAGAAAGAGTAATGATTTGATAAAGTTTCTTAAACAGAAAAGGAAATTAGAAAGAAGGTCAAGAAAATGTAAATTGTTTTTTGGATTAGAAAGGAGTTGTTATGGATTTTTCGAATAGTTATCTACTGGAAATAAAGGACTGTGGTGGGTTTGAGTATAATGTTCTAATAGAAGGAGAAGATAAGTTAGCTAATTTTCTTGTTTCTTTCGATAAAGAAGAATATTATATATCAAAAGATATAATTACTCTAACTGGTTACATTGATAAAGATTATAAAATGTTTATTAAAAACGAAGACGGATTAGAGTTAGGTACAACAAAAGGAGGAAGTGAATAATGTTAACAAATGGTGACATTAGAGAAGAGCTTAAGTATATAGAAGATGTTAGAATATCTTCTGATAATGAAGAAGCAAAAGCAAACCTAAAAGCCTTGAGTTTAATCGTACAGTTATTACATAATATTAGGACGAATATAGTAATATCAATGAAACATCAGGGAATTGAATTGGTTAAGCCAAAGGAAAGAGTTGAAGAAGAAAAAGACTAATAAAACTATAATAGGTGGGAGTTTGGTTAAAGATTATTCTATAGCTTATAGAATTACAGATAAATCAAGCTTTAAGCTCACAAATAAGTTGTTAGAGGAGTTGCTTAAAGAATCGAAAATAGCTAAAAAACTCCCACTTTTAGTTTTAGGTATAAGAAAAAATGATAAAGAAATGTTTATGATAGAGGGGATAGTAAAGGTAAAAAAATATGAAAGATAAAAGAATAAAAAAAGATGAAGCAGAAGAAAGACAGGAAAAGTATGATAGCTTATCTACTAAAGAAAAAAAAACTAAATTAGATAAGAAGTTAGGTAAAGGTATTGGTGCAAAGAAAGAGAGAGCTAAATTAGAAAAAAAGAAAACAGGAGATAAAGATGAAAGCTAATCAAACAACCTTTCAAAAAATAAATCCTTATAAGCCTCAGAAAAAAACTATTATATGTTTAGATTGTGACGGAAGTGGAATTAATGAAAAAGGTAATAAATGTACCGCTTGTAAAGGTGTTGGAAATATTAATGTTACCATAACAAAAAAGAGATAATAGTTTTAATGAAAAATAAAATAGAAAGAAAAAAGTGTGTATATTTATCTGATAGTATTTTAAATAAATATAAAGATAAAACTATTCCTTGGGGGTTTAATGGATTAGGTTATATCGTTTATAAAAGATGTGTAGATATAGAAACCCCAGTATTATGTGGAAATTTAACTTGGAAAAAAGCAGGAGATTTAAAAATTAATGATGATATTATTGGTTTTGATGCAGAACCCGTATCTAAAGTAAAAAATAAAACTAGATATCTTAGAATGGGAAAAGTTACTTATAATAAAATTGAAGAAGCAGAATGCTTAGGTATTGAATTAGAAGATGGTACAATATTATATTCTACACCCGAACATTCATGGTTGGTGAAATTTAAAGATAACGATATTCTTGTTTGGAGAGAAACTAAAGATTTAGAAAAAACAAAATATGGTGGTGCTGTGTATTTACTTCGTACTTTTGGTAAACCTTGGAAAACTGATAAATCTTATGAAGCAGGATATTTAGCGGGTGCTTATGATGGAGAAGGAAATTTAGATGACACAAATGGATTTAGTTTTTCTCAGGTAAAAAATAATATGTTAGAAAAAGTAGAAACTTTTTTAAAGGATAAGAATATTAAATATGCAAAAAGAATAAAATCTAGTAATACAACTTACTTATATAAAAATAAAAGAAAAGAATGTTTTTCTTTAAGAACCCACGGTATAAAAAATATTTTTAGATTTTTAGGTATAATTAGACCAGAAAGATTATTAAATAAATTTATTAATAATTTAGATATTTTTACTAATAAAAAATTTGGTAAACAAATGAGATGTAATTCTGAAGATTATATCAAAGTAAAAAGAGTTTTTTCAGCAGGTAAAAGAAAAATAGCAGTATTGTCTACAAGTATAGAAACACATTTTACAGGGGGGTTTGCAAGTCACAATACTTATTCTAGACTTAAAGAAAATGGTATATATGAAGAGTGGCCCGAAACAATACTCCGTTGTATTAACGGTGCACAAAAAATAGGAGCTGATTATACTAAAGAAGAAATGGAGAAACTGTTTGATTATATGTTTAATTTAAAATGTAATCTTGCGGGGAGAATGCTATGGCAATTAGGAACTGATGGAATAGATAGATATGGTGGGAATGCTTTATTGAATTGTTGGTTTACTGTAATAACACAGATAAAAGATTTTTGTTTCTTGTTTGAAAATCTAATGTTAGGTGGTGGTGTAGGTTTCTCTGTTAGAAGAGAAGATATACATGAGCTACCTAAAGTAAAAGAAGGGGTAATAGTAACTCACGAGAATACTAATGATGCTGATTTTATAGTTCCTGATAGTAGAGAGGGGTGGGTAAAATTATTATATAAAACATTAAAATCCTTTTTTGTTACGGGTAAATCTTTCTCTTACTCTACTATTCTTGTAAGAGGTTACGGAGAGGTTATAAAAGGGTTCGGGGGAACTTCAAGTGGTCCAAAGATATTAGTTGAGGGTATAGGAGAAATCTGTCAAGTAATAAAATCTAGGGAGAATAAAAAGCTAAGGTCGGTTGATGTTTTAGATATATGTAATATAATAGGGAAGATAGTTGTATCTGGTAATGTTAGACGTTCTGCACAGATAGGACTAGGAGACCCAGACGATTACTTATTTATCAGAGCTAAGAGATGGGACTTAGGTAGTATTCCTAACTGGAGAAGTTTATCTAATAACACTATTTATGCTGACGATTTTTCTCATATAAGTAATGATATATGGAGTGGATATTTGGGTAACGGAGAGCCTTATGGTTTTTACAATGTAAAACTATCTCAGAAGAAAGGAAGATTAGGAGATAATATAAAAGATAGCTGTGAAGGTCTTAATCCTTGTTTTACAGGAGATACATTGGTAGATACTCCTTACGGAAAGATAGAAATAAAAGAATTAGCCGATAAAGTATATTCTACTCCTGTTTATTGTTATGACGGAGAAAAAATTTCTATCAGCACTATGAAAAATATTAGAAGAACAGGAGTCAATAGGGAAGTTTGGAAGGTAACTTTAGATAATGGAGAAATTATAAAATCCACTCCGAATCATAGATTTATGTTAAGAGATGGTAACTATAAAGAACTAAAAGATTTAAAATTAGGGGAAAGTCTAATGCCATTTAGAAGATTTAAAAGAAACTCTAAGGGGTATAATCAACTTTCTCTTAATAATGGAACTTATATTGGAGAGGCTCAGTTAGTTGCTGAATGGAAATATAAAAGAAAAATGAAAAAAGGAGAATGCGTTCATCATATAGATGGTAACAAGAAAAATAATCGACCAGATAATTTAGATATGATACTTATATCTGAGCATAATTCTAATCATATCAAAGGGGATAATAATCCAATCAGAAGATTTCCTGAAAAAAATCCAATGAAGTTATATCCAGATATGTTTAAAAACGAAAAAAATCCTAGATGGAACAATAAAATTAAAGTAGAAGATGTTGCTTCTTTGAAAAAAGAAGGATTAACAACTTCTCAGATAGCTAAAAAGTTAAAAACTACCTATAATATTGTAAAAAAAAGATTGGAACTATGTAAATTAGATAATCATAAAGTTAGGAGAATAGAGCTTTGTGGTAGAGAAGATGTTTACGATGGTGAGGTTGAATTCTATCATAATTTTGCATTATCATCTGGAGTTATAGTTCATAATTGCGGAGAGATAACCTTATCCGATAAAGAGTGTTGTAATTTATCAGAACTATACCTAAATAATATAGAATCTAAAGAAGAGTTAATTGACTGTGCGAGTTTATTATATAAAGCACAAAAAGCTGTTTGTTCATTAGATTTTATTCACGAAGAAACAAATAAAATAGTACATAAAAACTTTAGGATAGGATTAGGAGTAACAGGTATTTGTCAATCTTTAGACAAGTTAAAATGGTTAGACCCCTGTTATAATAAAATTAGAAAGTTAGATGAAGAATGGAGTAAAATACATAACTATCCTACAAGTATAAAAATGACAACAATAAAACCTAGTGGGACATTAAGTTTATTAGCAGGAAGTACACCAGGAATTCACCCTGCTTTCAGTAAGTATTATATGAGAAGGATAAGAATGGCTAGTAGTGATAAATTAGTTGCTATATGTGAAGAACTAGGCTATGAAGTAAACTATGTAGAGAATTTTGACGGAACAAAAAATCACGAAACAGTCGTGGTTAAGTTTCCTTGTTATATAGGAGAAAAGGCTTTGATATCTTCGGAGACAAATGCAATAAAACAGTTAGAATTAGTTAAGAAAATAATGACAGTTTGGGCTGATAATTCTGCTAGTGTAACTGTTTACTACAAAAAAGAAGAACTAAAGGATATTAAGAGTTGGTTAAAAGAAAATTATAAACATAGTATTAAGAGTATAAGTTTCTTGTTGCATAAAGAACATGGGTTTAGTCAAGCTCCCTATGAAGAAATAACACAGGAAGAGTATGAAAAAACCTTAAAAAAGATAAAACCGATAAAAGAAGTAGAGGTAGATAACTCTGACGGATTAGATGTTGAAGATTGTGCTGGTAGTTGTCCGATAAAATAAACGATAGAAAAGGAGATTGATATGGGAGTTAAAGAGGAAAGACTAATAGAAGTTTTAAGTTATGCAAGCGAAAGAAATGATGAAGTCGCTTGTATGTTTTTTGACATAACTTACTCCACACTTGAAAGATATAAAAGAAGAGGAAGAGAGTTAAATTTAGGGATTAAAGAGAAATACAATAATCCTAAAATTTTACTTTTAGATATAGAAACTTCACCTATTGAAGTTGAAGCATGGACTCTAGGTAAACAATGGATAAATCATAAAGTATTAAAAAAATCTCGTTCTATTCTTACTTGGTCGGCTAAATGGCTATGTGATAGTAAGATTATGGGGGAAAGGGTAACAGCAAAAGAAGCAATAGAAAGAAAAGATAAAAAAATAATGAAGAAAATGTGGGATTTATTAGAGGAAGCAGATATTATAATGGGTCATAATTTAGAATATTTTGATGAACCTATAATTAAAACTAGGTTTATATTAAATGATTTACCTCCAGTATCTCCTTATAAAACTATAGACACTTATAGAAAAGTTAGAAAAGAATTTGCATTTTTGTCTAATAAATTAGATTATTTAGGTAAGGTTTTAACAAATTCAGAAAAAATACATACTAACAGAGAATTATGGACTAGATGTGTTAGCGGAGATAGTAAAGCTCTAGAAGAAATGTTAACATATAATAAACAAGATGTTATAGTATTAGAAGAAGTTTATTTTAAATTAAGACCTTGGATGCACAGCCATCCCAATCTAGGACTTTATTATAGTGATATGGGTAATAGATGTTCTAACTGCGGAAGTAAAGATTTAAAAATAAATGGACAATACTACACTACAACAGGTAGATATAATGCTATCAAATGTAATGGATGTGGAGCTTATTCAAGAGAAAGGTATCAAAACTTAAATAAAGAAGAAAAGAAAAGTTTATTAGGAACTATTGCTAGATAATTTAAGGAGATAGAATGAAAATAAATGAAATGTGTAAAAAAGCCCATCAAGCAGCGGTAGATAGTGGTTTTTGGGATTGTCCTTTTTTTGATGGAGGTACTTGCGCTAATGGTATTGAGTTTGAAGGGGTAACAGAAATTTCATCAGATTATTGTGATAATAAATGTAAATCTAATTTTTTACGTGAAAGAAATAAAGGTGAACTTTTAATGCTTATTGTTTCTGAATTAGGAGAAGCACTTGAGGCTTTAAGAAAAGATAGAAGACAAAAACAAAGTCTAGTAAAAGAAATAGGAACTGAATGTATAGTGAATAGAGTAGTATTTGATACTTGGGAAAAAGATACATATGAAGATGAACTTGCAGATGTTGCTATTAGATTGTTTGATTTATGCGGTTCAGAAGATATTGATTTAGAGTGGCAGATAGAACAAAAGATGAGATACAATAAAACAAGACCTAAAAAACATGGAAAGAAATTTTAAAAGAGAAATAGCTAATATTTTAAATGTTAATTTTAGAACTGTAAAAAGATGTTTAACTACTAAATGGAGGCGACAATATGAGTCCAAATTTTGACGGGACTGGACCAAGAGGGAAGGGAGCTATGACAGGGAGAGGTAGAGGATTCTGTGTTATCCCTGAAAAAGAAGGAATAATAAAAAAGATAGGTAGGAAATTAAGGTTACTTAGAGGTTGTGGATATGGTAGAGGATTAGGGAGAAGAAATGAAAGATAAAAAAAATAATTTATCTCCTATAATACTTATAGCTGTATTTGTAATGAGTATAATTTCAGGTATATTATATAGGTTAGGTGGTACGGGGGGAGCTTGGTGGAAAAATACTAAAATGAGAGATATAGGTGTTGCTATTATCGCTTTAATTATGATGTTTTGTTTAGGATATACTTTTAGTTGGATGTTAGTGTTATCTACAATATTATTATTTGCTTCATTAACTACATATTGGAAGAAGATAAATAAATTCTTCGGAGATACAGAGGAAAATTGTCGTTGGTATAATTGGTATGTTCACGGATTCGTTTGTGGATTAGCTTATCTTCCTATGATTTTTGTCGGAGTTCCGATATTAGTTGTATTAGGTAGGTCATTTATATTAGCTGGTTTAGTAACATTATCATCTGAACTAATAGATGAAGTTTTTTGGGAAGAGTTTTGTAGGGGATTTTTTATAGTATTAACTTTAATAATATTTGGAGGATAAAATGACAGGAGGAGAATCGTTAGACCTAAGAAAAAAGCTATTACATATTATGGATACCAGAATGAAGTATAGTATAAAACAGGGATTATTAAAAGCTATAGGGGAAGAATATGGATTAGATGAAGAAGAAGTTAGACACGAGATGTTGGAGATAAGAAAAAATGATTAAAAAAAAGGTAAATAAAGTTTGTTCGGAATGTTTAAACTTTTGTAAACAAAGGAACGATAAGAAAATAATCTGTTGTCCTAAGTTTTCTAAAAAAGGAGATGATATGTTGAGTAGAACAGATAAGGAATTAACTATGAGATTTAGTGTTCCTGTAACTAAAGAAACCATAGGATTTTTAAGACGGGCTAGTGAAAATGGTGTATTTATAAATGATTCAGGTTACGGAGAAGAGGAATATATAATGGGAGAGGTTGTTTCTGTAGCTTATAAAATGAAAGGAGATTTTAATAATTTCGTTCCTATTTTAGAATTATTTAATAATCATTATATACTAGATGATAAACCTCAGTTTATATTAACAGATATAGAAGATAAATGAAACAGTTAATATTCACCGACCCCCACATAAAAGAGAAGAATTTACTAGAGTTAGAAGAAGTTTTTAGTGAAATTATTTCTTATGATGCAGATATATGTATCTGTGTTGGAGATTATTTAGAGAGAAGACCATCTCCTGTTGAAATGTATTTTGCTACTAAGTGGGCTAAGAAGTTTCTTGATAAATATAAAAGATTTGTTTTAGTTATAGGGAATCATCCAAAATTAGATAAAGAGTTTTCTTCTGAAGACTATCTATCTTTTCTTGGAGTTGAATTACACAATACAAAGTTTGTTCTTAAGGATAACAACAGAGAATATGCTTTCGGGCATTTTATGTGTCAAGAATCTAAAAAGTATTTTGGAAATGGTGAGATATCAGAGAGTAAATTTGAAATAGATATTAAAGATTTAAAAGAGTATTATTATAGTATATTAGGACACCAACATACTTTTCAAAATATAAATGATTCTATATATCATTTAGGTAGTTGTCGTTTTATTGACTTTGGAGAAACAGAAGTTCCTGAGAAGTATATATGTACTATAGAAGATGATATAGAGTTTATAGAATTAAAATCAGTAATTCCTGCAATAGATGTTTATGATATTGGGGAATTGTTAGATGTTGAAAGAAATACTAAAGTAAGGCTAATAATAAATAGTTTTGATACATTTAAAAACAATATTAATAAAATAGAAAAATATAAAAAATGGTTTTATGAGTTTAAAATAAAATTAGACTTTCTTAAAGAATTAAAATTAGATACCGAAATAGAAACTTCTAATTTATCACTAGAAGAAATTATAGGAGAATGGATAGAAAATATAAAGGATAGTGATGTGAGGGAAATGTTAGTAGAAGAAATGAGAAAAACAGGGTTAGCTATATGATAATAGAAAAAATTATATTAGAAAATTTCAACCTCTATGAAGGAATACATGAATTTTCTTTTGAAAAGATAAACCTTATCTCAGGAGATAATGGTTCGGGAAAAACTACTTTGGGATTAGATTCTCTTTTATTCTGTATATATGGATATTCAGAGAAAAACTTAGATGAGTTAGTATTTAGAGGATTAGATAAATGTAGGGTTACAATAGAGATAAAAAATAACGAAGATTACTTTATCATTACAAGAAAATATCCTACAAGTGTTACTATAGAAAAAAATGGAGTAGAGTTAGAATTAGTCAATAGTAAAGAAAAGACTAAATATCTTCACGATTTATTTGGAGATATAGATTACTTCCGTAAGTTTAGAATGATAGATACTCAAAAAGGAATTAATATATTAGCGAGTGGAGAAACTTCACTTAAGAAATCTTTGTTTTCTATTAACGAAGGAATATTTAACTCAGCTAGAAAAAATCTATTAGGAGTTAAATCTGAGAGAGAAAGGTATAATAGGGATAAAGCTGTAATATATAGTTTATATCCTTCAGAAAAAAGATTTGATATTTTAAGAGAAAATAACTTAAAATTAAATGAGAAATACAATAGTTTAATAAATGAAATTAGAGGTCAAGAAATAGAATATAATAAATTTTACTCTCAATATAATAAAGTTAAAGGAATATTAGAATATAACAATAGAGAACTTGCTAATATTAAAAACTTAGGAATTAGGGGAGATTGTCCAACTTGTAAACAAGAAGTAGATAAAGATATTATATCTACTATAACAGAAGACTTTAAGTCTAAAATAAAGAACATATCAGAACAATTAAATATATTAGAGGCAGAGGTAAGGAACGAAAGTAGTTTGTTAGGTAAAATGAAAATAGATAAGGATAAAGTATATAGTAAAGGTAGAAAATTAGAGATGTTACTACTTAAATTAAAAGGTAGGTTGAAACAAAAAGACTTTATTTATACAGAGAAAGATATCTTAGTAACAAAACAGGCTATAGACGAATTAGATAACTTCAGTAACTATTATCTAATGAGATGGCTTTCTTCTTTAGAACCTATAATGAATTCTGTTATTGAGAAAATAGGGTATAAGATTAAGTTTGATGTAAATGAAAAGGATATATTTTCTCCTGTATTGTTTAAAGATAAAAAACAATTCTCCTATAAAGATTTATCAGGTGGTCAAAGGATTGTATTAGGAATTTCTTTTCAGTTGTCTATATTGTTACAGAGAGGAGAAAGTGGTATAATAGTTGCAGATGAAGGATTCTCCGAGTTAGATGAAAAAAATCTTGACCATGTATTAGAGTTATTCAATGATTTACCATTTCAATTAGTTTGTGTTTTGCATAGGTTTACTGGTAATGTTTTAAATTTGAATTTAATCAACCTAGATGAAGGAGTTGTGATTAGTGAAAAGCTATAATTGTGATGTGTGTAAAAAAGAAATAAATAGTTGGAACACAAATGTTCGTGTTTGTATTTTTGGTAAATCTATAGAAAAGGATTTATGTCAAAAATGTAAAGATAAAATAAACATAAGGATAAACCTATACGAAGAAAAAAGAAAAGAACAAGATGAAGAGTTTATGATAAACTTGTTCAAAAAGAAATCAAAGGAGATTTGTTTTGTTTCTGAATAAACTTTATAAAATATATTGGAATGATGCTAAAGGATTAGCACAAACTACTTTAGATGAATTTATAAAGGGTGGGTTAGCTAAAACAATAACAATAGGATATTTTGTATATGAAGATGAAGAATCTATAGTTATAGCATCAGAAATAGATGAAGATGATATGTTAGAACCTGATGTAAGAGGAGATTTTACAATGATACCTAAAGGATGGATTACAAGAAGAGTTAAGTTATATGAAAAATAAGGAGAAGATAGAATATGTTATATGTAAATGTTGCGATAGAGAAATACAAACGGATAAATTAACTAAATATGGTTGTATGTATTGTGACTATAGATATCATTTAGCTAAAAACAAAAAGGAGAAGAAATGAAGAAATTTTTTATTCTACTAAGAAACTTAATTTTTAATAGAAATAAAACAGAACAAATACCTGACGAGATGAAAAAAAAGGTAGAATTAGTTTCTCAGTTAAGACAATTAAAATCTCTATTTGTTCAGATAGAAAACTCTCTTCCTAACAGAAAAGAAAGAAAGAAGTTTAGGAGAAGATTTATTAATGAAGATAGAGTAGGAGCAGCAATAATACAAAGTGTAATAAATAATTATGAAAGAAAATAAGAGTGTAGTATTGATAGGTGGGGGGAGAAGTGTTCTAACAGGGATAGAACTAGGTCTTTTTGATAAGATAAAAGGTATGGATATTTGGAGTTTAAACTTTGCATATAAGTCTATGCCATATCTCCCTTCTACTGAAATTTGGATAGACAAAATGTTTTTTACACAGAACATAAAAAATTTACAGGGATTACATGAGAAAGGTGTTAATTTAATAACAGCTTATAATTCTAAGTATGACAAATTTCCTGAAGTTACTACATACAAAACAAGTAGATGTAGGGAAGAATATTTTGGAAAAAAGATGTTAGATATTGGTAAGATATTTGTAGGAACATTAGGTCAATGTGGATTTTTTGCTTTGTCTATGGCTATATGTTACGGATATAATAGAATATATCTTTTGGGATATGATTTTGGAACACCTTCTTATGAAGATAAAATAACTCACTTCTATCAGGAAGATATAGAAAAACTTAAGATTATATCTAAGGGTGTAGGAAAAAAAGATGTTTATTATAATAAAGAAGGTAAAATAAAGGAAGGTTTAAATGATTATTCATTATATACAAGAGAAAATATACCTATATATAATGTAAGTTTAAGGTCAAATATAAATTGTTTTAATAAACTAAGTTATAGTGAATTTTTTAAGGTGATAAAAAGAAATGAAAAATAATATAAATTGGAAAGAAATAAGGGATAGAATACATAAGGATAATATAAATAAAGAATGTTGGAACTGTAAAAACTTTGGTGGTTATTTCTATGATGAAATTACATTTACCTGTAAGGTTTTAGGGAATAATCAAACTTGGGATTTTGAAGGGGATAACTGTGAATATTTTGAAGGTGATAGAAAAACTAATGAAAAAAGGAGTAAAATGAACATATTTAAAGTATGGGGAATTAGGAATAGGATATTATTGACAAATAAAACAGAAATAGATTTACTTACTGTTAAAAAAGATTGTTTTTGTTCTACTCATTCCCACCTAACTAAAATTAATAAATTCTATGTAGTAGATGGTTGTTTTGAAATAGAAACTCCGTTTGGAACTAAGATATTAAATACAGGGGAAAGTTTTACAGTAGAACCTCCTATGGTACATAGGTTTAAAGCTTTAGAGGATAGTGTAGTGATAGAGTTAGCTTATGTTATTGATGGTATCATAGATGAAAAAGATATAGATAGAATTAAACAGGGTGGTAGAATAATTAACGGAACAGAGTTTACCTTAGATGAAATAGAGAAACAGGGATTAAAATGAACATAGGGGTATTTATAGTTACTTACAATAATCCTTCTGAGTTAGATAAAACTCTAGGTAGTTTATTTAAGAGTTGTTATTATGTTAGTGAATCATTCGATATTAACATATCAATTAATATAATAAACAATCATAGTAATTTTTCTATCAGAAAAGAATTTGAAAGTAAAGTAAATATCCTGCATAATGTTCTTCGTCCAGATTTCTCTACGGGATATCTGACTAGAAATTGGAATCAGGCTTTGTTATTAGGGTTTGAAAATCTAAATAATCCTAAGAATCATATAGTTATAGGTGCTCAGGACGATACATTATTTAATTTTAATTGGTTAGAAAATCTATTATCTTTACATAAAAAAGGATATAGTTTTATAACATATGGTTGGGGAGATAACTTTATGAGTTGGACTCCTGATGGTGTTAAAAAAATAGGATTGTTTGATGAGAGATTTATGTTTAGTGGAGTTACTAGCGATTACTTTCTTAAAGCATTAAAGTTTAATAAGTTAAAATCGTCTATAAATGACTATCATCACAAAAGAGTTTTAAACGAAGAAAAGTTTTTAGTTGCAGAAAGACCCAAAGTAAAAAAATTACATAACGAAGAAAGAAAACTACATAAAGATTATGGTCATAATATATTACATCATAAATGGAGTGGAATTAAAGGATTTGCTACTAACTGGGATAAGAAGTTTATTAATAATTGCCCAGCTACAATTCAATCTCCTCAGTATATAATGTACCCTTATTTTGAAAATTCTCTTAATTTAACTACATTAAAAGAGCAATATCAATTAATATAATGAAAAAATTAAAATTAAATTATAAAAAATTAAAAAATTTATACATTGATAAAAAATTATCAGCTATTAAAATTAGTAAAAAAATGAAATGTTCAAAACGAACAATTTATTTATATCTTAAAAAATATAATATTCCAATTAGGTCTTTAAAGGAAAGTTGGAAATACAGGGATAGTATTACCGAAGAAACAAAAATAAAAATGTCAATTAATAAACAAGGAGACAAAAATCCCAAATGGAATGGCGGTAGGTGCTTATATAAAAATTATGTTCTAATATTTACTCCAAACCATATATTTAAGCAGAAAGGTAATAAAATGTTTGAGCATCGTTTAATTATGGAACAGTATTTAATAAAAAAATATCCAAACCACTCGCTATTAATTAAAATAGAAAACAAGAAATACTTAAATCCTAAAGCGGTTGTTCATCATAAAAATGGAGATTGTTCTGATAATAGAATTGAAAACTTAAAACTTTTTAAAAATCAATCGCTTCATATTAAATATCACCACATACAAAACAGTATTCTTTAGTATGATGAAAGGACATTCAAATTTTAATGTTGAATTAATAAAATATCCTTTTGGTTATTTTGTTAAGAAATCTACTGAGACACTTAACAGTAGATTAAAAAATCAGATACAAAAACAAATAGAATTTAAGATATTTATAGAGAAAAATGAAAGTATAGATTTATTATTCGAAATTCCCTCAGTAATAGAAGAAAGAGAGAAATATTTTATTATGGATTTTTATAATGGTAAGTCTATCTTAGATATATTTGAGAAAGGTGATATAACATTATTAGATGAAATAATAGATAAACTAATAAGGTTTATAAATTGGGAATTTGAAAACTGTATATATACGAAAGATGTTAGGTTTGAAATAATAGAAAAACTATCTACTATAAAGTCTAAGGATATAAAGGTATCTTATTTAATAGATAAATTAATAAAAAAATTACCAAAAGAAATAAAAATTCCTATAGGTATGTGTCACGGAGATTTAACTTTATCTAATTTAATTTTTACTAATAGGATAGTTCTTATAGATTTTCTAGATTCTTATATAGAAACACCTTTACAAGATATTGCTAAGTTACTGCAAGAGATAATGTTAGAGTGGTCTTTACTTATTGACGACAACAAAAGAGATAATATTAAAATTAAAATAGCTTATGATTACCTAAGAAAACAGTTATTTGATAAGTTATTAAGTTATTCAGAACACTCAAGGTTATTTTATATTATTACTCTTTTTAGATTATTTCCTTATATAGTAGATGAAAATATTTATAAAAGAGTTTTATCCAAAATTGAAAAGGAGTTAGAATGAATTTAATATTACCTGTTGCTGGAGAGTCTAGCAGATTCCCTGATATGAAACCTAAGTTTTTGCTAACTCATCCAAATGGAAATCTAATGATTATGGAGGCTATAAAAGGACTTAATCTTAATAAGGTAGAAAGGATAGTTATAATAGGTTTAGAGGAACACGAGGAGAAATATGAATTTTCTGAAGACCTTAAGAAAGAATTTTCAAGTCATAGAGTAGATATACACTTACTTAAGAATAAAACAAAGAATCAACCTGAAACTGTTTATGAGGGAATCAAGAGAAGTAAACTGAAAGGTAGTATCCTTATAAAAGATTGTGATAATTATTTTGAGCTAAAAGATTATCATAATAGTAATTTTATTGCTGTAGCTGATTTACATAATCAAGATAAAATAAATGCTTCAAATAAAAGTTATGTTAATATAGGAAGTAAGAATACTGTTGTTAATATAATAGAAAAAGAAATTATAAGTAATGTATTTTGTTGTGGAGCTTATTACTTTGAAGATGTAAACGAATATCTTTCCTATTATAAAGAACTAGCCGATTATGAACATCTATTTTTATCACATATTATTTATAAAATGATTTTAGATAAGAAAGTATTTTTCACAAAAGAAGTAAAAAACTATATAGATTGGGGAACGATAGAAGATTGGAACAATTATAGAGATGATTTTTCAACCGTTTTTATAGATATAGATGGAGTTTTATTAGAGAACTCTGGTAAATACTGTAAACCTAAGTGGGGAGATGTTGGTGGTATAGTAGAAAACATAGATATAATAAATAAATTATACGAGACAAATAAAGTACATATTGTTATAACAACAGCAAGACCAGAAGATATTGCTATAAAACACTTAGAGAAAAATAATGTGAAGTATCATAATATAATAGCTAACTTACCTCATGCAAAAAGGATACTGATAAATGATTATGCTAATTCAAACCCCTATCCTTCTGCAATAGCTGTTAATTTAGAAAGAAATTCAAATCGTTTAGGAGAGTTACTGTGAAAGATAAAGAACTCTTAGAACTTATAAAATCTCGTAGGAGTATTAGGAAATATAAACCTACTCCTATAAGTAAAAATGATTTATTAGACCTAGTGGAGTCAGGAGTATATTCTCCATCAGGTTCTAATACTCAATGTTATAGATTTATTATAATAAATAAGAAAGAAGATTTAGATTTTTTAGGGAAAACTAAACTTTCTTGGATACATAACTCTCCTAGTGCTATTTTAATTTATGCAGACTTATCGGTGTGTCCTTATTTAAGAAGTACGAGAAAAGAAGTTTTTGATAAACTTCCTTATCAGGATTGTGCTATGGCTATGCAAAATATTATATTATTAGCTGAAACAAAGGGGTTAGGTTCATGTGTTGTTCATTTAAGCGAACAATGGAAAACAGCTAATTTAATAAAACAATATTTTGATTTAAAAGAAACAGATGAACTAATGGGAGTAATAACTATAGGCTATTCAGATGAAGAAGTAGACTACAATACAACTACTCATGCAGGAAGAAATATAAAAAGAAAAGATTTAGAATATTATATAAAAAAGGATATTTCGATATGAGAAAAAAAAGAATTATACTAGCACAGAAAGCACTATATAAATTTATTTTTGAATGTAAGAAAAATAAAATTGAAAAGATTTTAGATATTGGTGCAGGAAAGATGAAAATTCACACTAATATAATGAAAAGAGAAGGGTTGAATGTTTTTACTTGTGATTATAGTGAAAATAGTGATTATAGTGGAGATTTTAATGAAATCAATTTTGAGAACGAAGAGTTTGACGGAATTTGGTGTTCTCATACTCTAGAACATCAATTAAACACAAACCTTTTCCTTAAAAAAATTAATAAGATAACTAAAAATAATGGAATAATATGTATAACTGTTCCACCCTTTAAAAAAAGAATGGTAAATAATCACTTTAGTTTGTGGACGGGGGATTTATTACTCTATAATTTAATTTTAGCGGGGTTCGATTGTAAAAATGCTATTTGTTTTTCTTATGGTTATAATATAAGTGTTTTTTTCAGGAAAACTCTTATTGATTTAGAATTAAAACACTATAGCCAACGAAAACTTAAAGTTGTTAGGAAATATTTTCCAACTAAAGGAGAGTTAAATGGATAAAAATAGTAAAATCTTGATTCAAGGTGGATATGGTTTTAGAAACTGGGGAGATGATTTACAGTTATGGAATAATGTTCGTATTTTAAAGGAAAAAGGTTATAAGGATATAACCGTTATGTCTCCTAGCGGTTATATAGGGGAAATGTGCGATACTAAAATAACTCAATCAACACATACTATATATCCAAAACTCGTTAGGGGAAATGATACATTTTTATTCCAACAGTTTTGTTTGATTGATGGTGCATTAAAAAATAATAGATTATCGTTATTAGGTAAAAAACAACAAAGACTAATAGAAACTATTAAGAAATGTGATGTATTTTTCTTTTCTGGTAGTGGAACTATAAATACTAGGCATTGTTATGGACTAATGATTTTCTTAACTCCTGTAATGATTGCACATCATCTAAATAAAACTATCATAATGTCAGGTCAAGGTTTTACTCCTATGAATAACACAAAACTAGAAAAGTTTATAGGTGGTGTTATAGGTAATTCTAATAAAATATTTACTAGAGATTTTTCAGAGGGATTAAGAGCCTTAAGGAAAACAAAAATAGATATGGATAAAGTAGTATCTGGTATAGATGATGCATTTACAAGTCCTGCTGGAAAAGTTGATTTACCTAAGAATACTATAGGTATTAATTTTTCTTGTTTTATAGTTCCTAGAATACAAAAAGAACTTTATGAGTTAGCTGTTTTGTTAAAAAAGAATAAATATAATCCTATATTTAATTACTTTCAAAATGAAAAAAGATTAGAAGAATCTACTACTAAAGGAGATTTTCCTATTCATTATTTTGATAGTCCTAAAAATGTTGTAGGATTTCATAAGGCTTGCTCAGGAGTAGTTAGTATGAGATATCATTCTATGATATTAAGTTTAGCTCAACAAACTCCCGTAGTAAATATATCTAGAGATGAATACCAATACTCAAAAGTAAAGGCTATTATTAATGAAACTAAAATAGAAAACCTAAGTATAAGTTTCGGAGAAACTACTAGGGATAGTTTATACTCTACTTTAATGAAAGCTATAGAAACTCAACCAACTAAGTTAAAAGAAATAA
>Ga0207997_1000277_pt1 | contig 25937 bp, 20 predicted proteins | sample AntAceMetag02UKN_FD_184777 | JGI IMG/M metagenome (GOLD analysis project Ga0207997, IMG submission 184777) | Saline lake microbial communities from Ace Lake, Antarctica - Antarctic Ace Lake Metagenome 02UKN (SPAdes) (version 2) | ecosystem: Environmental > Aquatic > Non-marine Saline and... | reverse complement strand
AATAAATCTATTTCTTGTTCTGTAAATAGTTTTTTACTCATTTTTTTACCTCTCTTCTAGTATACAAAAAAAGAACCTATAATTAGATGCCTTTTTCAAAGTGTCTATATTATAGGTTCCATTTTATGGTAACTTTTCTTTTTTAATTTTTAGTTTCATAAGAATGAAATTCCTTTCAATTAATATATATTTTTTAAAAAGAAATATATTATTATACTAACATAAATCATCTTTCTATACTACATTACTCTTAATGTTTACTTTATTATTAAAAGTAAACAGATTATTGTCTGATATCTCAAAAATTGCTAAACCATACTAATGCCTTGATAAGAATAGTTTATTATCATAAATATCACCTACATATACTATTGATTACTACTTCATTGACGATTATTGCAGTAAATAGTATTAAGATATCAAATTTTGAATAATATATCAAATTGCCATTAAATTATTAGGAAAAATCACACATTCAATTGCTACTTGAGTTAATTCAATTACTAATTTTTATTCAATCATTAGATATTATGTTATCATATAGTGGATAAGGAGTTGAGACTATGAATAATGAAAATATTGGAAAATTTTTACAAGAATTAAGATTGAGTAAAAATCTAACTCAAGCCAATGTAGCACAAATTTGTAATGTCACTCATCAAGCTGTTTCACAATGGGAGAACGGAAAAGCTCTTCCAGATATAGAAGGCATGAAATCGTTGAGCGAATTATATAGTATAAGTATTAATGGGATATTAGATTGTAAGAGATCAGATAACGAACTTCAGCCTGTGACTGCTACAGGAACTAAAAATGAAGAGGGAGTACCATCAAAGACTTTAACTGTGCTATTAATATCCTTTGTTATGTTTGTATTATCTTTCATTCTGATAATAGTAGGATTATTTAGTAGAGTTTTACCTTTAATGATTCTTCCTGCGTTTATAATTAGTATGTTTCAGTCATTATATATATTTATTACAATGCGTAAAAGCAAAATAAATACAACATATATTAATATTAACAGTGTAATTTCTTTTATTTCTTTTATATTTTTCATAATATCATCTATACTTTTTATTGTATACCTTAATCATGGATTAGATGCATTTGGTTATATACAACCATTAATATACGCTATTCTTACTTTAACATACTTCTTATATAGTAAATATTTAACTGAAGAGAATAATGATATTCAGCCAGGAAAATCTCTATGGAATAGCGTCACAAACCACAAAGAAAGTATCATTTATTATGTTTCTCTAATTTTTCCTACTTTCTTAGCTATTGCTCTCCTATCTGATTCTTCATATAACGAGGGGGTAATTAACTCGATTATATGCATATTACTAACGCTATATCTTATTACTCTTTTAATTTTATTAGTTATCATAGCGTTGAAAAAACGATTCAAACTTCTAGCGTTAATAAACCTATGTATATCAAGTGTTGGTATGACAATATTTGTTTTATATGAGTGGGTTTTTGATTATAATTCATTCATTAATATTAATATTGAAAGCATCTTGATGGTAATCTTAGTTGCGGCATCAATATCACTTCAAATTTATGGATATGTAAAATTTATAGGTCACAAGAAAGTTTCTTTATAACAGAAGAAGATGTTTTATTATATATTTAGTGCTATCAAAAATAGGATAGCACTTTTTATATAGGATTTGTCTCTTTAAGGAAAGTGTAACTATATAGTATTAATAATTATATTGTGTTAATAAATATACATGAATAATTGAAAATGCATATCATTTTTGTTAGTATAGTATTATAATAATATTTATTAAGCAGCAATTAATTTTGACTTATATATTCTAAATAGGCATTTTTTATTTTGTATTACATTCTATAAAGTTGTGGAGGAGATATAAATGAGATTAAGAAGAGTAGTTTTTATGATTTTAATATTATTCTTAGTAAGTTGTGCTGAAGATACAACCTTACTTCAATCAACTAGTGATACAACTATAGTGCAGACTGAAATTATAGATAATGAAGCACCACATCTTTTTGTTAATGCAACTTATATAGATATTTTTGAAGGTGAAAGTTTTGACTTTGAGAATTTATACATAGCAGCTTATGACGATGTCGATGGAGATTTATCTAATAAAGTCAGGATTAGTAACACGGATACTTCAAAATTGTTATTTGGTGTTCATAAAATAGTATTTAAAGTAAGTGATTATTCTGGAAATACCGCAACTTATACTCTTACAGTAAATGTTAGCAAAGTTCATTTAACTTTAACTGAAGTTTATACGAAATTTAGTAAAAATATATCAACTTTATCTGACGTATATAAAGCAGATGATAAAATATTAGTTTTGAGTTGGACTATTTCTGAGAATGATTGGCCACCAGAATTAGGATACACGGGAATACTTTCTTACCTATTAATTTATGATACAGTAAGTGGGAAAATAAATACAATTGACCTTAACACAGAATTTGAAGATGTAGACTATTCTTCTGTTGTGGCTATTGGTGACTATTATTATGTAACTGGGAATTTGTCTATTCCTGAACAAGAAATAAATACATCCATAATACTAAAGATTAATCATGAAAATGAAATAGTTGAGACTATTTTACTGCCAAATGTAGAGATTGAATATACTTATGGATTCGCTATTAATGACTTAAACGAAATTGGTATTTTTGGTAGAAGTGTAATTGATAATAAATCACACTTTTATATTTTAGATGAAGAGTATGAAATAATCTTAACATATACTTCAGACACGAATGCGTATTTTCAATTAAGGGATATTATAGCTGATGGAAATGATTTTGTAGTTTTAGGTTCACAAGCTCAAAATATAGTGTTAAACCCAGATGATGCAGAATTAATAGATGGAATACTATTTAAAGCTAATTCAGAATTAGGAATAGTTTGGTCCTATGATATAGAAGAGCCTGGATATGATTCAATGTACCAAATTATATTAGTAGACAATGAGTATGTAATATCTGGATTAAAAAAAACAAGTAGCTTCTTATTAGTAGTTTCAAAAACGGGAGAATTTGTTTCTAGGAATACTATCGAAAACAGTTATTATTTTGGTGCAGGATATTTTAGCCAAAATGAGAATGGTTATGTTTTTGGGTGTCTTAGTTATGTGAATGTAGGTAGTACAGAATATAGCGCTTCTTTTGTGTATATGGATCAGGAATTTGACTATCAGGGTATAGTAACTATTCATTTCACTGATGAAGATGTTTTTTGTCAAGTTAATCCAATAATTATTGGTGATTCAGTCTATCTTATATATCCTTCAGATTTAATAGGAGAAGGTCATTTAATCCGAATAGTTAAAGTTGAAGGCTTGATTAATTGAATATGTAATAGAATAAATACTTATATGAGTGGGAGGGTAAAATTTGGAAAACACTAAAATAGAATCTAAAATTGTATATAGTATAGGTTTTATAGTTATATACATTGGTTTGTTTTTTCATTACATAGGATTTGGCTATGGAGATTTGCTATATAGTATGTCAGAATTTTTTAATCCTACATTGGAATATATATTTATATCTTTAGGTTTAGGTATTATTTTATACGAAATATATAGTAGTAAAGCAATTATAAAATTCTATAAACAACTATTTATTAATAGAAAATCATTTTTGTATTTAGCTCTTGTTTTGTTTGGTATAATTATATTTGGAATTTTACCATTGCTACCAGGAACATGGATGTTTTATTTAATGCACTTAGGAATATTGTTTTTTTGTATATATCTTTCTATTAAGTACAGTTATCTATATATCACAACATGTATTCTTGTTTTAATTGAAACTATTGAAAAAACTCTATGGATGATAAATGGGAATACAAATGATTTTGGGTTTATGATTTTGTTTTTTCTTGTTGTTACTGTAAATGTTATAGTATTAGTCGACGGTATAGTGAAGCTAATAAAAAGAAAAAATAGTATATTTAGTTTTATCTATCTGTTAATAAATGGGTTGGTTGTTGTTACACTTATATTTGTAAATAAAATGTTACATTTTGGGAATTTAGTAGCAAAAGATCAATATTTCTTCATTTGGATTCTACCAATATTTTTAATGGTATTAGGAATTGTTTTACTTACAAAAAAAATAAAAGTTAAAAAGTCTTTAAACAGCAAACAAATAATATAGAAGATAATGACTCATTATAAATATACAAAATATATAAAGGAAAAGGAATGAAGTATGAGTAAAAAAATATATATAATTACAGGGCCTGCTGGAGTAGGAAAATCAACCATTTCAAAAGCGTTAGCTAGAAAGCTATCAAAAAGCGCATATATAAATGGTGATATGATAAGTCATATGGCTGTTGCAGGTAGAGAGAACCCTTGGGAATCAAAAGATTCACATGAATTAATATTAAAAAATATCAATGATTTAACTAGCAATTTCTTGACAACTGGTTATGACGTTGTTATTGATTGGATATTTCTTTGGGGAAATATAAAAAAGTATATGTTAAATTGGATTAATGAAGGTATTGAAGTTCATTATGTAATATTATGGTCTAAAGAGAGTATAAACAAACTTCGTGATGAGAAAAGACCTTTAGATATACAAATGGGTAAGAGGGTTCAGGTTTTACGCAATGAATTCTTAAACTCTAAAGCTGATTCAAGATTTTACCTAGATAATACGAATGATTATATTGATGATGTTTTATCTTTAATAGTCAATGATAATAGATTTTTGATTTCTAGGCGAGACCTTTAAAATGGTCTCTTTTTTCTGTACAATTCTTCTAATATTTTCATAATTATGCTAAAACTATATTTCTCTTAAGGTTCATTTAAGGTGAGTTATATATTATATTACTGTAGTAACAAAATAGGACAAGGAGAATTATTATGAAATCAGGGAAAAGATTAATAGTATTATTTATAAGTTTGATAATTATATGTCTCTTTGTAATCTCATGCGATAGTTTAACCGTAGAGAGTACTAGTACAAATACAGTAAACGAAGTTACTGATATAACAGATACAACTTCAAGCGATAACTTGAACAATAATGAAACCGAAACTGAAAGTAAAATCGAAAGCGAAAGTAAAACCGAAACTGAAAGCGAAATGGTTAATGAGGTAATATATCCTCATGATGAAGTTTTAGAAGTAAATATTGAAATAAGCGCTGATAATTATCAGAGCTTAAAGATAAATGCAATGGATGAAGTGTATTACACATGTAATATTACATATAATGGTTATACATTATCTAATGTAGCTATTAGAACAAAAGGTAATTCAAGTTTAAGAGATGTATATACTTCTGGTAGTGATCGTTTTAGTTATAATATTGATTTGAATTATTTTGAAGACCAAGATTTATTTGGTATAGACAAAATAATATTAAATAATTTGTTTATGGATCCATCAATGATAGCTGAGTATCTAACTTATGAAGCTCTTGATTCTTTAGGCACAGTATCATCAAGAACAACCTTTGTTGCTTTGTCAATAAACGATGAGTATTATGGATTATACTTATCAGTTGAACAGGTAGGAAATGAATTTTTAGATACAACTTTTGGAAATTCTGATGGAGAACAATATAAACCAGATAGTGGATTTGGTTCTTCTCTAAATTATATTAGTGATACAACAATTTATTCAGGGCTTGTAAATAAAAACACTGATGATTTATCTAATGAAGCAATAATAGAATTATTAGAAAAAATAGACTCAGGTGAAGATTTAACTGGGATATTCAATGTAGATAGTTATCTTAAGTATCTAGCAGTTTCAACTTATACAGTTAATCTAGACTCATATCAAGGCGGTATGTACCATAATTATTATTTGTACAATAACAATGGTGTATTTGAATGGATTGCTTGGGATCTTAATATGTCTTTTAATGGATTCCCTGGCGTTCAATTATCAGATTCTGAAGCAGTATTATTTTTGATTGATGAACCTGTTGTTAATAGTATGAGTAACTATCCATTGATTGAAGCAGTTCTATCAAATGAAACATACCTCGAATTATATCATACATATTTAAACGAATTATTAGATGGATATTTTGATTATGATACATTCCAAGAGAGAGTTGTTGAAATAAGCGATATGATAAACGAGTATGTAGAAAATGATTCAAACAGTTTCTATTCTTATTCAACATATCAAAAAGCATTATTTACATCAACAACTTCTTCATATAGCATTCTAGAATTTGTAGAAAAGCGAAATGCTAATATAGAAGCACAATTATCTGGAGAAATAGCAAGTACAAATAATGGCCTAGGTAATGTAGTTGATAATCAAAAGCCAAATCAACCACGAAGGTAATATCGAATTCAATATAAAAAAGAATAAAAATAATAGAGTTTCCAATCCGGAAATTCTATTTTTGTTTGAAAATGTTAAATATTTTTTATTTACTTTAAAGTTAGAACTACGATAATTTATGTATTCTCTAGAATAAAGTTTAGAATTTTGCTAGAATATATACATAACTTACTAATTAACAAAAGGAGATTCTTTATGAATACTAGAAAAATTATATTAGATTGTGACCCAGGGCATGATGATGCAATAGCAATTTTACTTGCTGGTAATAATCCAAAGCTAGATTTACTAGGTATCACAGTAGTAGCAGGAAACCAAACTTTAGAGAAAACAGGTATTAACACGTTAAATATATGTCAATATCTTGATATAGATGTACCGATATGTTTAGGGTCAGCTAATCCAATTATAAAAAATATTGAAATATGTGATGTTATTCATGGTGAAACTGGTCTAGATGGATTTGACTTTGAACCACTAAGAAGAGACTTTGATAAGCGAAATGCAATTGAATTTATTGTGCAAACCGTAAAAGAGAGTAAAGAAAAAATAACTATAGTAACAACTGGGCCTATGACTAACTTAGCTCTAGCGATTAAGTATGATCCAATGATTCTTCAAAACATTGAAGAAGTAGTTTTGATGGGTGGTTCATATGCTAACGGTAATGTATCACCGGCTGCTGAATTTAATATTTTTTCTGATCCTGAAGCCGCGTATATAGTATTTAATTCAGATGTTAAAGTTACCATGATTGGTTTAGATGTAACTAGAAAAGTCTTAGTTTTACCAGAGATAATATCTAGAATGGAAAAAATCAATAGTAAAGCTTCTGTTTTGTTTACAAAATTAATGAAAGTATTTAATGAGAATCAAAACAAAGTATTTGGTCTAGCAGGCGGGCCGTTACATGACCCTGTAACTATTGCATATTTATTAGACCCTTCAATTCTAGAACTTAAACCTGTTCACTGTGATATTGATATATCGCATGGTTCAAGTTATGGAAGAACAAATTGTGACATATTTGACTATATGCACTTAGAAAAAAATACATATTTAGCAATGGACATTTCTACGAGTAAGTTTTGGGATATTGTTGAAGAAGGATTAAAAAGGTAAAGACACTTAAGCTAGAATTGTCATCTTGCTTAATGATATAAAATATACTGCTTGGAGGAATAATATGAATGTTAATAAATTAAAAACCTTAGAAAATGAATTCTTAGGTATATACCCCGAAGGCTTTAATTCTGAAGACATGATTAAAGTAGGTAAGAAGCACAACGTTGGAAAAATGAGTAAATATGTAATTAAAACTTGTAGTAAAAAAAATCTAAAAAAGGGATTAGAAATAATTCCTGAATTAGTGAAAATAATAACTAGATCCTCTATGGTTAGCGTGTTTGAAAAGATGAGATTTAGAGATTTAATCAAAGAGTTTTCTGAAGAAGAAAAATTATTGCTTGTAAATGCAATTTATGAGAATCTCTATGGAGACGAAGAAGCAGGTTTCAATGAACTGGTATATTTATTAAAACCATATAAGTTAGCTAAGTGGACGATTATCTCTTCTTTTAGAGCATATTATAATCTTGATTATGATGTGTTCATGAAACCAACAACAGTAAAAAAAATAGTTAAATTTTTAGAACTAGAAGATATTACGTATAATGCTACACCAAACTATTATTTCTATTTTGTTTATAGAGGGTATATTAACAAAATGAAACAAGTGGTGGATAAAAATTTAAGACCTTCTAATCCAGCATTTTCAGGGTTTCTAATGATGAGTATTGATTGGATTATAAACTCGGCTTTATAAAATACTAATAATACCTATTTTGGGATAGGTTATGGTATTATATATAAAACTTTGAGGAGAAAAATATGAAATTGTATATTGATGAATCATCGGCGCCTCAAATTGAAATAGATGGAAAGAAAATATTATTTGCTAAATTACTAATGAAAGAATAGCGGAAATAACATGAATTTATTACAAATAGGAATTAGTGTTTTTTGTTTTATTGAAGTACTTAATATAATCATTCTGTATTTTATGTCTGAATCAAAAATGGGGAATGGTGTTGGTGTGTTCGATGCGTATCACAAATCGGTCAAAGATCCTAAAACTTGCGAATTTGTTAAGTATTTAGTTAATTGGGTGGCTGGTGCTAAATTGATATTTATTATGGTTGGTATAATAGTAGTAATAGTTGGTAATTATAACACTCAATTATTCACTGTAGTTGCTTTAATAATCTCGATATTATCATTCTATTGGAAACTATTTCCAGCAATAAAAAGACTAGATAAATTAGGTGAAATCTCACCTAAAGGATACTCAAAAACTTTGAATTATATGATCGTTACTTTCGTATTAGGTTTTGCGGTTGTATTAGTAATAGAATTACTAAGCTAATTCAAAATGATTTAATTATATGAATATCTTCAAAGGTAACTATGGTTAGGTTTGAAGATATTTTTTTTGCAACATATATATCTAAATATAGCATTATTTAAAAAACGTATAAGGGTATGTAAAATATAGATAACACTTACTGCTTGAAATGAATTAAAATATATGTTGGACTAATGTAGATTTTCTTACTGTTAGTATAGACAGTTTTATGCAGTAGTATTTTGTTGTTTTACATCTCATAAAGAAATGTATAATTCATAATTATATAATTTAACATTCTTAATTATTTCATGTTTATAAACTCTGTTTAACGGAGCAAATTCACTATTGCAATATCTAAGATAAATAGTATAATGTAATATGGTAATCTATATTATAGAAAAAGGAGAATTATAATGGCAAAAAGAGTATTAATTGTTGGCGGTGTTGCAGGCGGAGCATCAGTAGCAGCAAGAGTAAGAAGACTTGATGAACAAGCAGAAGTAACAATGTTTGAAAGAGGTCCAAACGTATCATTTTCAAATTGTTGCTTACCTTTCTTTCTAAGTAGAACTATTGAAGAAAGTGATAGTCTTGTTTTAATGGATCCAGATCAATTTGAAAAACAATACAATATTAACGCTAAAGTTAATAGTGAGGTAATTCAAATTAAATCTGAGGAACACAAAGTAGTAGTTAAAAATGTTTTAACAGGTGAAACTTATGAGGAAGAATATGATAAATTATTCTTATCTCCAGGGGCAAATCCAATTATGCCGAAATCAATTAAAGGAATTGACGGGAAACATGTATTCCCAGTAAGAAACGTTGTGGACATTGTTAAAATTGATGACTACGTTAAAAACAACAATGTAACAGATGTAGCTGTTGTCGGTGGTGGATTCATCGGTATCGAAGTTATGGAAAACCTAAAAATGTCAGGTATTAATGTAACTTTAGTGGAAGCTGCGAATCAAGTAATGATTCCATTCGATAAAGATATTGCTCAATTATTACAAACTGAAATTATAAATAACGATGTTGATTTAATAGTTAGTGACGGATTAGCTGAAATCAAAAAAGATTGTATAGTTACTGCTAGTGGTAAAGAAGTGAAAGCTCAAGCTGTAGTTATGGCAATTGGTGTAAGAGCGGAAGTTTCATTAGCTGTTGCAGCTGGTGTTGAACTTGGTGTTACAGGTGGAATTAAAGTAGACCATAACTATCAAACAAACGTTCAAGATATATATGCTGTAGGAGATGCTATTGAAACATATTGCTCACTTACAAGAAAACCTACAAGATTAACCTTAGCTGGACCTGCTCAAAGACAAGCAAGAGGTGCTGCTGATCATATGTACGGAAGAACTGTACAAAACAAAGGTGTAATCGGATCAAGTTGCGTTCATATCTTTGGATTAAACGCTGCTAATACTGGATTAAACGAAAAACAATGTATCAACGCTGGAATTCAATATGATTACGTATATATAATTCCTGGAGATAAAGTTGGTTTAATGCCTACCTCTAAAATAATGCATTTGAAATTATTATTTGAAGTGCCTACTGGGAAAATATTAGGATGTCAAGCTGTTGGTAGAGGAAATGTTGACAAACGTGTTGATGTTATTGCTACTATGGTTACTATGGGTGGAACATTAGAACAACTTAAAGAATTAGAGTTATGTTATTCTCCAATGTTCTCAACTGCAAAAGATCCACTTAACCATGCTGCATTAGTTGCTTTAAATATTTTAAACGGAGATTTTAAACAAGTTAAAGTATCTGAAATTAGAGATATCGTTGAAAACGGTGGTTATATAATCGATGTTAGAGAACCTAACGAATGGGCAGAAGGACATATCAAAACTGCACATAATATTCCTATGAGTGAATTCAGACAAAGATTAGATGAAATCCCAACTGATAGACCTGTATACTTACATTGTAGATCTGCTCAAAGATCATATAATGTTACAAGAGCATTAGTCAATTTAGGATTCACAAATGTATACAATATCTCAGGTTCTTATTTAGGAATTTGTTGCAACCAATATTTTGAAGATGTACAATTAAACAGAGATAAAATTGTGACAAACTACAATTTTAAATAATATTTTATGACGGAGGAAAAATGAAAGCTTTAAGTAAAAGACAACTGATCGAAGCAATTGTTGGTTTCGCAGTTATCGCGCTAGTATTAGTGCTAGGTTTCGCAGGTGCATTCGCATCAGGAACAGTATTCGTTAAATGTTTAATCGGGTTAGGTTTTGGTTATGCGTTAACAAGAGGTGATTTTGGTTTTGCTGGTTTATCTAACAGAGCTTGTAGAACTGGTTCTACAAAACTACTTAGATCATTATTAGTAATGTTTGTTATATCAGCTATGATAGTTGGTGCATTCATCGTTGGTGGAAGTAACCCTTCACTATGGGTTAACCCAATTTCTTGGGGATTATTATTCGGAGGGATCTTATTCGGTATTGGTATGGCATTCTCTAGTTGTTGTGCTACTGGCGTTCTACAAGATGTACCATTAGGATTTAGCCGTGCATTAATCACATTAGTATTTTTTGGAATCGGTGTATTCTTAGGATTCCCATTAATGTCAAGTGGATTTGTAAGAAACTCATTATTCACTTCTGGTGGAGCTTATAACGGTGTTTTCATGGTTGATTGGTTCTCAAACGGGGGAACTAACATGGCTGCTGGTGTTGTTGGAGCTTTAATAGTTACAATAATATTTGCTGTATTAGTTGGCTTATTAGCTAAATGGTACCAAAAAAGAGTTGCTAAAAACTTCCCTGCTCAAGAAGTAGAAGTTGTTGAAGCAAAAGAAGTATCTGTTTGGAATAGATTCTTTGTTAAAAAATGGTCAATGACTCAAACTGCTGTTATTATCGCATTAATATTCGGATTATTATATGCTGTAACAAATACAGGTTGGGGAGCTTCAACTGTATATGGTAACTGGTTCGGAACTATATTAGTTAAATTTGGTGCTGACTCTGCAAATCTTGCAGCTTGGACAGGAAGACCTGAAGCATCATTTACTACAGCATTATTCAGTTCAGCTGGATACATGCAAAACATTGGTATCATTGTTGGTGCTTTTGTTGGGCTATTATTGTCAGGTAAATTTGTTGACATATTCAAAGCTGGATTAAAAATCAAACCTTTAGAAATCTTATTATTCGCTGCTGGTGGTTTACTACTAGGATTCGGTACAAGATTATCATTAGGTTGTAATGTTGGTGCATTATACACTCCAATTACTAACTTCTCATTAGCTGGATGGTTCTATTTCTTCTTCTTATTCGCAGGTGGATGGATTGGAAACAAAATCAGAAAAGCGTTCTATGTTAAAGTAGATCCTACTAAAGTTAGATAATTGAAATTTTAAATATTTAATTACAATAAGTCTTTAATCGATCGGGATTAAAGACTTATTTTTTTATTTTTAGTTATTTCAAAATGTATTGGTTTTTATTGATTCTTTATAATATAATATAGGTAGTAAATTTATATATCTAAGGATGGATTTTATGAAATATAAAAGAACGGTAGTTTGGCTTATAGTTATTGCTTTATGGTTTCTTTTAACGATGTATCAACTAAAAGAAGGCTTCAATAAAGCAGTGGTTATTCCAAATCCATATACAGTAGTAAAAAGTTTTATACATTTATGTAAGAATGGATATGCAGGACAAACTCTATGGAGTCACATGGGTGCGAGTTTGGGCAGATTGTTAACAGCTATATTTTTTGCTATTATAACAGCTATACCATTGGGGCTATTGTGTGGGTATATAAAGAAGATTGAAACTGTTGTTTCTACTATAGTTGAATTTATTAGACCATTGCCTCCATTAGCTTATTACACAATCATTATATTAGCTACACAGATTGGTAACACATCTAAAGTTATATTATTATTTATAGCTGCATTTGCACCAATTTATATAGCGTGTGTTCAAGCAGTAAAACAAGTAAGACAAGATTACATATTATCAGCTAAAACACTTGGAGCTAATGGTGTACAGATTTTCACAAATGTCGTATTACCTAGTGCGCTACCTAATATTTTTACAGGATTGAGAACCGCTATAGGCGTTGCTTATACAACGCTTGTCAGTGCGGAAATGGTAGCTGCTGTGTCAGGCCTTGGTTATATGATTTTATATGCTTATAACGTTTTCCAAACAGAAGTTGTGTTTGTGGGAATTATATTAATAGGAATATCAGCTATTTTATTAGATGACATTCTAAAATGGACAGAGAAAAAAATCGTCTTTTGGAAAGGAAAAGCTTAATGAAGAAAATACAAATATTGTTATTGCTTATGCTTATGGTTTTATTTACTGGTTGTTCTAAAGATGAAAATGTAGTTAACATTGGCTTACTAAGAGTTCCTAATGATGCTATGTTGGCTGTTCAAATGGGATTGTTTGAAGAAAAATTTGGAGAATTGGGATACGAAGTTAATTATTATAATTTTGATTCAGGAACTGAAGCAAACCAAGCTATTGTTACTGGACAAACAGACTTTGCAACAATGGGAAATATTAACGGTTTAGTTGCTTTAGGAAGATATTTGGATGCTGAATTAATTTGGATTCATGAGACTCTAGGAGCTGCAGAAGCGTTAGTAGTTAAAGAATCAGCTAATATAAATACAGTGGAAGATTTCGAAGGAAAAGATATGACTATTGCTACACCTTTTGCATCTACTGCACATTATATTTTGCTTAATGTTTTGGCAGAAGCTGGAATGGAAGATGAAGTACACTTATTGAATATGAATACAAGTTCTATTGTAGCTGCTTGGCAAAACGGAAGTATTGATGCTGCATATACATGGTTACCTACATTAGATATATTAGTTAATGATGGTGGCAAAGTATTAGTATCAAGTGAAGATATGATAGAAAAAGGATATATGACTGCTAATATAGAATTAGTAAGAAAAACATTTTCAGAAGAACATCCTGAATTAGTACAAGCTTACATTGAATGTATGGCAGAAGCTAATATATACTTTATTGAACATAGACAAGATGCTATTGATAAATTAGCTATTGAACTTGATGTAGATGCAGAAGACATAGAAATCCAAGTTAACGGATCAAATTGGACTAGCCTATCCGAGATGCAAAATGAGACGTTTATCAGTGGGTACGTAGACACAATGTTTGAACAAACAGTGTTCTTACTAGAACAATCGTTACTAGACAGAGTTGTGACTAGAGAAGAAGTAGCTATATTTATAAATAATTCATATACATTGGAAGTTGAAAATGAAGAAAGTAATTGATATCAACAATGTAAGTGTTGATTATGATAATGATGAAGAAACTTTAGGGGCTTTAAATGATGTTTCTTTAGAGATAAATGAAAATGAATTTGTTTGTATTCTAGGACCATCTGGTTGCGGTAAGTCTACTCTATTAAAAGCTATTGCTGGATTTATAAAACCGGTTAAAGGTGAAATACTTATGAATGGCATAAAAATAGTATCTCCGGATAAATCGAGAGGTGTTGTATTTCAAGAACCAAATCTGTTTCCTTGGTATACAGTAAATCAGAATGTGTCAATGGGTCCTAAATTAGCTAAAGTTGCTAAGAAAGACATAGATAGTATGGTTAATAAATATCTTGCTCAAGTAGAATTAGAAGAATATAAAAACGCAAAAGTGTTTGAACTATCTGGTGGGCAAAAACAAAGGGTTGCTATTGCTAGAACTCTTGCCAATAATCCTGAAGTTATTTTAATGGATGAACCATTTGGCGCTTTAGATAGTTTTACTAGAAAAAAGATGCAAATAATGATAAGAGATTTATGGGAAAAAAATAATTCAACAATTTTCTTTGTTACACATGATATAGATGAAGCTTTATTACTTGGTACAAAAATCTATGTTATGCGTAGAGGCGAAAAAAGCATTGTAAAAGATTACAATATTGAATACACTTATAGGTTACTTAAAAATTCAAAAGAAAGAATCGTTGAAGAAAAAGGGTTTATTAAGCTTAAGGAAGAAATAATAGGTTTGTTAGAAGAATAAAAACAAAACAGTGGGAAAAATCCACTGTTTTTTTTAGATTGCATTTATTTTTTGATATGACAATTCATTTCTAGTACTAAGGAAGTAATATAAAAATTCAAGTAATTAAATTCATGTTCTATATATGTAGTAAATGTAGTAGTAAAAGTAGATGTTTCAGAGGTTATATTTACAGTATTAGTTGTCATTGAAGCACAACTTATTAAGTATTAAGTTGCAAAAAAGAAAAACCAATATAAACAATTTTTTCATAAATAAAACCCATTGTTAAACTTATCCGTTTTTTACCATAAATTTATGTGTGATACTTAGTGAATGCAATACAAAACTCTAATGTGAATTTATCGCCAAATTCTGCCATTGATAATTCTATCAATTTGATAGAAAAATCTTGAGTAAAAATAATGTATTAAACTTCTGTATAACTATTGATTTGTAAGCGTTTGTATATTATACTATTATCAAATAAAATAGAATAAAGATATATAATTATATAAATATATCATATAACGTCCCTATTGAATTAGGGCGCATTTTAGGAGGAAATATTTTGGCAGAACAAACAAAAAGAAGACTAACAATGAAAAATGTTTTTTCATATGCAGTCGGTGATTTATATGGTGGAGGAGCTTTCTTCATTATTGGTGCATTATTTTTAGTATTTTTAACGGACGTAGTAGGATTAAGACCAGTTTTAGCTGGTTCTATTATACTTATTGGTAAGTTCTGGGATGCAATTAGCGACCCTGCAATGGGATATATCTCAGATAATACGAAGAGTAAGCATGGCCGAAGAAGAATTTACTTCCTTATAGGTATAGCACCTATATTTGTATCATGGTTTTTATTGTGGAGTAATTTTGGAATTCAAAGTGCTGCTGGAAAATTCATTTACTATTTATTAGTATATTTACTTTTTAATACAGCTTTCACATTAGTTATGGTTCCATATAACGCGATGCCTTCAGAAATGACTTCAAATTATAAAGAACGAACTAAGTTAATTACTGTGAGAATGCTATTCTCACAAGGTGGAATGCTTTTAGGAGCTGTTTTACCTTTAACAATAGTTTCTATGTTAGGATCTCCTAGTACTGGATATATGGTAATGGCTACTATATTCGGTTTAATTTTCTCAATTCCTTGGATTTTTGTTTTTAAAGGAACCTATGAAAGAGAAAGAAAAGAAATAAAAGAAAGAAAAGAATTATCAGTTAAGGCAATAGCTAAAAAAGTAGGTAAAGATTTTGGCTCAACGGTTAAAAATAAATCTTTAAGAGTACAGATAGGTATGTATATTGCTGCTTATGTATCTATGGATGTTTTTAATGCTTTATTAATATACTATATTAGAGATTACATTTATAGAGGTGTTAATATGGGCGGAAACTATCAACTTCTATTAGGAACGGTTGTTATCTGTCAAATGCTATCAATGTTAATAGTATTAAAATTTGTTAATAAGTTTGGAAATGCAAAAACATATAGAATTCATGCTTTAACTTGGTGGGGAGCTTTAGTAGCTATGATATTTATCCAACCAGGGGCTCCATTCCTATTGGTATTAGGTATCGGTATTGTTATTGGGTTTGGATTAAGTGGATGTGTTATGACACCATATAATATGTTAGCTTTTGTTGTTGATGCAGATGAAATGATTACGACTAAAAGACGTGAAGGTATTTATGCTGGAATGATGACTTTCTTAAGAAAAATAGCTCAAGCATTAGCTTTATTCCTAGTAGGGGTAGGTTTAGAATATTTTGGATATGTAGCTCCAATTGATGAAGTAGTTCAAATACAATCACTTGAAACTTTAAACGGCATTAAATTGGTATTCTTTATTGCTCCTTTATTGTTAATTACATTAGGTGTTATATCATCATTTAGATTTAAAATCACACCTAGAAACCATAAAATTTTGATGTCTGAAATTGAAAGACTTAAAAACGGGGAATCAAAACAAAATGTTTCAACTGAAACAAGAAAAGTCGTTGAAAGCATTACAGGTCTAGATTATTCTAAACTTTATCATAGTGAGGATGAATAACAATGTTAAAAGTTACAAGTAGTGGTTTTGAAATATATATAGGAGAACTACTGTTAATCAAGCATACTGAGGATATTCCAGCATTCTATCTAGGTAATAAAGATTTAAATATTTCGATGTTAAATGGTGATTTTGATATTAAGGATAATACAACTTATTATTCACTTAAAAATTATAAGATTACTGAAAATAAGATTATATTTGATGAATTAACTATTGATATTATTGAAATAGATGATGATTTATTGCATTTGGAATTGTCAAATACAGATAAACCTTTAAAGTTTAGAATTCAAGCAACCAAAGAGGAAAAAATATTCGGCTGTGGAGAACATTTCACAACATTAAATCTTAGAGGACATTCAGTTAGGAATCTAGTTGAAGAACATATTAGTAGAAAACAAATCTATAACAAAATATTAAGAAGAATTTTTGGTTTAAAACCAAAGAAGTGGAAATTTGAAGAATATAAAACATATTTTATTTCTCCAACGTTTATTTCAACGAAGAACTATTTCATACATACAGAAACAGATAGTTATGGTCGATTAGATTTTTCTAATCCAAACTATCATGAATTAACTTTCTTAACTATGCCAAAAGAAATAGTAATTGGTAAGGAAGATAGCCTTTTAGAGTTAAGTGGAAAACTTGCTAAACAAAGAGGAATTATGCCAAAATTACCGGACTGGATTTATGATGGTATGATTCTATCTATTCAAGGTGGGTCTAAGATTTGTGACGAGAAAGTAACTAAAATGTTAGATAGAGGCGCTAAGATTAATGGTATCTGGTCTCAAGACTGGTGCGGTGAACTATTTACAATGTTTGGTAAGCAAGTTCTATGGAATTGGGAAGAAAACAAAGAGTTATATCCTGATTTAGAGGAATATATCAAAAAATGGGATAAGTTAGGAGTTAAGTTCTTAACTTATATTAATCCCTATTTAAACGCTAATGAAGTAATGTTTAAAGAGGCATTAGATAATGATTACTTAGTTAAGAATCCTGATGGAACAGCTTTCTTAACAAAAGCTACTACATTTGATTTTGGAATAGTTGATTTAACAAATACGAAAGCATATGAGTGGTATAAAAATGTAATTAAAAATAATTATATTAAAATTGGTATTATGGGTTGGATGGCAGACTTTGGAGAATATTTACCTTTTGACTGTGTCTTAGCAAATGGTACTGGTGAAGAAATGCATAATCCATGGCCTGATTTATGGATTAAACTCAATAGAGAAGTTTTAGAAGAAACAAACATGTTAAATAAAATTGTTTTCTTTAATAGGGCGGGATATAAAGATAGTGTTAAATATACGACTTTAATATGGAATGGTGACCAACACGTGGACTTTACTGATGATTTTGGTATGGGTTCAGTTGTTAGGGCAACTTTATCTCTAGCATTAAGTGGGGTTGGAATAACTCATTCAGATGTAGGTGGATATACAACAGTACCGAAAATTAAAAGAAGTAAAGAACTATTTATTAGATGGATGGAAATGAATACGTTCACTCCAGTCTTAAGAGGACACGAAGGTAATAAACCTTGGGTTAACGCACAATTTGATACTGATGATGAATTAATTGATATGACGGTTAAATTCACTAACATTCACGCGATGTTGAAACCTTATTTGAAATCAGTTGAAGCTGAATATCAAGAAAAAGGTTATCCAATGATGCGACCAACATTTATGTATTTTGATTTATATACAGATCAATGTTACCTGTTGGGTAGTGATATATATGTTTGTCCTGTAATCAAAAAAAGAGCTAAGAAAATGGAAGTTACAATACCAAGTGATGCTTGGGTCCATTTATTTACCGGTAAATTGTATAATAAGGGTAAATACATAGTGGAAGTTCCATTAGGAACACCACCAGTATTCTATAAATCAGATTCTAAACATAAAAATATTTTTGAAGAGATTACTAAGTATATAGAAGGTTTATTTAGCTAAGGATTTAATTAAAGCATATGAACTGAATCTGTCTGCTACAGAACAAGTAGTATATATATATGATGAAGCGGTGAAAGATGACTTAGCGAAAGAAGATTTCAGTGCATCTTTTAAAATCGTCGAAAAGAACAGTAAATAAATAAAAAAGTATCTCTAATTTGAGGGATACTTTTTTTTATTCAAACAAAATGATATAATTTAATCAAAGGCAATTTAGGAGTATATTTATGTTGGAAAGTGATATGTATTTACCTATAAAAGAATATTTAGAAGAACTAGGTTATTCGGTTAAGGCTGAATTAAAGAATATTGATATCATAGCTAAAAAAGATGATTCTATTTTGGTGGTTGAAATGAAGAAACAAATATCACTGAAACATCTTTATCAAGGCTGTGATAGACAGAGAATGTTTGAAAATGTCTATTTAGCTATAATTGATCCGGGTTATAAAAAGAGAAGAACGAAAGCTTTTAAGGAAAAACTTCATATTCTTCATCGATTAAGACTAGGTCTGATAGTTGTTGATGTTCTAAAGAACAGAACAGAAGTATTATTAGATCCCAAAGAATATGTTTATAAAAGAAATAACAAAAAAAGGAGATTGTTACTTGAAGAATACTCGAACAGGAAATCCTCTCTAAACACAGGAGGTGTTACGAATAAAAAAATAATGACAGTTTATAGAGAACAGGTGATAGAAATTGGGAAAGCACTAATTAAAGCGCCTTTATCAATAAAAGAAATTAGAGAAATCACATCAAATCCAAAAACTTCAAGAATTCTAAATGATAACTATTATAAGTGGTTTGATAGAGTTGAGAGAGGAATATATAGATTAACTGAATTTGGTCAAAATGAAATCAAGAATTATGTTTAAAGGGAAATAGTTTACAATATTGATAGTTTTACAGTTAAACCTTTAGTATTATAATATAATATATATATAATACTTTGTGCAAATCATTTGAATTTCATATAGATTTATGAGAAAATATACAAAAATGAGGCGAAAATATGGTTGTTTTTAACGCAATACTTATAATTATTATTGCAATACTGTGGATGATTGTAGGAATAATAATTATAGGAAGTAATAAAGAGGTGGACAGCTAATGTATAATATTAGTTCTTTTTTATTCGTTCTACTAATCTTTAGTCGCAGCATTTTTATAATTTTTCTATGGGTAAGTATTGCCATATTGGGATTGTATATTTTCATTCTCGAAGGAAGAGCAATAATAACAAAATGGAGAATTCAAAGAGTTATGAACAGAATGAGAAGGAAGAGTGAAATTGAAGCTCCATCCAGTCCAATGAGTGGTTCATATAACAAAAAGAAAATAAATCAATTAAGAATCTTATGGTACTTAATTACTTTGTTATCAATTGTTTTAACGATAACATATTAAGGGGTGTAGAATATGAAAATAGGTAAAAAGCTTATTTTTGGTTTGTTTGCTATAATAGTGGGGATTGTTTTGTTACTTCAATTTGTACATGTAGTTGTTCAAGAAGTTCAACTTCAAGGAATAGGATTGATATTAGAGCCTTATAATGGTGAACTACATACAACAGAAATACAATACGCTTTGGGAACACCAATCACTGATCTTCCAGAACCAACTTTAGATGGTTTTGAATTTAATGGTTGGTATACCGATGAAGATTTGTCTAGTCCAATCGAACCTGGTGACAGGGTAAATGAGAGGACAGTTTTATATGCCAAATACACAACAATAAATTACACCATTCAGTATATGAACGGTGATGTTTTAGTATACGAAGAAACCTATCCTTATGATGGAGAAATAACTTTATTTACCAATTTAGAAAAACTGGGATATACATTTAATGACTGGTATATCGATACGGAATTAATTAATCTATTCAATCTTACTAGAATGCCAAGCGAAAACGTAGTGTTATATAGCGAATGGTCTATCAATCAATATACACTTTTATTTGATTCAAATGGGGGAACATCAATTTCTCCGATTACTCAAGATTATAATACAACTATTCTTCAACCTTCAAACCCAACTATAGAAGGATATACATTTAATGGTTGGTATTTAGATGCAGAGTTTGAATCAAGTTTTTCATTCTATACAATGTTGCCTAGAAATACAACTATTTATGCTCAATGGGAAATAAACAATCGAAGTATCACTTTCCATGAAAATGGTGGAAGTTATGTAATAAATCCATTTTACGATTATAACGAATCTATAGTTTTACCAACACAGCTACTTAGAGAAGGCTACACTTTTAATGCCTGGTTCTTAGATGAAGCGCTATCTCAAGAATTTAATTATGAAAATATGCCTGACACAGACTTAGATTTATATGCAAGTTGGTCTATTAATCAATACACAATAAACTTCGAAGAAAATGGTGGAGCTGAAATTTCTTCCATAACTACTGATTATGGAGATGAAATAACAATTCCTAGTACACCTTTAAGAACGGGGTATAATTTTGGTGGTTGGTATACAAATCCAGAGTTATCAAATCTATTTTTAAGTAATACAATGCCTGGAAGAGATGTTACACTATATGCAAAATGGCTTCAAAATGAATATAAGTTAGAATTTATTGATTATGATGGTTTTGTAATTCAATCAATAAATTATGCTTTCAATACTGATTTATCTAGTATTTCTTTGCCAAGTAATCCTATTAGAGAAGGTCATACTTTCTTTGGGTGGGATTCTGTAATGCCTAATAATATGCCTGCAAGCAACATTATAATTCAAGCAATGTACACAATAAATAACTATACAATATATTATCGAGATTTTGATGGAACAATTATTGAAAGTTACGGTTATGAGTATGGTTCGGATTTGTCAGAAATAGTAATTCCAACAAATCCTTCAAGAATTGGCTATGTTTTCACGGAATGGGATAATATTCCTCCTTTAGCAATGCCAGCAAATGATATAGATTTAACTGCAGAATATGCTGCAAACTCATATACATTAACATTTATTGATTACGACAATTCTATTCTACAAGAATTAGTAATTGATTATGATGAAGATTTAACTGGAATAACAGGTCCTACTATTCCTGATAGAGTTGGTTACAGTTTCTTAAGTTGGGATAAAGCATTACCAACAAATATGCCTGTTGGGGATATTATTTTACAAGCAATTTATACTGTAGTCAAATATACAATTACGTTTGATTCAAATGGCGGTAGTGAGGCTTCTCCTTTAACAAGCCAAGAAGGACAAGCAATTTTTGCACCTGTTGAACCTACAAAACTTGGATATGTTTTTGATGGTTGGTTTGTAAATTCAAATTTAGCGAATGAATTTGAATTTTTAACAACTCCACCAAGAGATATAACATTATATGCAAAATGGATTAATGATTCATTTGATGTTATTTATCAAGACTATAATGGTTCTGTATTGAAAACAGAAACACATGTATTTGATTCAGATATTAGTGGAATTTTGGCGCCTTCAAATCCCACAAGAGTCGGCTTTACTTTTGATGCATGGAGCATTGCATTACTAACTACCATGCCAGCGAATAATTTAATTATTGTTGCGGAATATATAGTTAATAGCTATACATTGGAATATCAAGATTATGATGGTACAGTTATACAAACGGCTACATATGATTATGGAGATGATTTAAGTGCATTAGCTCCACCGTCAAACCCAAGTAGAGCAGGTTATACTTTCTCTGTTTGGGATCAAGAGCCTTCAAGCACGATGCCAGCTAGTAATGTAGTAATAACTGCTACATATTTAATAAATCAATACACAATTGATTTTGTCAGTAATGGAGGAACTTTGTTAAGTAATATTACTGATGATTACAATGTTGTTTTAATAGAACCAACTGAACCAACTAAATTAGGCTACACATTTAGCGGTTGGTTTAGTGATGCTAATTTTACAAATGAATTTATCTTTGATAATATGCCTTCCGAAGATGTTACGTTATATGCAAAATGGAATGTTAATCAATATGATATGGACCTCGATTCAAATGGAGGGTCAGCAATTGTAACAATTACTCAAGATTATAATACTGTAGTAACACAACCCGCAGATCCTACAAGAACTGGCTACACATTTAGCGGTTGGTTTAGTGATGCTATATTAACTCAAAGTTATACATTCACAATAATTCCAGCAGAAGACATAAATCTTTATGCTAAGTGGACCATCAACTCATATACACTTGAATATGTTGATTGGGATGGAACAATACTGCAAACAGATGTATATAATTATAATGTTGATATTAGTGCTGTAACAGAACCAACAGCATCAACAAGAACTGGATATACATTTACAGGATGGGATACGTTACTTCCAGCTAATATGCCTGCAAATAATCTAGTCATAACCGCTGTGTACTCTGTAAATATATATACTTTGGAATATCAAGATTACGATGCAACAGTATTAAAATCTGAGACTTATAATTATAGTTCGGATTTAAGCTCAGTTTTATCTCCTACTGATCCAGAAAGAGTAGGATATACATTTATAGGTTGGGATATATCAGTGCCTGGAACTATGCCGAATAGTAACGTAGTAATAACTGCTACATATTCAATCAATCAATACACAATTGATTTTGTCAGTAATGGAGGAACTTTGGTAAGTAACATTACTGATGATTACGATGCTGTTTTAATAGAACCAACTGGACCAACTAAATTAGGCTATACATTTGATGGCTGGTTTAGTGATGCTAATTTTACAAATGAATTTATCTTTGATAATATGCCTTCCGAAGATATTACCTTATATGCAAAATGGAATGTTAATCAATATGATATGGACCTCGATTCAAATGGAGGTTCAGCGGTTATCACAATTACTCAAGATTATAATACCGCAGTAACACAACCTGCAGACCCTACAAGAATTGGCTACACATTTAGTGGTTGGTTCAGTGATGCTTTATTTACTCAAAGTTATACATTCACAACCATACCAGCAGAAGACATAACTCTTTATGCTAAGTGGACCATCAACTCATATACACTTGAATATGTAGATTGGGATGGAACAAGCCTACAAACAGACCCATATAATTATGATGTTGATATTAGTGGTGTAACAGAACCGACAACTCCAACAAGAACGGGTTATACATTTACAGGATGGAATACATTACTTCCAGCTAATATGCCAGCTAATGATATTACAGTCACAGCTGAATATACTGTAAATAGTTATATACTTGAATATGTAGATTGGAATGGTATTGTTCTTCAAACATCATCATATGATTATGGTGTAGATTTAACTGGGGTAACAGCTCCAATAGATCCAACAAGAATCGGATATACATTTAGCGGATGGGATACATTAGTTCCGACTTCAATGCCGGCTAGTAGTATTACCATTACTGCACAATATACAATTAACGCTTATACATTAGAATTCCTTGATTATGATGGAACTGTTTTACTTACAAATCCACATAATTATGGAGAAGATTTGTCAGGTGTATCAGCACCAGCTGATCCAACAAGAACCAGTTATCTATTTACTGGTTGGGATTCATTAGTTCCAGCAACAATGCCAGCTGGCGATGTTACTATAATAGCTGAATATACAATTAACTCATACACACTTGAATATCATGATTATGATGGAACAATTTTATTCACGAATTCTTATGATTATGGTGAAGATTTAACTGGTATAGCTGTACCTAGCAATCCAACAAGAATAGGATATACATTTAGTGGATGGGATATCTTATTGCCAGCGACTATGCCTTCTAATGATTTAACAATCACAGCTACATATACAATTAATCAATATACATTAGAATATGTAGATTGGGATGGTTCAGTTATTCAAACCGCACCATATAATTATAGCGCTGATTTGTCAATAGTTTCAGCGCCAGTTGATCCAATAAGAACTGGATATACATTTAGCGGTTGGGATTCTATTAAACCAACAAATATGCCAGCTAGCGATGTGATAATCACAGCTGGATATACAGTAAATAGTTATACACTTGAATATGTAGATTGGGATGATTCAGTATTACAAACAGACCCATATAATTATGGAGTAGATTTAACTGGTGTAATAGCGCCGATTGACCCAACTAGAAGCGGTTATACATTTACAGGATGGGATACATTGGTTCCTTCAACAATGCCAGCAAACACTGTAACAATAAAAGCGGAGTATTCAATCAATGAATATACAATTTCCTTCAATGCAAATGGAGGTTCTTCAGTAACAGCAATCACTCAAGATTTCGCAACAGTAGTGCTAGCACCTGGTGATCCTACAAAAGCAGGATATGATTTTGCAGGATGGTATAGCGATGCTTTATTAACATTAACTTATACATTTACAACAATGCCGGCCGAAGATATCACACTTTATGCAGAATGGAATGTTAATCAATATGATATAACCTTCAATTCAAATGGAGGTTCAGCAGTTGTAACAATTACTCAAGATTATAATACTTCAGTAATACAGCCTGCAGACCCTGCAAGAACTGGTTATACATTTAGCGGTTGGTTCAGTGATACTTTATTAACTCAAAGCTATACATTCACAACAATGCCAGCTGAAGACATAACTCTTTATGCAAAATGGACGATAAATAGTTATACTTTAGAATATCAAGATTATGATGGTTCAGTTATTCAAACCGCACCATATAATTATAGCGCTGATTTGTCAGTAGTTTCAGCACCAGCTGATCCAATAAGAACTGGATATACATTCAGTGGTTGGGATATAGTAAAACCTACTAATATGCCAGCTAGCGATGTGATAATCACAGCTGAATATACAGTAAATAGTTATACACTGGAATATGTAGATTGGGATGATTCAGTATTACAAACAGATACATATAATTATGAAGTAGATTTAACTGGTGTAACAGCACCGGTGGACCCAACTAGAACTGGTTATACATTTATAGGATGGGATACATTGGTTCCTTCAACAATGCCAGCTAATATTGTAACAATAAAAGCGGAGTATTCAATCAATGAATATACAATTTCCTTCAATGCAAATGGAGGTTCTTCAGTAACAGCAATCACTCAAGATTTCGCAACAGTAGTGCTAGCACCTGGTGATCCTACA
>Ga0207997_1000275_pt1 | contig 25956 bp, 28 predicted proteins | sample AntAceMetag02UKN_FD_184777 | JGI IMG/M metagenome (GOLD analysis project Ga0207997, IMG submission 184777) | Saline lake microbial communities from Ace Lake, Antarctica - Antarctic Ace Lake Metagenome 02UKN (SPAdes) (version 2) | ecosystem: Environmental > Aquatic > Non-marine Saline and... | reverse complement strand
ACAAATGTATTTTAACGAAATTCCCTATGGGTCAAATGCTTATGGAATTGAAGCAGCTAGTCAAATCTATTTCAATAAATCAGCGCGTAATTTAACTCTTGATGAATCAGCCCTTTTAGCGGCAATTACTAAAGCTACCACCTACTATTCTCCCTATGGAAACAACAAAGAAAAATTAATTCAACGTAGAGACTTTGTCCTAAAAACAATGGCTCAAGAGGGATATATTAATGAAGAACTTTTAGAACAGGCTCTAAGCGTGGATACTTTGAAAAAAATAGTTCTTAGGCACGAAAATATTGTTGCTCCTCATTTTGTGATGTATGTCAAGAGACAATTGATTGAAAAATATGGACAAAGACAAGTGGAGCAAGGTGGATTAAAAGTTATTACTACTTTAGACGCAAATCAACAAGATATTGCTGAAAAAATAATTTCTCAGCATGCTGAAATAAACGAAAAAATTTTTAAAGCTTCAAATGCAGCTCTAGTCGGGATTAATGCACCAACAGGAGAAATTCTTTCTTGGGTAGGCTCCAAAAATTTCTTTGATGAAACAATTGACGGACAAGTAGATATTATCACCTCTAATCGCCAGCCCGGTTCTTCTTTCAAACCTATTGTCTATGCTGCTGCCTTTGAAAAGGGACTTACACCTGAGACAATTCTTTTTGACGTAGAAACTAACTTTGGACCAGCTGGGGGGAAAGATTATATTCCTAAAAATTATAATGAAAAATATCATGGTCCAGTAACTATCCATCAAGCATTAGCTGGTTCTTTAAATATTCCAGGAGTTAAAACACTCTATCTCACTGGAATTAAAAATTCCCTTAATCTAGCTCAAGAAATGGGATACACAACCCTTAATGACCCTGACCGTTATGGACTTTCTTTAGTTTTGGGTGGCGGAGAAGTTAAACTTTTGGAGCATACAGCCGCTTTTGGCGTCTTCGCACGAGAAGGAAAAAAAATACCTACTACCTGTATTTTAAAAGTAGAAGATAATAAAGGAAAAATATTAGAAGAAACCAACACTCAATTCGTAGAATCGCAACAAGTAATGTCTGTCCAAACGGCGCGTCAAATAAACAACATCTTGTCTGATAATCAAGCCCGTATTTATATTTTTGGTGAAAAAAATTTACTTACTCTGGCTAATCGCCCGGTAGCTGCCAAAACTGGAACAACTAATAATTCCAGAGACGCCTGGATTATTGGTTATACGCCTAATTTAGTTACTGGGGTTTGGGTGGGAAATAATGACAATCAAATGATGACAGGCAATGCTGATGGGGCTACTTTAGCCGCGCCCATTTGGAATGAATTTATGCAAAAAGTTTTAGTTAATACGCAGATTAAAAAATTTAATGCGCCAGAAACAACTCAAACTGAGAAACCTATCCTCAACGGAAAAATCCCTGAAGACATCATTACTATTAAAATTGATAAGGCATCCCAAAAATTAGCCACAGAATTAACGCCAGCCTCTTTTGTGGAAGAAAAAACTTTTCAAAATTATTATTCTGTCCTAAATTATATAGATAAAGACGACCCTCAAGGCCCAATACCACCTAATCCTTCTTTAGATCCCCAATACAAACGTTGGCAAGAGGGAATTGCTAAGTGGCTCAACAAAAATCCTAACCAAGGAGGAGCCCCACCTATAGAATATGACGATTTGCATATCCCTGCCAATGAGCCCTTTCTTACTATTCTATCACCGTCAAACGGACAAAAAATTAGTCAACAAATATTAGGAATTGAAATCAAGGCCTCATCAACGCGAGGAGTAAAAAAGATAAAATGTTCTTTAGATAATATAGTGTTGAATATTATTAAAATTGAAGAAGAAAATGCTGGACAAGAAGAAAGGAAAAGATGTGAAATCAATCTGTCAGGAGTAAATGCGGGAACGCATAAAATTAAAGTTTCTGTTTTTGATGACATTGATAATCAAAAATCCCGAGAAGTTTGGATAAATATCCCAACATCATTTGACAGAGAAATAAACTGGATAAATCCTCTGCAGGGGCAAATAATTGCTCAAAAAAAATTTCCTATTACTATTTCTTTGACAATTCCTGTTTTAAAAATTCAAAAAATTAAATTTTTTAATCAAGAAATAGGAAAAGAATCTAATTTAATAGGAACTGTTTTTTCGCCCGAAAGCGCTGGGTTAATAAATTTCTTTTGGTCTATGGCTAACGTTGGCGAGCATAAGATATGGGCAGAAATAACTAGCACAGAAGGAGAAATACTTACAAGCGATAAAATAGAAATAGAAGTAAAATGACCAACCCAACAGGTCAGTTTATATATCATAAAGGGGGACCCCAGGGGTCCCTATGTATATCATAAGGGACTCCTGGGGTCCCTATGTTTGTTTTAAAAAAAATTGACCTCGCGAGGTCAATTTTAATATGTTCCAATGCCTGCCCCGTGGGAGCCTTGCTCGCCGATGAGGCGAGGTAGCGACTTTACGAGGCCTGCCCCGTGATAGTACATTTTACGGGGTTCCAATGTTCTCATGTTTCTCTACCACTATCATTACTTTCCTGCCTTGTAATTCTACCTCTTCTGCTTTCTCGTCTTTAGAAAGAAATTTAAATTCTTCTAAAGAAAATGGCCAGTCGTGAATAGCGTTAAAAAATACATCATTAGAATAAGAAAAATTCTCACCTTTACGTGTGCCAGGGTCATTAGTAATAATCTCTTTTTTATTATACCCAACTACTACTAACATATGATAAGCAGGTCCCGGGTTACGATAATGAGGGTTTCCCAATAATCTACCAGCTGTCGGCACAATTACCAAATTGCCTTTACTTAACTCATTTTTTATATCATTCAAAGAACTCAAAGAAGTATAATATATTTTTTTAATCTCAAAATACTGATTAGCCATCTCTACTACATTTTGAGCATTAAGATCAAAATGCCCTCCCCAATTCTTTTCTTGCCATGCTATTGAGTCTAAAATTCTTTGATTTAAATTTTCTTTACTTAATATGTCCCCTTTAACCCAAGATTCTGCCATAATTAATGAAGCCTCTTCACATGCTTCATTGTGCAAATCATCCCACTTAGCAAAAGGAGATTGGGTATAGAAAAGAACATCTATTTTTGCTTCTCCTTCAAAAACAAAATCAATTTCTTCATCTTCTCTCCTTAACTCTTTAGAAACAACTGGTTCTGTTTGAATATCTTTTATTTTTTCCGATGTTGAATCATTTTTTTCTATATTATTGTCTGAAGAAAATTCTGAGGCCTTTGGATGAGACAACCAAAGATTAAACGTTCCCACTAAGGTCATTCCCAAAAGAACAACAATGCCGATAAGAGCAAACAATCTCTTCATAAATATAATTCAAAATTATTTATATTGTTTTTTATAATAATCAAGATATTCGCCAGTTTTAATCCGCTTCCACCACCCCTGATTTTTCTTATACCATTCAACAGTTTTTTTCATTGCTTTTTCAAAAGTATGTCGCGGTTGCCAACCTAACTCATTCTTTATTTTAGAAGCATCAATGGCGTATCTTTTGTCATGTCCCTTTCTGTCGGCAACATGTTCAATTTTTTCTTCACCAAAATTTAAAAGTTCTAATATTTTATAAGTAATCTCCAAATTAGTCCTTTCTTCATCTCCTCCCACACAATAGGTTTCACCTATCTTGCCTTTGTGTAAAACCAAATCCACTGCCTCACAATGATCTTCAACGTACAACCAATCCCGAACATTTAAACCATCTCCATAAACTGGAACTTTTTTATTTTCTAAAAGATTGGTTACAAAGAGAGGAATTAATTTTTCTGGAAATTGATAAGGACCATAATTATTAGAACAATTAGTAATCGTAATTGGCAATTTATGTGTATAGAAATAAGAACGAACCAGATGGTCGCTTGCTGCCTTAGATGCGGAATAAGGACTATGAGGATCATAAGGAGATTTTTCATTAAAATAACCAGTAGACCCTAAACTACCAAAAACTTCGTCCGTAGATATATAATGAAATCTTTTTTTATATTTTAAGGCCGCATTTAATAAATTAACCGTTCCGAATATATTTGTTTTAATAAATGGTGTAGAATCCAGAATTGAGCGGTCTACGTGGCTTTCGGCAGCATAGTGGACAATGGCATCACAATCCTTAACTAATCCATCAACTAATTCAAGGTCGCAAATATCTCCCTTGACGAATTTATAGTTTGGATTATTCTCAACCTCCTTCAAATTTTCTAGATTTCCACAATAAGTCAACATATCTAAATTAACCACATTGTAATGCGGATATTTTTTCAAAATATAATGAATAAAGTTAGAGCCGATAAAACCAGCCCCTCCTGTTACCAATAATTTCATAACCATTAAATCAAAATAAATTATTTATTTTCCGTCTGCCAATTAAAATCAATATTTTTGTCATCAAAATCAATTCTTTCTTCATCAGGATTATCAGAATTATAAACCTCGCTAGTATGATAGAAAAGACCGGCACTCTTATTCCCCAAAACACGATAACCGTGAGCAACTTGAGGGGGTATTAATATCAATAAGGGCTTATCTTCGCCCGCATAGATAACTTGAGTCTGTTTAAATGTCGGAGAATCCTTTCGTAAATCATAAAGAACTACCTGAATGCTTCCTTTTATTGGGAACCAAATGTCATACTGTTTATTGTGCCAATGAAAAGCTTTAATAACTCCGGGATAAGTTTCAGTATAGCTAGTCTGTTTTATCTCTTTGAATGTTTCTTCCCCCTTTTTGACAATTTCAGAAAAAAAACCACGGTCATCAAAGTGACGAGTGATTTCTTTAATTTTAACTCCTTGTATTATCATAATATAAAAAATAATAATTAGTGATTAATCTTATTCATGCAAAAACCCAAAATTTATGCAAATGAAAACGTATTAACATTATTAAAAAAGCTGCAATTGCTTTACCAATAATGTCATACCAATTCAAAGTTGCAACAAAAAAACTAAAAAGAAATTGATAAACGAACAGTCCTCCGGCTAAAACTATGCAAAAATAAATATATTGACGCAATATCTTCTTTCTGCCATTTTTAAAAGTCCAGCTCTTGTTAACTAAAAAATTAACTATTGAAGCAACAATCATTGCCATAAAATTTGCCCACAAATAGTGAGTTTGCCAAAAAATAAAAAACCGTGTTAAAAAGATGTAGATAAAAAAATCAATCAAAGTAGAAATCGCCCCAACTAAAATAAATTTAATGAACTGTTTGATATAAAGATTTTTCTTTATGATAGGCAATTTTAGAAAAATCCTTGCCAACCAAAAATGTTTCAATTTTAATATTGAGTTATGACAAAATTTCTGAATAAATTTCATTGTAAATATATTTGCTTATTCCTGTTGTGCTCTTCAATGGTTTGGCTAAAAATGATTCTTCCTTCAGGAGTAGACAAAAAACAACAATAATTATTTTCCAAAGGATATATAACCGCTCTAATAGAAGACAAACTAGGATTATTAATCGGTCCCGGAGGCAAACCGGCATGAATATAAGTATTATAAGCCGAAGGAATTCTAGTATCCTCAAAACTCAATCTTTCTTTTGGTTCTCCTAAAATATAATTAATAGTAGCGCAAGATTCTAGGGCCCAATTAGCTCTAATTCTATTCCAAAAAATATCAGCCACTAATCGACGGTCTTGATCTAACGCTGCTTCTTTCTCTATTAAGGAAGCCAAAGTAATAATCTCCGGAATTGTTTTTCCTAATTTACTTGCGTCCATCATTAATTCCGCATCTAATTTTTGAGCAAAATTAGCAATCATTTTTTTAATAATTGCCTGAGCTGTAGTTTCTTGATAAAAACGATAAGTGTCTGGAAAAAGATAACCTTGAAACATTTCCGAAGAACTTGATTTGTCTATATTCTCGGGTAAAAATTTATATAGAGACAAAAAATCCTTATCAGCGCCTAAGGCACTTAGCGCTTCAAAAAAATCATCTTGACTAATTAAATTATTTTCCTCTAAATATAAAGCAATTTTTTTATTATCCCAACCCTCTATGATAGTTATAGTTTTTTCCGCTGCTAAAGGAGAATTGGATAAAATAGAAATTAAATTTTTAAAAGATATTTTTTCAAACAAATCATATTCCCCTGGCAAAAATTTATTTTTCGAGTTAGACAAAAAAGTATAGACCTGAAAAAATATTTCATTTTTAATGATTCCTTGTTCTTTTAATTTGGCAGTAATCTCTTTGAGGCCATCTCCTTTTTCTATAATAAAACGTTTCTCTTCTGGAGAAACGTTTCCTGTTGAGCTGATTGGTTCCATTTTTACTGATTGTCCTAAATCAAACTGAAAATACAAAAAAAGGATTAAAATTACAAATATTAAATAAGTTAAAAATGCGCCACCCTTTTTCATAATTTTAAAAATTAAGAATTGGAAATAAATCCTTTATGCAATTTCTTAATTAATTTATGCCGTTCCTTTGGATCTGAAATGTCTTTGCGTAAACGAGCCTTTTCTTTACGGATGAATTTACGAATTCCCTTTGATAAACGCTTATGCTTTTGGGAATCTTTATTTTTAATATTTCCTTTTTCTTTCATAACATGAATATAACAAATTAAATTATTTAATCAAGCGAAGACCAAAAATTTTCTGACCAATTAAAATAATAATTCCTGTTGAAATCATCAAATCAGCCAAATTAACAGTACTCCAAGAAAAAAAATTTAAATAATCAACAATAAAGGAATAATTAATTCTGTCCAACACATTACTTAAAGCTCCAAAAAAAATCAAAGCAAAAGCAAAAAATTCTCCAGCATTTTCTTTCTGATAAGCGGAAATTAAACTACTGACCACAAAATAAAAAATAAATATCAACAAGGGATATAAAATAAAATTTGGGCAAGGAATTCCAAAAGCGATGTTATTATTTGGAAAAAAATTTATCCAACCCCTTAGAGCAATCTTGCGCAATATCCTGTCTAAAACAAAAAGATATAAAAAAAAAGAAGCTCTGTGAAGCATTAATGCCCTAGACTTGTTAATATTAAACTCCATTTCTTCTGTTTTTTTTACAACTTAAACAATATCTAGCAGTAGGCAATATTTCTAATCTCTTGCGATTAATTTGTTTCCGGCAAATTTCGCAAATGCCATATTGATTATTAGCAATTTTTTTCAAAGCTAACTCTACTTCAATCAAAGAATTTTCCAAACTTTTCCCCAAAGAAATACTATCCGCAAAATCAGCAACCTCATTAGCGTTTTCGTCTTCGGAACGTCCATATTCTGGAAATTTAGCTTCATAAGAATAACCACCCTTTCTTTTGCTTCGGTTAGAAATTTCCGCTAACTGTTTCTTAATTTTTTCTCGTTGTTTTTTTAGCTTGTCCTTAATAATAGACAAAAAAATATTAGACATAATAAATTAAAAAGAAAAAGATTTTTGATACTCTACAAAGAGAAGTATCAAAATTTCTAAAAATTTCCGCCAAAGGCGCTACGCCCGACATCGCCTTTAAAGAAACCAAAGGCGGGCAAGAGCCAGCTATTGACTGAAAAAACTAATTATTTATTTAATTATATTCACTAAAACTCAGGAGTTTAAATATTAGTATATAACTAGGAACATAAATGGCAAGTTAACTTATCCACAACTCTACTTAATAAAACTATTTCAATTCCCAGAAACCCTTAATTTTTTGTTCAGTTTCTCTAATAACCAATCTCTGTAACCAAGAATTATCAATCTCCCAATATAGAGCTGAAACTAAATCCTCATTCTGTTCAATCGAAATAATTTTTTTTAATAAAATGTGATTATTAGAAAAAAAAGTGCGTTTTTGGTCCTGAAAAAGAGCAATCTCAAAATTTTGGCCAAGAAATCCCTGCCAATAATCTATTATTCCCTCTTTTTTAAATATAAAATCTTGAGGGTCTACGACTAATTCTATAAAAAAAGAATTATCGGGCAATATAACCTTACGTTCCTTTGGTTTTTGTGATGCCAAATAAATCTTAATCCTATTTTTCAATTCATCAAAAGATTCTTGTCGGGGAAAAATAAAAACAAAATCAAAGACATTTCTTAAAATAGAAAAATCATTTTGTTGGGCGTTAAACAAAGAACAATCAAGATTATTCTTGTTCTCAATTTCAAAAAATAATTTATTATTCTCAAGAGAAGAATATAAAATATTAAATCTGAAAAATTTGGATTTCAAATTAAAATAACCCTGCGCTAAAGAGGGTTCTTTGCTGAAAGGACTAATAAACTGAAATCTATTTTCTTTGGGGAAAAGCGTTAAATTTCCTAATCTATCTAAATCAATCTGGGAAGAAACTATAAAAATCTTGTCTGATATTTGTTGAATAGAATAAGAAGGTGTTAATAAAATCTGTAAATCCTTTAAATCTGCTTTGCTTTTGAGAATTAGTCCAAATTGACTAAGACCCAAATCACTTTCTGGTAAAATAAATAAAGCTATCTCCTCTAAAGAATTAATAATATCTGGATTGATTGAATATTCATTGAAAATATTTTCTATTCTGTCATTATTAGCCCTAAACCACTTTTGAACCAAATGTCCAGAATAATGGAGTTTATTAAGATTTAAATGAGTATAAAACAAAACATTATCTGGCGCGAAAGAAATTAAAGTGTCTGGTACCCAATAGAAATAAGTAATAAAAACAAAAAGTCCTAACATTAAAACAGACAACGCTAAAGTTATTCCTTGTTTTGTAGCTCTTTGCTTAGACATAATCAACATTATAAGAACCTGCTCGCTTCACTCGCAGAACCTTGAAATTAAATATTATTGTATAAAAATTATTGTGTTTTAATTATAAGAACCTGCTCGCTTCACTCGCAGAACCTTGAAATTAAATATTATTGTATAAAAATTATTGTGTTTTAATTATAAATATTAAATAATGAATGTCAAATGTCAAGACGATATGTTCCCATGTTCTAATGTTCCAATGATTTATATTGACAATCCTGCCTTTAATGATAAAATAGAATCATATATCTAATCAACTTCAGCTAAACGCTGGTCCGCCTTTGGCGGAAATCAACTTCAGCTAAACGCTGGTCCGCCTTTGGCGGAAGCTAATTAATTTAATTTATGCAAGAACCAGTTAAGAAAAAAGATTATTTCCAAATAATAAAATTATTACCAAAACTTAATGAATTAGTGGAGGGAAAAGTTATAGAAATTGGTCGAAATGAAATTTATTTAGATATAAACGGAATAACCACAGGAATTGTGCGTGGTATTGAACTCTTGGACGAATCTGGAGATTTTTCCAATTTAAAAAAGGGAGATAAAATCTCAGCCACTGTGATTGAATTAGAAAATGAAAAAGGTCTAATTGAACTTTCTTTTCGTTCAGCTAGCCATAAAAAGATTTGGAACAAATTAGAAGAAATAGAACAAAACAAAAAAAATATCAAGGTTAAAATAACATCAGCTAACAAAGGTGGCTTAATAGTCAAACACGGCAAAATACAAGGATTTCTGCCTGTTTCCCAATTAAAAAACGAAAATTATCCTCGAGTAGAAGGAGGCGACAAAAACAAAATCTTAGAAAAATTAAAAGGATTTGTGGGGCAAGAGATAATCGTAAAAATTATAACTATTGACGAAAAAAATAATACCTTAGTGGTTTCAGAAAAAAATACAGACAAAATTCCAGAAAAAGAAATCAAAAATAAATATAAAGCAGGGGATAAGGTAATTGGAAAAATAAGCGGATTGGTTGATTTTGGAGCTTTTATAACCTTCGATCAAGGCCAAGAAGGACTTATTCATATATCTGAACTTGCGTGGCGTCGCATAGACCACCCTAAAGATGTAGTCCAAATAGGAGATAAAGTTAAAGCTGAAATTATTGATATCACTGAACAAGGAAAAATATCATTATCCATAAAAAAAATGATTGATGATCCTTGGTTAAATATAAACAAAAAATACAAATTAGGACAAAAGGTTAAGGGCAAAGTGTTAAAAATAAATCCTTTTGGCCTTTTTGTTGAATTAGACCCTCTTATTCACGGCTTAGCTCATATTTCTGAATTATCTGAAAAACCAATAAGAAACATATCTGAAATTGCTCAAATAGGAAATGTTCTGAGTTTTAAAATTGTTTCTATCGAGCCAGAAAATCATAGACTAGGATTATCCTTAAAAAAATAAAATATGAAATCTCTATTAAAAAATTTTCTAATCTTTTTTATTGTTTTACTGGTTATCTCCGGTATTTTTAGTTTATTTAACACCAAAAATATAAAAAGTGAAGAAATTACCTTGAGCCAATTAGCTGAAAAAATTATCAACAAAGAGGTAAAAGAAATAATCGTTGAAGAAAATAAATTAAACATTGTTTTAAATACTGAAGAAAACCAACTTTCGTTTAAGGAAGAAGGTCAATCATTAGGCGAATTACTAAGTATTTACAATATCCCCCCTGAAACATTAATGAATATCAATATTAAAGTTAAAAATCTAAAAAACAAAAATTTTCTTTTAACTATTGTTTTGCCCTTCGCTATTCCTTTATTATTGCTTTTTGCTTTGCTATTTTTCTTTACACGCAAAATGCAAGGAGCAGGAATGCAAGCTATGAAATTCGGAGAAAGTAAAGCCAAAAATATTAATTCTAAAGACAAAAAGGGGAAAACCACTTTTAAAGATGTGGCTGGAATAGAAGAGGCCAAAGAAGAATTATATGAAATTGTTGATTTTCTTAAAAAACCAAAAAGGTACATTTCCTTAGGAGCTAAAATTCCTAAAGGTGTCCTACTTATAGGACCTCCTGGATGCGGTAAAACTTTAATCGCTAGAGCCGTCGCCGGAGAAGCAAATGTTCCATTCTTTCATATATCTGGTTCAGAATTCGTCGAAATGTTTGTTGGTGTTGGAGCTTCACGTGTACGAGATTTATTTAGAAAGGCAAAAAAAAATCTACCTGCAATCCTTTTTATTGACGAATTAGACGCTGTTGGCCGTCAAAGAGGAGCTGGGGTAGGTGGCTCACATGACGAAAGGGAACAAACATTAAATCAAATATTAGTAGAATTAGACGGATTTGAACCTAATATAGGTCTGATAATAATTGCAGCTACAAATCGTCCAGACATTCTTGACCCGGCACTGCTTAGGCCGGGCAGATTTGACAGGAAAGTTATCCTTAATTTGCCAGATATAAGACAAAGAGAAGCTATTCTTAAAATTCACATAAAAGACAAACCGTTAAAAACAAATGTTAATCTTAGAAATATCGCTGAAAGAACTCCAGGCTTTAGTGGAGCAGATTTAGAAAATTTGTTAAATGAAGCAGCAATTTTGGCAGCCAAAAACAATAAACATAAAATTGATAACTTAGATATTATAAATAGTATCGAGAAAGTCCTTTTGGGTCCAGAGAGAAAAAGTCATATTTTAACTAAAAAAGAAAAAGTAATTGTCGCATACCATGAAGCTGGACACGCTTTAGTTAGCTATTATCTTCCTGGTTGTGACCAGGTGCAAAAGATATCTATTATTTCCCGTGGCCAAGCAGCTGGCTACACCCTTCGTATGCCTACAGAAGAAAAATCGTTGCGCTCAAAGTCAGAATTTCTCAACGATATAGCCGTACTATTAGGAGGCTATGTGAGCGAAGAAATAAAATTCAAAGAAATAACTACTGGAGCTTCTAACGACTTAAAAAGAGCAACTTATTTAGCGAATAAATTAGTAACTGAATACGGAATGTGTAAAGTATTGGGGCCTCGCACTTTTGGAGAGAAACATGAAATGATTTTTTTAGGAAGAGAAATTTCTGAAAAAAGAAACTTCTCTGAAAAAACCGCTCATTTAATTGACCAAGCAATCTCTAAATTTATCAATTTTTCTTATGAAAAAGCAAAGAATGTTTTAATTAAAAATGATAAAAAATTAGAAAAAATTGCCAAATTGCTCTTAGAAAAAGAGACTTTAGAAAAGAATGAATTTATGAAAGTCATGAAAAAATAATATTGATATATCTCTATGTCTAAAACAAAAGAAATTTTTAAAGAATCATTTAGTTTTGTACGTCAAAATCCTCGGTTTTGGTTTTTAGGATTTTTTTTAATATTCTTTATTAATCACGAAATAGATATAATCATTAACGTTTCAGGACAAATAATCAATTATCTGGTTGAATCAACAAACAACATCAAAATTCCTTTTATTGTCCAATCTAAAGAAGTTTCTAGTATACTTACTTTAATTTATAATAGTTTACAAAAAATCAATTTATCTGATATCTTTATCTTAACTACTATTGCCTTGTTTTTATATTTAAGTCTTATGGCCCAAATTATAGTTATCTCTCTGGCTAAACATTTTAAGCAAAACTCTAATAGTTCTAAAATGTCCTTTAAAAAAATCTTTCTGAATAGCCATAAATTCTTAGGACCAACAATAATCATTTATTTATTATTTGGAAGCGCTATTCTTGTTTTTCTTAATATTCCTGTTTTGTTTAAAAATTTTTTAGCTTTTAATGCTTTCCCAAATTGGCTAATAATAGGTTATATTATAATAACCTTATTATTAAGCTTGATTTTCGCTTTTATAACTAAGTTCAGTCTCTTTTTTATAATTATTAAAAAAGAAAAACTCTTTTTATCTATTCAGAAATCAACAAAATTTTTCTTTAAAAATTGGTTTTCAATAATCAAAATATCTTTATCTTTGTTTGTTATAACAATTCTATTCGGATTGATAATATTTTTAATCTATACTGGAATTTTAGTTCCTATTTCTCTGTTTCTAAATTTATTATTAATTTTAATCTCTCCCTCTTTTTATTTAATAATTATCACTATTTTGACTTTCACTATTTCTATTATATTCTTAATTCTTTTGTCTCTCTTCGCTTATTTTCAATTCCTTGTCTGGCCTTTATATTTTTCAAAAAGCGTTAAGAAGATGTAGATTAATTGTGGATTTGTATTTTTTTATTTTCCCTATCCCTAATTTTTACACATCTTTTACCCATGTTCTGACCTCTTTTTCCACTTCCTTTATTCTTTAAAATGGGCTAAAATATCATTAGAAAACAAAATTATCATATCTTTTCTACACTCTTATTATTAATTCTATAAATAAATATTTATATATAGTAATATATAATATATTATATAATTTTAATTTATGAAATTTTCCTGTCTACAAGAAAATCTTACTGAAGGATTAAATATTAGTAGTCATATCGCCGGTCTTAATAAGACCAGCTTACCTATTTTGAATAATATTTTATTAACTGCCAAAGAAGGAGAACTTAAAATTAGTAGCACTAACTTAGAAATAGCAATTGAAATAAAAATTAGAGCTAAGATAGAAAAAGAAGGAAGTCTTACTGTCCCAGCTCAAGTTTTAAACAATTATGTTAATCTTCTACCTAAACAGGTTTTAAAATTTGAAGTAAGTAAAAATATTTTAATTATTAGTACCGAAAAACAGAAAGCAAAAATTAAAGGAATATCTTCAGAAGAATTTCCGATTATTCCTCAAATAGATAGCAAGAAGAAATGTTTGTTAAAATCTAAAGAATTAAAAAATGCTTTAGAGAAAACGATTTTTGCTATTTCATCTTCTGAAGTTAGAATGGAATTAAGTGGAGCTTTGTTTTCTTTTAAAAATAAAGCTAACAAAAAAGAACTTACAATAGTTGGCACAGACAGTTACCGTTTGACTGAGATAACTATTCCTTTAGAAAAAAATGACCTAAAAGAAGAAAGAGATGTTATAATTCCTTTAAGAACATTGCAAGAAGTTTCTAAGGTAATAAAAAGTGATAAAGATAATAACATTGAGTTATATTTATCTGAAAATCAAATTTTATTTGTTTATGAAGATACAGAAATTATATCTCGTGTGATTAACGGAAAATATCCAGATTATAAACAAACTATTCCTGTTAATATTAAAACTAAAGCTTTAATTAATAGAGAAGAATTTATAAGAATTGTTAAATCAGCTAGTTTTTTTTCTAAATTAGGGGTTAATGATGTAAATATAAAATTTTTACCTAAAAAAAATCAATTAGTGATTTCTTCAGTTAATAATCAGATAGGGGAAAATGAAGCTGTTTTAGATGCGGATATTATCGGCGATTCCAATGAAATTATTTTTAATTATCGGTATTTAGTTGATGGTTTAAATAATTTATCCAATGAAGAAATTAGTTTAGAAATAGTTAATGACAATTCTCCAGGTTTAATAAAATCAGTGAAAGATAAAACTTATCTTTATCTTATTATGCCAATCAAAAATTAATTAGAAGGTCGTAATAATTTAATCAGTTTTCCATAGTGATTAAATCCTATGGATGTTAAAATGTAGACTTATGAATAAAGGTGAATTAATTAAAGCAATATCTGCTGAAGCAAAGACTTCTTCTGATGCTGAGGCAGGTAGATGTTTAAATGCTTTTGTTAGCATTATCAAAAAAGCTCTTAAAAAAGGTGATAAAGTAGCAATTGCTGGTTTTGGAACTTTTTCTATTAGTCACAGAAAGGCTAGAACGGGAGTTAATCCTCAGACAGGGGCTTCACTTAAGATTCCTGCTATGAAAGTACCAAAATTTAAAGCTGGAAGTGATTTCAAGAAGATTGTAAGATAAGAGATAAAATAAAAAAGAAGATTGTATTCCAATACAACCTTCTTTTTTTTGTGTTTATAAAAATACCCCCAGTAGGAATCGGACCTACGTCAATTGCTTAAGAGGCAACTGCTTTACCATTAAGCTATGGGGGCTCGTCAGAACGCCCCTGCCAGGATTCGAACCCGGAACGCGACGTCCGAAGCGTCGAATGATATCCATTTCACCACAGGGGCCTTAATTTAGTATTTCTTGAGGGTAGTTAGCGTAAGCTATTGCATTTTCTAATGTAATTAATTTATTTTGATAAAGTTGTTTTAATTCTTTTTCTAAAGTTTGCATTCCTTCTTTAGAACTGGTTTGCATAACAGATTTAATTTGAGCTATTTTATTTTCTCTAATTAAATTGGCTACAGCTGGAGTATTAATTAGTATTTCCCGAGCAGCTATTCTTCCACCACCTATTTTAGGGAGGAGATGTTGAGAAATTATCCCTTTGAGCGATAGAGCTACTTGTAGCCTGATTTGTTTTTGTTGATTAGAAGGAAAGATGTCTATAATACGATCTATAGTTTGAGGAGCACTAGGAGTATGGACGGTTGCTAATACTAAGTGTCCTGTTTCTGCTAAAGTAATAGCTAAACTAATAGTTTCTAAATCTCTCATTTCGCTAACTAATATTACATCGGGGTCTTGCCTCATAATATGTTTTAACGCTAGTTTAAAAGATGACATATCTTTTCCTAATTCTCTTTGAGCAATTAAACTTTTATTTCCATGAAAAATGAATTCAATTGGATCTTCTAATGTGATAATATGACATTCTCTGTTTTTATTAATGTAGTCAATAATTGCTGCTAATGTTGTTGATTTACCACATCCAGTTGGACCAGTTACTAAGACTAAACCAGATTTCATTTCAGCTAACTTAATTCCTCCTGAGGGTAAATTTATTTCTTCGGTTGTTGGTATCTTGGGCCAAATTAATCGCGCAGCAAACGCCAAATTATCCTTTTCATAAAAGACGCTAATACGGAAACGAACTTCATTTTTTATTTGGTGAGAAAATTCTAAATATTTGTTTTTAAGTAAATTATTTTTTTGTGTTTCTGAAATAATTTCAGAAATTAAATTCAAAAGAGTATTGTTATTTAAAACTGGCCATTTTTTAGATTTTTGAAGAATACCGTTAACCCTAAAGAAAACAGGCATATCTACTGCTAAATGTATATCAGAAGCTTTTAGGTTAATGGCTTCTAAAAAAAATTCGTTGAGAGTCATAATATGATTGGTTAATTAGGTACTTGGGGATTAGGTGCTTAGGGTTTTTATTATATAACTGTGGATGTTGGCTAAAAACAATAATTAAACGCGACTTACATATTCCCCTGTTTCTGTGTTGATTTTTATTATATCATTTTTGGAAATAAAAACAGGCGCATTAATAGTAAATCCAGTTTCCAAAACAACATTTTTACTAGGAGAAGTAGCGGAATCACCTTTAACGTTAGGAGGAGATTCAATAACCCTTAAATTAACCTTTTGTGGTAATTCAATATTAACTGGATTTTTTTCAAACAACAGGACCTTGACCTCTTCTCCTTCTTTTAAAAATTTTTTTTGATTATCTAGAGAATTAACATTTAAGAAAAATTGTTCATAAGTGCTATTGTTCATAAAAAAGAATTTGTCATTTTTAGAGTATAAAAAATTAGCTTTAGCTTTTTGAATATCAGCTTCTTGAATTTTGTCAGAAGAATTGAATGTTTTTTCTAAAGTTTGTCCAGTGATAAGATTTTTTAGTTTCGTCCTAACAAAAGCTCCTCCTCGAGCAGCTCGAGAGTGCTGAGAGAACACTATTTGATAAGGCTCGTTATTTAACTTAATAACGAGCCCAGTTTTTTTTAAACTATTTATATCCATTCTATATTTATATTTTATTTTCTAACGAAAGGCAATAAAGCCATAATACGAGCTCTTTTAATTGCTTTGGCTAATTTTTTTTGATGCTTAAGACATGTTCCTTTTTTGTGGCGGGGAAGTATTTTTTCGTAGTTAGAAATAAAACGTCTTAAGAGGTCAACGTCTTTATAGTCGATTTCATTAATATTGTTAATACAAAAATAACAGTGTTTTTGATTATTTATCATAAATTAATATTTTAAAATGGAATTTCTTCAACATTTATATCTTCAGGAGAAGAAGTGTGTTCTTCGGGTACTTCAACATTTTTTTTGTCATCACTAGCACTAAGATTAGAGCTAGAGCCACGAGGCCCTAATTGCATTTTTTCAGCAACAACTTCGGTTCTGTATTTTTTGTTTCCCTGTTGGTCTTCCCAATTTCTGGTTTGTAATCGCCCCTCAATATAGACTAAACCTCCTTTGGTTAAGAATTGTTGAGCAATTTCAGCTAGCCTTCCCCAAGCGATTACGTTATGATATTCAGCGCTTTTTTTCTTTTCTCCGCTAGCTTTATCTGTCCAAAATCTATTAGTGGCTATACTAAAAGACGCAACTGTTTGTCCAGATGGTATGGTTTTAACCTCAGGGTCCCGAGTTAAATTGCCTAAAATAATTGCTTTGTTAACGTTCATAATATTAGGGTTAAATAAAATTATTTTTTTTAAATTTTAACATTCTTAATATCTTCAAAACTTTCAATTTTAGGAATTTCTTTTTCTTTTTTTCTTTTTTTCTTTGGCTTAGGAATGATTGCATTAACAATCATATGTCGCAAAATTTCAGGAGTTAATCTTAATTTTTCGTTTAATTTAGGTAAATTATCAGTATCTATTTCAAGATTTATTAGAAAATAGAAACCTTTGTAGATTTGTTTTATTGGGTAAGCCAATTTTTTGTTTCCTAATTCTTTACGTTCAATAATTTTGCCTTTCAAATCAATAATTATTTTTTCTACTTTTTTAGAAATTTCAGGCAAATCTTTTTCACTAAAAGGACTAGGAACAATGTATAGTAATTCGTACATGAGATTAATTTATTTATAGTTATTTACTATATTTAATAATAGCATTATAAAAAAAATGGGCAAGCCCCCACACCTATATGTAGGCATGGGGATAAATTAATGCTTTGATATTTAAAGCAATTAATGCTAAAATAATAACAGATGAAATATTTTTTTGCTTTAGGACATCAACCAAAATTGTCGTTAACTGAAATCAAAAGCGTTTTGTCGCCTTTGACAAATTTTGTAATTAAAAATACATCATTTGAAGTTTGTATTATAGAAACAAAAGAAAAAATAGATTTGAATTTAATGCAGAAAAGATTGGGAGGAACTATCAAGATAGGGAAAATAATTGAAGAGAGCAAAGGCAGTAAAATTTCTTTTCCAACACTTCTCGGTGTAGTAAATAAAATTTGTTCTAACCTAAATAATTCAAAGATTTATTTTGGCTTTAGCTTATATAATTTAAGACCCAAACTTTTGAATTTTGGTATTTTTATGCGTCAAATGAACCTTTTAGCTCTTAAATTAAAGAATAAATTAAAAATACAAGGATTATCATCGCGTTGGGTTAGTTCAAAAAAGAGGATATTGTCTTCAGTTATCATTAGAAGAAATAAGCTTTTGAAAAATGGCTTTGAGCTTGTTTTTTTATTTGATTCTGGAAAAGTTTTTTGGGGGCAAACCTTGAGTTGTCAAGATTTTAGGGCCTATGAGATTCGTGATTTTAAAAGGCCGGTCAGAGACATTGAGAGAGGTATGATTCCTCTTAGATTAGCCAAAATAATGTTAAATTTAGCCGACAAAAAGAAGGATAATTCTCAGGTTATCTTGGATCCCTTTTGCGGTTTTGGAACCATTCTTCAGGAAGCCGCTGAACTGGGCTATTTTAATTTAATTGGAAGCGATGATGATAAGAAAGTAGTAGACGGAACAAAAGAAAATTTAGAATGGTTTGCTGCTTTAGGAGCCAAATTTCAAGCAAACATTTTCCAATCAGACGTAAGGAAAATTTCTCAAAAAATAGAGCATTCTAGTGTTGATTTGATTGTTACTGAGCCCTATTTGGGTCCTTTAAAAATCAAGGATTGGCAATCAGAAGTTAGAAAAATATCTAATTTATATATTGCTTCTTTTAAAGAATTTGAAAAGATTTTAAAAATCCAAGGAAGAATTTGTATCATTTTCCCCGCTTTCCTCTCTTCTCATAGAGATTTGCATTTTTTACCAATTTTGGAAGAATTAAAAAGAATGGGTTGGGAAATACAACCATTTGCTGATGGGACACAAAGAGGTTCCATTATCTATTCTAGGTCAGACCAATTTGTCCACAGAGAAATATTTATTTTTACTAATATCAAAAATTGATATGCGAATAGGCATTGATGCTCGTCCCCAAACCTCAGCAAAGCTGAGGACGCGACTTCGCTTCTTTTGTTTTTTTTGGAAATTCGTGTTTATTTAGTTGTTTTAATTAAAGTGTTATGAGAATTGGTATTGACGCTCGCTTTTATGGGCCAAGTGGCGGTAAAGGCATAGGGCGATATACTCAACAATTAATAGCTAATTTAGAAAAGATTGACAATGAGAATGAATATTTTATTTTTTTGCGTCAGGAAAATTTTGATTTATATCAGCCCAAGAACAAGAGGTTTCATAAGATTTTAGCTAATTATAGGTGGTATTCTTTTAAAGAACAAATTTGTTTCCCTTTCAAATTGTATAAGTTTCGTCTAAATTTAGTACATTTTTTACATTTTAATGTTCCTATTCTCTATTTTGGAAAATTTATTGTTACTATTCATGACCTAATTCATCAAAAAAGCTCTCAAGATAGTTCTAGATTATCTCATCCAGCGTTTTATTTTAAAAAGTTGGCTTATTCTATTGTAATTAGGTTAGCAGTTAAAAGGTCTAAAAAAATTATCACAGTTTCAAACTTTAGTAAACAAGAAATTATTAAATATTATAAGATCAATCCCGATAAAATTTTTGTTACTTATGAGTCAAATTAAATCTAAAAAACCATATTTGCTCTATGTGGGTAATGCTTTTCCTCACAAAAATCTTGAGCATTTAATTAAGGTGTTTAAGACAATTTTGTCTTTAGAACCATCATTAGAATTAGTTCTAGTGGGTGAAATAGATGACTTCTATAAATCTTTTCAAACTTTATGTAAAGAAATGGGAATAGAGAAAAATGTTATTTTTGCAGGGAGAGTCTCGGATAGAGAGTTAAAACAATTATATCAAAATGCCTTAATTTATGTTTTTCCTTCTTTGTGTGAAGGCTTTGGCTTGCCAGGACTAGAAGCTATGAAAAATGGTTTACCTGTTGTCTCTTCTGACAGCTCTTGTTTGCCAGAGATATATGGTGATGCAGCTTTATATTTTAATCCCCAAAACACAGAGGAGATGGTCAAGGCTATTTTAGAGCCATTAAATAATAAAGAATTAAGAGATAAATTGATTAAAAAAGGTTATAAAAGAATAAAAAAGTTTTCTTGGCAGAAATGTGCTCAAGAAACATTGGAAATTTATAAGAGTATTATATAAAATTGTAGCTAAAAATATGCTTAATATTTAGCGACAACCAAAGGGTGTAGCTAAATGTTGATATTACGACACTTAATTAGCTCTCTAATAAGGGCTAATTTGTGTTTACGACATTATTTTGTTGTTAATTTCTATCTATGTGTCGCAATATGTGTTTCTAAACCTTGTTTATGTGTCATTTTTTCGTCATTTTTTAGGCGTTTTATCGCTTAAATAAGCCTTTATAGCCAAATTGTTCTACAAAGAACATTCGCTGTTCTACCGTGAACATAATTGTATATTTATGTTAAAAAAAATGACCAGATTGGTCATTTTTTAAATATTTATTTTTTTTACTTTATTTTTTACTTTTTTGTCGCTACTATCTTTTTTACTCCCATCCATTTCTGTAAAGGTTTAGGGATTAAAACTGACCCATCTTCTTGTTGAAAATTTTCTAATATAGCAATTATCGCTCGGCTGGTCGCTAAACCAGTAGCGTTTAAGGTATGAACAAAATTAATTTTATTGTTTTTGTCTTTAAATCTAATGTTAAGTCGGCGAGCTTGAAAATCAGTACAATTTGAGGCGCTAGTAATTTCTCCCCATTTTTCTTCACCTGGCATCCATGCCTCCAGGTCAAATTTTCTATAGGCTGGCGCGCCTAAATCGCCAGAACAGCAATCAACAATTCTTAAAGGTATCCCTAATCCTTGAAATATCTTTTTTTCAATTTTTACAAGATAGTCTAATGTTTCGTTTGATTGTTCAGGGAGACAGAATATAAACATCTCTGTTTTGTTAAATTGATGAACCCTATAGAGCCCTCTTGACACCTTTCCATAAGCTCCAGCTTCAGTTCTAAAGCAATGTGAAAAACCTGCTAACTTTATAGGCAATTCTTTAATCGGTATAATTTTATCACTTAACGCTCCCCCTAATGTTATTTCAGCTGTTCCAATAAGTCCTAAATTATTATTTTCTATTTTGTATATTTGTGTTTCTGGGCCTCGTGGCACAAAGCCTAGTTTTTCAATAATGTCAATTTTAGCTAAATCAGGGGTAAGAAAAATATCGAAATTCTCTTTTCTAATAATTTCTAACGCATATTGACTAAGAGCCATATCTAACATTAATCCTTCGTTTTTAAGAAAGTAAAATTTACTTCCAGTTGTCTTGGCTCCAGTCTCAAAATCAATAATATCTAGATTTTCACCTATTTCTAAGTGATTTTTGGGTTTAAATTTAAAATCGGGAATTTTTCCAATCTTTTCTATTTCTTTGTTATCTTCATCGATTTTTCCGATAGGTGTTTCGGGGTGTATTAGGTTGGGTATTTTGTATAGTTCTTCCTTCAGTTTATCGTTAATGCCTATATTGTTTTTTTGTTCTATTCTCAATTTTTCCTTTATGTTTTGAGCCCTTAATATCAATTCTTTATTTCGTCCCCTTTTTCCAACTTGTTTGCTGATTTGATTTACTTCTGCTCTTAATTTTTCGGTTAGTTGTAGTGTTGATGATCTTTTCTTTGCTAATTTTTCTATTAAATCAAAATTAACGCGTAGATTGCGTTTTTCACAATTTTCTTCTATTAGTTTACGGTTTTGAAGAATAAATTTCAAATCCAACATAAATTACAATAAGTCAAGAAACAAGATACAAACAAATCCCAAATTTCAATATCTAATATTCAAACGATTTAATTTTACATTAATATTCAATTTTAGTAAACACTTATTATTTATGTTATACTGTTTGTTATGATTTCAAAGAAAAAAATAAAAGCAGTTGGGCTTTTTTCTGGAGGATTAGACTCAATTTTAGCTACAAAATTAATTGTTGACCAAGGAATCGTAGTGACGGCATTAATTTTTGATTCGCCATTTTTTTCTGTCAAAAATAAATCAGTTGCTCGGGCAGGCGCTAAAAAATTGGGAGTTCCTTTACATATAATAAACCTGAAAAAGGATTACCTAAAGATGATTAGGTCTCCAAGGTATGGTTATGGTTCGGCCGTTAATCCATGTATCGATTGTCGGATATTTATGTTTAAGAAAGCAAAATTTTTTATGGAGAAAACTAAAGCTAATTTTGTTTTTACAGGAGAGGTCCTTGGACAACGTCCTATGTCTCAGCATCGTCACTCTTTAGAACTAACCGCTAAAGATTCTGATTTAAGCGATTTGCTTTTGCGTCCATTGTCTGCCAGATTACTTGACGAAACTAAACCAGAAAAAGAGGGTTGGGTAGATAGAGAAAAATTATTGAGTATTAGTGGTCGTTCTAGGAAAGAACAATTAGCTTTGGCTCAGAAATATAGAATTACTACTTATTCTACTCCGGCTGGCGGTTGTCTTTTGACTGAGAAAAAATATGCCGAAAAATTAAAAGATTTTTGGAATTATAAAAAAGAAATAACACTTAGAGAAGTGTCTTTATTGAAATTTGGCCGTTATTTTGTTTTTCAAAACGCTAAAATAATAGTAGGGAGAAACGAAGACGAGAATAAAAAATTGTTAAAATTAAAATCATCAAACGATTATTTTTTTACTTGTCCTGATTTTCCTAGCCCTATTACGCTTTTAATTGGAGATAAAACAGAAAAAAACATCCAAGAGGCCGCCCGTTTAACTGTTCGTTACTCAGATGCTTGCGATAACGACAAGAAGATTGTTGTAGAATATGGAAGTAATAAATTAGATAATAAAATTTGCGTTTTAAACCCATAAGGGAATTTTGACTTATCTTGTGTGTTCTAAACTAATACCCCTGACAGGAGTTGAACCTGTGTCTAGAAATTAGGAATCTCTTGTTCTATCCGTTGAACTACAGGGGCACAACTACGCTTCGATGCGCAAGTAGATGTTTTAATATTAATGCCTGTATTCTTGAAGCTAAATTATAAATTGAGCGCCCGACCTTCATGGCCGGAGCTACTTCGGCGGACTAGGCAGGGATGGAACTACAGGGGCACTCACAATAAAAATTCGCTTATTTTGCTTAGAACGTTAGTCTGGTTTTCTATCAAGCTAGTCGCGATTAAGATAACTAAAATGATTGTAACTAGGATCGCTACCCTTTTCAAATCATGCTTCAAAAATTTTTGAACATTTTTATTTTCTGTTTCCATATTTTTATTTTAATCATTTAGGTATTTTAGTCAAGTTCACTCGCCAAAGCTATATATAGACGTAGGTGGGCTAATTGACCAATCTAATTATATTGTGTAAAATATAAATTATATATTAATAAATTATAAATAATTTTATTTTATGTTCGGAAAAGATCTAAAAATTAAACCCGAAGAAGCTGAGACAATAATCGGCGCGGGAGTAAAAGTTGAAGGTACTTTTAATGCCGTTGGTAATGTCGTTGTCAAGGGCGAGCTTATTGGTTCAATGGAAACCCAAAGTGATGTTTATTTGATGGAAGGAGGTATTATTGAGGCTAATATTAAATCCAATAATGCGATTATCGCTGGCAGAGTGAAAGGCAATTTGAAAGTGGAAGAAAAAATAGAGCTTAGTTCAACCGCTAGATTGTTGGGAGATATTAATTGCCAGTCTTTGTCTATAGAAGAAGGCGCAATTCTTCACGGTAAATGTAAGGTTGGTGGTGACGTTAAACCCTCTGCTAGAGAAAAAAAGCAAAAACAGGAACAAGAAGAAATAGGAGAATAATCGTTAATCAATAATTAATGATCAGTAATTATTTATTGTTTTGTTGCGAATGAGTTTTTGATTTTTGTAGAAATCCTAATTACCTGTCTGCCGGTAGGCGGACCTAAGTACCCAATCTCTAAGTATCCGAATTTTAACATTCTATGTTATGTATTTTTATATCTATGACTCTTTTTTAGTCAAAAAAAAATACGACAAAATGCTTTCTAAAATTGAAACTAGATTGGCAAGTTTAGATATTGCTGGTCGTAAACATAAACTTTCTATTTTAAAAAGTGTTAGTGAAATAACTCATAAGATTCTTGAGCAAGATAGTTCTCCGACCATTGTAGTAATCGGAAGTGATGAAACCCTTTGCGCGACAGCCTTACCTGTGGCAGGCACTGAAGCTACCATTGGTTTTATCCCTACTGAAAATGATTCTTTGATAGCTAATATTTTGGGTTTGCCAGTTAATGAATACGCTTGTGATGTTGTTTCCGCTCGCAGGATAGAATACGTCAATTTAGGTAAAATTAACAATCAATATTTTTTTTCATCTGTTGAATTTGAGCCAAAACAAAGTTTGATATTAGCTGATAAAAAATATCAAATTATTCCCAAAAAGATTAAATCAGTCAAGGTTATTAATTTGGATTTTTTACGTTTCCAAAGAGGAATTGATGAATCTGCAGAGGGAAAAATGGTCAGCAATCCCAAAGACGACTACCTTGAGGTTTTAATGGGTACCCCTCAACAGAAGTTGTTCTTTTTTAAACAAAAAGAAAAAAGAGATAGTTTGTTTTTTGTCAAAAAATTAAGCATTGACCCTAAAAATCCTAGAAACGAAGTGCTCATTAAGGTGGACCAAAAAAATATTATCAAAGCACCAGCGTTAATAGAAGTAGCTAAAGAAAGATTAAAGATAATCGTCGGCAAAGACCGATTAATATAGAATGTCGGATCCCCAGAATGGTGGACCCCTCGGGTCCACCGGGAATATAAGAAAATGAAAGGATAAAATATAAAGGATGAATAAAGAAACATCAACAATTGGAGACTTCGTTCATGTTTATAATCGAGGAGCTCGTAAGATGCCTATTGTTTTTAATGAAACAGATAAATGGCGTTTTTTAAAAACTTTACGTTATTTCAATGATGAATATTTTGCAGATAATATTTTACGTTCAGCAGAGAGATGTATAGATTCTGGAAAGTGCAATCAATTTGAGAGACCGAAAGATTGGCCCCCATCAAGTCCTTTGGTTAAGATTTTATCTTATTGTTTAATGCCCAATCATTTTCATTTGCTTTTAGAGGAAATTAAAGAAAATGGGATTATTAGATTTATGTCGCGTTTTAGTGATAGTTTTACGAAATATATTAACACTAAACGAAATGAATCAGGACGATTATTTCAGGGTCCTTACCAATCTAAGATTATTAAAAATGAAAGATATTTTCAATATGTAGATATATACATTCAGGTTTTTAATCCTTTTGAACTTTATCCAGGTGGCGTTAAAAAAGCGGTAAAGGAATTTAATAAAGCATTTGATTTTGTTTTAGAATATGTATTTAGTAGTTTGGGAGAGAGTTTTGGCAGAAGAAATTTACATATTTTAGGAAAAGATACATCAGAAGAACCCCCAAAAGGTTTAGAAGGATATAAAGAAACTGCGCGGGAGGCCTTAGCTTATCATTCCGCTCAAATTGAAGAAATTAATTCTTTCCTCGTTTAAAGGACAAAAAAGATAATGGTGGACCCCTCGGGTCCACCGACAAGAAGATGGTTGTTGTTTTTGTTTATTATTTGTGCTATTATATGGACATATAAGCGGAGTGTTTAAGATGGTGGACCCGAGGGGTCCACCGGCAAGGGGTCCACCGACAAAAGGTTTAAATTTTAAAATATTTTTATGAAGGGGAAAAGGTTTAGGGAAATTAATAGAATAAGAAGGGGTTTGCAAATGAGATTTGCAAAAATTTTTAAGAAACAAAGAGTAGGGATTTTGGATTTTATAAAAAGAATTCCAATTTTGAGGAACCGAGTTCCTCAAAAGAAAAGTTTGGTTTTTAGGTTTTTGTCTAATATCAGGAAGAGGATGGAGAGTATTAGGGCGATGGAGAGACGGAAGAGATT
>Ga0207997_1000273_pt1 | contig 25992 bp, 42 predicted proteins | sample AntAceMetag02UKN_FD_184777 | JGI IMG/M metagenome (GOLD analysis project Ga0207997, IMG submission 184777) | Saline lake microbial communities from Ace Lake, Antarctica - Antarctic Ace Lake Metagenome 02UKN (SPAdes) (version 2) | ecosystem: Environmental > Aquatic > Non-marine Saline and... | reverse complement strand
TAATTTATGGTTAAGGAAGCAATAATATACACTAGAATCTCTACAGACGACGAGCAACAAAATATAGCACAGCAGAAGGAATATTGTAAAAAGTATGCTGAGAAGGAAGGATATAGGGTTATACACACCATTGGAGATAAGATTAGTGGTAAGATAAATGTTTGTGAACGAAGCGGCGGTAAAAGGATGTTAAAGTTTTTAGAGGAGAACCCAACAGTACATTTAATTGTTCAGGATGTTGATAGGATTTGCAGAGATTTTTATGATAGCGTTTGGTTTGAACGTTTTGTTATTAAAAATAATATTATTATTAAATCTTTATCTGAGATGGTTGATTTAGTTAATCCTATGGGGAAGTTCACTTTTAGAATTAAAATGGCTATGAATGCTTTTTATATTGATAATCTTAATATAAAGAGAGCAGTTGGTATAGCTAGGGCAAAAGCTGAAGGGAAATATAAGGGCCGGAAGAAAGGTGCGGTTGGAAGAAATAAGAAGATTTAGCGACCTCCCTTAATACAACAACTTTATATATAACCATGCCAACATAATACTACTTAAAATGGCGACAAACAAAAAACAATATAAAAACATGAAATTACAATATCATTCTGGGCGTTATACACTTACTATTCCGGAGTGGATGGTTGAGAAAGTTTTATGTGCAGGTAAGGGATCTATAATTAATTTTGATTTTTCTGGTAATAAATTAATATTGGAGAATCAAAATGTTTAAATGGTTTAAGGATGCTGTTCAAAGAAAGATTGAGATGGATGATCCAAATTTAAGAAAATGTGTAGCCTGTGGAAAACCCATAAGGAAAGAAGATAAGAAAACTAAAAAGAGTGGTATGATTTTTCATAGACGTTGCTGGAAGTCGTGGAAAAGGAAAACATATATACAATGAATTTTTGGATAAAAATATTTTTAGCAGCAGCAGTGGTTATCTCTTTAAAAATATTAATTTATTTTATATCAACTAAAATATTAAAGAATGCACTCGATAAAAAACTACATAACACAAAGTTTAAATAGTAACTAACTTACTAATAATTATGGGTGATGTAAGATATGTGCATATTCCTCTTTCGAGAGATCAACACAATTTAGCAATAGATGTTAAGAATGGGGAAACATGGGAAGATTTTTTTATGAGATTAATTAAAGAAGAAAAACAAAGGAAGGATAATTATTAATGGGGACAGTTGCAGGAATGGAAACCGGGATAGATTTACCGAGTATGGCTAATTCGGCATGGGGTATTTATCTTATGGTTGGCTTCGCTGTTATTGTAATGCTTGGAATAGCGGCCGCAATTATTTGGTGGTATTTTAATAAGAAATTATACAAATTTAATATAGCTGTGTTTGAAAATATCTCTGGGCAGGGTTGGCAAAACACCATGAACGATACTGCAAAATATTTAAGATTAAGTAAAGATGGTACTGAGGTTTTTTGGCTTAGAAAAAAGAAGATGCCACTAACTGCCTACGGTAAAAAGATGGGATCAAATAAATATTGGTTTGCTATTGGCCAAGATGGTGGGTGGTATAATATTGTTTTGGGAGATTTAGATGCAAAAATGGGTACGTTAGATATTGAAATGGTTGATAGGGACATAAAATATGTTAGCGTCGCTATGAGAAAAAATGCTGCAGAAAATTATGGCCCTAAGATAACTTTTATGGATAGGTATGGTTCTTGGATAATGGGAGGTTTTGTTTTAATAATTTTGTTTGCAGGTATATGGTTTATGTTAGAACAAATAGGAGTTATTGGAGGAGAATTATCTGAAGCTGCAAGGGCACTTGCAGAAGCACAAGAACCTATTATGAGAGCACTGGGTCATGTTGATTCTATTTGTTCAGGAGGGACTGGATTAGTTAGTGCTTAAGATGTGGATAGAATTATTTATTGGACTTGTTATCTGGTGTGTTCTAGTTTGGTTCACACTTAAAATTATAGAAGATATAAAAATAAGAAGAATGAAAAGGAGGTATAAAGAAGAAGATGATCCAGGACGAAAAGGAGAAGCAGCTAACCAAAGTGAGTGGAAACCAAACGGAGTGGGATTCAGAGAAAGTGGAAAACATACTGAAAGAAAACCAGACTTACAAAACGCTGTTATCAATGCAAAACGAGAGTTACTTCAGGGCGGAGCTAGTGGAGTCGATAATGACACTACAGAATCTAATAGCCCAACTGAACTCAACCATAGATACTAGGCTTGAGGATTTAAATAAAATCTTAATTGATTCTATTAAATCTAAAAAGTAAATATCTTAAAAATGAATTTTTTTATCTTCTTTTTTTATTAGGTGCTATAAGTTTCCCAGCTTCACTAAAGAATGCTCTAGTAAATCCTAAAGCTGCCTTCCTCTTAGGACTTTTTAAATTAGATAATTCAGACTTTAATTTTCTTTTTTCTATATCTCTCTTATTAGATAATTTAACTAGAGACTCTTTTTCCGCTTTCTTTCTACGCAAAGTATCTACCTCTGCTCTTAGTTGTGATAATGATTTTTCCATATTTTATTTTTCCTCCATTGTAATTTAATTCTTTAATTGGATTATAGTGCGGATGCCAGTTTGGTTTCCCCCGCACTTTTTGAGATGCCGCCGGATGCTCGTGAGTTTACCCCAGCAGGATCTGTCATCTCAAATGTAGCTTAAATTTATTTCTAAATTTAAATAGTTCCGCCTTGAACTTGCTGTGCTTGTCTTGCCCTGATGACAAGGAATACAATCAATCCAAGTAATAGAACAGCTACAGTGATAGTAAACATTATTGGAATCTTTACAGATACCTTGTCTACACCAGCCGTCAGATTACCAACTAATCTATCTGTAGCATTATCAAATGCAGAATCACTTGTTAGCAATCCAGCACCAGTCAAAATATCTAAAGATACAAATCCTACAACAACTAGAAATATCAAACCTATAATACCTCCTATCATTGCACCAATATTAGCACTCTGTCCTTTCTTATTGTTTCTCATTTTAAAACCTCCTTTGAGAATTTAGTTATAAACATAATACTATATAAGAAAGTTTTATTATAAAGGTGCGTTCACTGTGTTACAATGTAACTATCTTTATTTGATTGGGTTTAACTACTAACTAATAGTCCTTACTATAACCCCTGGATGCTTCTCTGGACTCACCACATCATCCAAATCCCTTATGGTATTATTAGTATTAGTCGGCGGGGCGTCGATTTCGTGTTTTAGGATTTTTATTTTTTCGTCATATTCGTTGGATAAATATCTATCACCAGTCCTACTTGATACGCCAAACGCATTAGACAATATGGGTATAGTAATATTGGGGATATTATTATACACCTGCTTAAACAATTTAGCCTTTAACATTCGTTCTACTTGTATAGGTGATAGTTGTGTGTGATCCTCATCAGCATCATCAATCATATCAGTATACTTCTTCTTTTTATAAGCAGCAATCTCATCATTCAAGCCAGGGAAGAAGGTATAAGTAGAGAAGAAAGATCCATAGAAGTCTGGAGATGCAGCGTCATAATCCCACTCTCTTTTTCCTTTCAAATATAATTTCTTTTTACTCTTTGGTCCATAGAAATCGAATGAACCACGCTCAAACTCTCCATGAAATTTAACATTAATTAAAGAATGGCTTCTTGCTAATGCATAGAATTTTGGGAGTTCAAAGAAGGATGGTAATATTAATATTAAGATTTGATTTAGTTGCCTACATTTACGGAAGTATCTCTTAAGCTCAACTGCAGATTGCTTCATACCATGAGTTGTTAAATCGTCACCCTCATCTAAAACATTAACTGAGTATTGTGGGTTATCAAAACTTTGCTTAACTAAATCTTTCGCCCTTAGTGCAACATTGCTAGAAGTGAAGGTATTATTTATACCATGTAATTCATTTATTTTATTAGTTAAGTATGCACCAACATGTGTTGCCAAAGTAGATTTACCATTTCCAACAGCGTCGTTACCTGATATAATTATTAAGAAGTGCATATCTTTTACAATCTGTTTAGCATATACATTTAAGTTATCTGCTAATGTTTGATTTATATATGCACCATCTGTTTGTTGTTTTGGGAACGAACCCTTTGGGAACTCTTTTTCTAAGAATTTCATTATAGATCAACCGCAGCCCTAGAGGCATCCTTTTTCTTTGGAGCAGACAGCCCATGTATATCAACTTGATCCCTAGCAAAGTCCTCAAATTTAAATATAACACCCCTTAACATATTCCAATTATTAGTGTCGATACTTTCATTATTATTTTTACCTGAGAAATTAGAAGTATTAATTTTTTTAAATATAGGTTTGTATGATATTAAATCATCAACTAACTCCTTAAGCAAACTAAATTCATTTCTTTCCTCTATTTTCATAAGAGGCCTAACCTCATAACATAAACTTATTAAATCAGATATTACAACATCATAGTTATATTTACTATATTCAAGATTCCATGCAAGTAGATTAATTCTAAGTAGATTAATTTCTTGTTGTAGAATATGAATCCTTTGCATCTTCAAAACTGCTTCATTAAATGTAGTTTCTTTATTATCATCCATCGCCATCTTTACATTAATTAGTAAGTAAGTAAGTATTTAAACTTTGCTTTGCTAATTAAGATATGACATTAAAGAAATATTCATTAGCACTAGAAGATGATATTGTTGAAACAGTATTAGGAAGATTAAAGGAAGGAGAAAAGTTATCACCAATTATTAATGAGTTTCTTACAAAATGGATTCTAATAGATGAATCAAAGAAATGATATATTTAAATAGTAATAATTCTTAATTAGTGTAACGCTGTAACGCAAGTGCGTAACGCTGTAACGCAAATGGATAAAGAAGTAAAACAATTATTAAACAACCCTAAAGTTTTATACTCGGTGGCGGCTATCTTATCTGTATTATTAATTGGTTCTTTTGTAGGAATCTATGGTGCTGTTGAGCATAATAAAGATGTTGTTGATTTTGATAATATAAAGATTGATATTGGTGATAATAATAATTATGTGGGTTTGATTAAGTTAGGATTAGCACCAAATACTTTTTCAAGACAACCACAAAAAAATGATATTGATACAGGAATTAAATTAAAAGATGGTGATAACATTTATTCTTTAATAGAATCCAGAACGTGGGTTACGAAAGATTATGGGAAAACATTTTTAGTTAGAGTTTATTGATGGCTAGTCAGTTTGAAAGAACATTAAAAAAAAGTAGAGAAGATGCTGCAAAAAAGTTAAAGATAATTGCACCAAATTATAAAGGCCCAGTAAAAGAATCAGGTATTTCAAGTGGTAGTAGCTCAAGTAGAGGTAGGAGTTCTAGGGGAAGACAATCTATTTCCCAAGAAGCTTTAGATAGGCAAAGCCAAGCATCACGACAACAACAAGAAGCTGTGAGGGTACAGGCTGAGAACCAAAAAAGAGCTGAACTTGTTACAGTTAGACAACAGAGGATAGAAGAACTACAAAGACAAAATAAACAGTCAGGAATTTTATCTTCAGAATCATCTTCAAGAAATATTATTTTAGCGAGAGAAAGAGCTGAGGTTTCACAGGCCGGTAAAACCGCCAGAGCAGAATCAGGTACTACTGGTGAGGTAAAAGCTGCACCGGAAAAAGGTGTGGTTGAGAAAGTTGTTAGTAAGGTTGCTAGAATTAAAACAGGAAAACCAAAACAAGTAGATGTTACTCAAGTAGTTAAGAAGGGTGTCTCTACATTCAGAGAAAAATTAGTTGTTCCATTAAGAGAGAAACTCCCATCACTTGGAGAAACTCCAATAGGTATTGTTGCACAGGATTTAAGGAAAGCAAAAGAAATCATAGAATCTAAACAACCAGGAGAAACTATCAGGTTTGGATTACCTGGACAGATTAGAGATGTTGAAGTTAGTAAGTTACAAAATTTATCTCCCTTAAGTTTTGGTGGAAAGATTGTCGCTGGTGAAGTTGGGTTGGCATCTAAAGATATTGCAAAGACATTTGAAAAAGAAGTTGTAATACCACTTAGTGAATCAAAAGTATTTAGGGCAGTTGAGAAAGAGTTTATAACTCCAATAAGTGAGTTTGGTGTTCAGCCAATCATTAGTGGTGTTGAGTCAGGTGTTGGTGCTTTTAGAGAAAAGGTTGTCGTACCATTAAGAGAAACATTACCATCACTAGGAGATACTCCAATAGGACAAATAGCAGAAGCTAAGAGAATAATTGATAGACAATTAAAAGAGTTTAGTTCATTAACAGAAGCAGTATTACAAGAAGGATTAAGTCAGGAAGATTTCTCATTAAAGTTGTCACAGTTTAAAGCAGGTGGAGGAACTGTTACAGAAGTTAAAGAAGGAGACACTACTACATTCCAGTTAGGCGGTGGACCAACTGTTAGGTTAGGATTACCAGGTCAGATTAGAGATGTTCCAATATCTAAATTTCAAGGTGAAGGTTTGATTGGATTTGGTAAAGAGATTTTCTTAGGAGAGGTTGAACAATCATTTACTGATATATTAAAATCAGATATACCTGGGATAGAAAAGAAAGCTGGGTTTGAAAAAAGGGCAGAGTTTGGTGGTAAGGCTGTTCGTGTTGGTACTGAACTATTAGGTTTTACTTTGCCTGGAGCATTCGTTGGTGAGGTTGCTGCTAAAGGATTAGAGGCACAAGTTGGTAAGGGTGCTTTTGGTGGACCAGAATCGTTCTTTGATTTTGCAGTTGAAAATCCATTAGAGGTTGGACTTGCTATAGGGGTTGGTTCTAGAGGTATAGTTAAGGCTATTAAGGCAGGTAGGGTAAAGAAGTTACAAGAATTTGTATCTATCCCAGAAAGAAAAGCATTAATATTAGAAACAAGGATTGCTAAAGAAACTTCTAAATTAAAAATAACTAAACCAAGATTAGAGATTTCCAAAGTGGATGATCTATCTAAATCCATAGTTAGTTCTAAAACAAAAGGTAGAATATTAGAAACACAATTTATACCTGAAGCTAGGCAAACCGGTAAGGTTATTGAGTTGAGAAAGATTGGTAAGAAACTACAAAAGTTTGAAGGGTTTGCGGAGGTCGCAGGTGATGGAGTTCTAAAAGAAACAATTAAGTTTGGCGATATAACTAAAATTACTGAAGTAACTAAAGGTGGTAAAGGAACTGTTAAATTATTTAAGAAGGGGAAATCTATTTTTGAGCAAAGTTTGAATAAAGGAGATTTGCCAGAATTAAAATTTTTAAAATCAAAAGTAGATAAATTAAAGATTGATAAACAGTTCGGACAACCAGGTGTAACATTTAATGAATTAATTGTTAAGAGTGGTGATAAGGTTAAGAAGAGTAGTAAACTTACAGACGACGTTGGAGATTTAATATTATCAGATAAGCCTGTATCTCTTAGATCAAAACTTGTTACTGGAGAATTTGAATCAACAACATTAGTTGGTAGAGATATATCTAAAGGAATAAAACAAACCATACAAAAAGAGAAATCTTTCTTGGATATTATTCAAGTTAGTGAAAGAAAGGGATTAATAAAGAGAGTTGGATCTAAGGGTAATATTCAAATAAGAAGAAGGATTGCACAAGAAATAGAATTTGGAGTTGATAAAACATTCGACCAAACACTTTTCGGACAAGTGGGTAAACAAAAACTATTAACAAAAGTAATAACGCCAAACATACAAAGAGATATAACTGCATTTTCAGGTCAGAGAACTACAACCCTATTTATTAATCCTGCATCTAAAGAATTAAAGGCATTACAAAAAGCTGGTTCTAAAGTTGTAAAAGCTAGGAAGTTAAAAGTAGATGTTATTGATAGGGCTTTAGCAAGGGAACAGTTTGATGACGTTGTTAAATCTTTGACAAGTTCACAGGAATCAAAGATAGCAGCTAGGAAGGGACAAATAACAGACTTCTTTAGTAAGACAAAACCAACAAAACAAATTCAAGAACAAATCCCTGTTCCATCTAAGTTTGCATTTGGAGAGGAATTGAATTTACCAAGAACTACATTTGTACAACCAACAGAAGAAATATTAAAAGTACCTTCTGTATCTGGTGGGGCTGCTCCATTTATTCCTGGATTAGAAATTAGCGGTACTCGTGATAGTTTAGGGTTGGGTGGGTTAGGTATAGCTTCTTTATTAAATGGAAAACAAGAAGTATCAGTTACAGATGTTCCTATACAAATAATTCAGCCTAAGTTATCACAATCATTTAATCTTGATATAAATTCTATACTTGGTGTAAAGGTTGCTCAATTAAAGAAGATAAGTTCTAGGGCTGATTCTCGTTTAGTGTCTAAACAATTTCAACAACCTGTAGAGAAAGTAATAAGTAGAGTTATTCAGAGACAAGATCAAAAATTAAATCAGAAACAATTACAGCGACAACTCCAAAGGCAACAATTTGCACAACCTAATATAATTGGATTTGGTGGATTTCCTCAACCACCACAACCAAGACCACCCAAAATAATAGGAAAGATAAACATAATATTCCCTCCAATTATTCCAAAAACACCAAGCACAAAAACACCAAGAGTTGGCTTCGGTGTTCAAATTCGTAGAGGTGGAGAGTTCTTTAATGTTGGAAGTTTTAGAACACAGCGACAAGCATTCGAATTTGGTAAAAGAGTAACCTCAAAAACTTTAGCTGCAACATTTAGATTAAGTTCACCTGGCAAAACTCCAAAAGCACCAAAAGGGTTTAGAGAGAAAGACACACCTTTAGGAAAATTATTTATTGAACGAAGAAGTAAGAGATTGAGTAAGAAAACAGAAACTATAGAAATCCAAGCAGCAAAAAGAAAAGCACCGAAGAAGAAAACTAAATCGACAAAGAAAAAGAAGTAACAATGGATCAAGATTTAATAGATAAATATCAACAAGAATTGGATGCAGCAAAGATAGAAGCTGGACAACAAGCCTTAGTTAGAGCACAGCAAGAAACATTTATGCAACCAGAAGAGAAATCAATAACTAGAGAGCAACTAGATTTAAGTGATGAAATATCAAGGATCGATTATTTATTAAAAGGATATTCATTAGAACCTGGGGTAGATGGGAAGTTAATATGGAAAGCTCCTACTAATGATGATATGGTTATTTTTACTGAGTATGGAATACATTTAATAAGAAATACTATCTGCTGGTATTTGAACAAAAATTTATTATTATCTAATTTTGACGATGCTACAATAAGAAAGAAGATGTGGGATTTTACTAATGATTTGATTGATACTATATTTATGGAATATGATAAAGTATTTATTTCTCCAACTGTTAAACAATGTATTGATGTACTTAAGGATAGAATTGAAAGGCAAACTGAAATATCCGCCTATGCTAAAGAAGTTGCTGGTATTGAATATAATAGAGATGAAATTATTAATGAAAAATTCGCAAAGATTGAAGATAGAGTAGAGGAAGAATTAGAAAAAATAAAACAACAAATAATAAAAAGTAAATTAAAAAGATATATGATAACTGTTAGGGTTATCCAAGATGCTATTCATGCAACTTATTTAAGGGCATGGAAGGGAGAGGAAAGGAGAACATTAAGACAACATACACACATATCCGAATCAAGGGGAAATCCAGTTATGGAAACACAACAAAAAACAGGAGGTATTTGGCCATGGGGAAAAAAGTAATATTATTATTATTTTTAATGTTTGCTTTTACTTTTGTAGGGGCTGTCGAATTAACACCTACACAAATAGGAGATGATTATGAAATTTATCAAGAATGTAATAATTGTACAGGTTGTAATTTTACAAGGGTTACCTATGGTGGAGAATTATTATTTTCAAACATAGAGGCTACTCAAGATGGGACTCATTATTCATTCTTAATTGAAGGTGGCAATTTAACAGAAAAAGATACCCTTACTTATTGTTATAGTTGTGGAAATAGTGTAGAAAAAGATACCGGATGTAATACCGTTCCAGTTACTTATAATGGTCATACTCTTACGCCCCAAACTGCGATTCTTTATTTGGGTTTAATTATTTTCTTAATATTTATTATGGGATTACTATTTATGTTTCTAAACGTTTTACCAACTGATGCTCGTGACGATCAAGGATTTGTATTAGAAGTTTCAAAATTAGCATATATCAGGCCAGTTGTGAAGGGGTCTGTCTGGATTCTATTAACATCAATAGTTTTTATAGCATCTAATATTGCAATAGCATATTTAGATACAGGTTTGTTAGGTAGTTTCTTATTTGGAATATTTACTATTATGATGTTATCTAATCTTATAATTATCCCTCTCTGTATTATTGCAATGATTCAAAGGATTGTTTTAAGCAAAGAGATGCTTGGGTTAATTGAAAGGGGTGTTGAGTTCAAATGAAATCAAAGAGTAGGACTGCTAGAATGGATGAAACACTGTTTACAGACTTATTTAAAGCTGGTGCTACAAGAATGGAAAAGAAGCTGAGTAGGTGTTCGCCCAGGGAAATGACAATGCCTAAAATATCAAACTTGGCAACTAGATGTCCAAGTTATAGAAAGTTGCTAGAAGAATTAACTAACTTACCGGAGAAACACAAATGAATAACAAAGGACAAATATGGGCTATAGCATTATTGATTGGTGGATTAATATTCCTAGTATTACTTGTGGCTGGGGCAACTATTGGATGGGGTGTTATTAAAACCACAACTGATGAAATATTCCCTGCGTTTAATGATATAGGAGAAGTTGCACCTGGAATAAATGTAAGCGAATATACAGAAACAGTATTAACCCCTATTGGTTCTATAATAAATAATATTGGTTTGATTATGGGTTTGATTTATATTGTTGGTATTGTTGGATTACTATCGCTATCTTTTGTGATGAGAGATAATCATAATGGTTGGGTTATAGCTTTATTTGTATTCTCAGTATTATTATTAATAATAACGTGCATAGCGGTTAGCCAATTCTATGAAGAGTTTTATGTTGGGCAAGATGAGTTGGGTATAAACCTCAGGGATGCTTCACTTGTATCTTATTTAATTATTTATAGCCCTGTTATAATGACAATAATTGCATTTATAGCTGGTATAATATTTTTTACCGGAAGCCCTGAAGGGAGGTTTAATGTATGAAAACTGAAAAAAACTCTTCGTATAAGCCATCCTCATCAATCTTTTTGATAGTGGTAGTATGTTTCATCCTTACGTTTTCAACACAAGTTAGTGGTTTTGATTGGAATGATAATATAACTTCTTATTATAAATTAGATAACAATGTTTTAACAGATATAGTTTCTTCAAATAATTTAACAAATTCTGGAACAACAAATTCCTCAGGGATATTAATAGATGGACGTAATTATGATGGTTCTGGTAATTCACTTTATGGAACAAGCGGTGTTCAGACAGGAGATTATTCTGCAAATGTTTGGTTTAAATCTACAACACAGCCTGGATCGGAAGGTAGATTACTTTGTATCAATGGTGATACAGGGAAGGGGAATTGTATTGCTACATCTGCAAGTTATAGTTCAGATATAAGATTATTACAAGAAGGGATAGCTTGGGATACCTCAGGTGTTTTAGGATTATTTGATAACGCTTGGCATATGGCTACGTTAGTATGGGATGGAACTAATACACAAATGTATATTGATACTATTTGGAAAGAGAATATGACAGGGCAGGGTACTGTTGGTACGAAAACTGGGATAGGATATAATGTTGGATATACAAATGCTTGGAACGGAGATATTGATGAGGTTGGAATTTTTAATAAAATTCTAACACCTGATGAAATAATAGAACTTTATAATTCAAGTGATGCATTACCATATTCAGGTGGTGGATTAATAAAATTAATTTCTCCTGTAAATGATTCAACAATATCAGATATAGGTGCAAATTTTACAGTTAGTGGGGATGTTATTGGTGATTATAATGTAACAAATGTAACTTACTTTATATGGAATAATGATAGTTCTATACATAACCAAACTACAATATCTCTTTCTCCAAATAGAACATTTAACGAATCATTGTTTATCGACGAATTTGTTTTGGGAAATTATATTTGGAATGCAGAAATTTGTTATGAGAACTCTTCATTCAATAATTGTACGTTTGCACAAAATAATTTTACTTTTAATGTTGTTCCATTTAGTGTTTTAAACGAAGAGTTTTCCCCTAATGTATTAGAGGGTGATACTTCTAATTTTAATATAAATATATCAGTTATAACATTTGAGAGATTAACTAATGTTTTATTCGTTTATAATGGAACGTCTTACCCTACAACATTTACGGAATATGACGACGACGAATGGTTCGCAACAATAAATAAAAATATACAACAAGTTAATGGTACGGAAGTTGTGCCATTCTATTGGAGTGTTTCTTTAGAAAGCGGTTTTATACAAAATTCTACTACACAAAATCAAACTATATTTGAAATTAGTATTGATGATTGCTCAGTTTTTACTAATCAAATCTTTAATTTTACCATTGTAGATGAAACAACACAATTACAAATAGATGGAGTAACAGAAAATTCTTCTATAAAACTTGATATGAGATTTTCTTTTCCTGATAACTCTGAGGAAATAATACAATTTTCAAAAGAATATTCAAAAATAAATCCTGCTAGAGTTTGTATGAATAATTCTGTTGGTAATTCTACTTTAAGGATGGATGCAGTAATTGAATATACAGCAATAGATAAATTTGTGGAATTTTATAATGTTCAAAACTTTATTTTTGATAATTCTACTAGATCACAAAATATAACATTATATAACTTAGCAGAATCTGAAGGACAGGAATTTAAAATAACATATAAGGGGCAAGATTTTATACCAGTTTCTGATTTAATAGTTCAAGTCCAGAGAAAATATATTGAAGAAGGTGTTTTTAAAACTATAGAAATACCTATGAGTGGTACTAATGGTTTTACAATAGCACACTTAGTTCCAAACGATGTTATATATAATTTGTTTTTTATTAAAGATGGTGAACTATTAGATAGCTTTACTGAGGTAATAGCTAATTGCCAAAATCCTCTTATAACTTCATGTGAAATTAATTTGAATGCTTTAATTACAGGAACAGATTTATTTGATATAATTACAGAATCAGATTTCTTCTCATCTTTAACTTATGATAAAGATACAAGGGTTGTAAGTTCTACTTTTGGGATAATTAGTGGTGTTAGTAATATTGTACAGTTGAACGTAACACTCATAGATAATTTTGGTAATACCTCTGTATGTTCTGATTTATTAAATGCTGCAGGTGGAACTCTATTATGTACTATACCAGAATCATTTGGCAACTCTACAATATATGCGACGATTGCTTTAAATGGAGATATAAGAAGGGAAGGTTATATATTATTAAAAGATAATCCTAAGGATCAATATGGAGGAGTTTTAATCTTCTCATCTATTGTATTATTATTATTAATGTTCGGTATGGGTGTAAGTGATAATCCATTAATTACGGGTATATTTTTAATACTTGGAGCATTTTTGTTAATAGGATTAAACTTAGCATACTCAACATCTATTGTAGGGGCAGGGGCAACAATATTATGGTTTGTCGTAGCTGTTGTTGTTGTTATAATTAAAGGGAGTGGTAAAAGATAATGGCTGGATATTCAAGAATGATTATTGGAGCAGCATTAACAGGTATTTTTATTGTTTCTGTAATAATATTTATGACTCAATTTGCAATAGATAACGATTCAGATATTAGTTTAGCACAGGATTCAAGATATGCTAATTTAGAAACCGGCATAAAAAGCAACATCACAAAACTTTCAGGAGAATCTGAAACATCACAAGAAATATTATTTAAATCGACACTTGAAAGTGGTGACGAACATTCATCAACTGGTGCACAATTTAAAATAGGCCCATTAACTGCGATGAGTTTAGCTATCTCTTCATTTAATACTGGGTTCTTTATAATATTTGGTAGGGAATTTAGTTTTATTGCCATAACATTTGTAACAATGATAACTTTTATTATTGGATATTTCACAATTAAAGCATGGTTAGGGAGATCACCCGAATAGTATGGCAACATTTGAATTTCCAAATGGGACGACTCCAGATGAAGTATTAATAGGAACTGCGACGATAATACCTGCTTTGCCAATTATGATTTTATTTTTTACATGGATGTTAATTTTTCTTAGAGGATCTATAATGCAAAGTAAGAGATCCGGTTATGCAGATATGCCACAATGGGCTACACTAGCATCATTATCCTGTGTTTTATTAAGCTTGGTAATGACTACTAAAGCTGGGCTAATAACACTCCCTATCCTATTGATTGTAACTGGTGTTACAACCTTATCTGGTATATGGTTTTTTATGAGTAGAGGAAGGTTTGAGTAATGAAATACTCGGTTTTATTGCTAATCTTAATGATTGGTTTTTCTAGTGCTGGTGTTGATGGTATAATTGGTATAGATTTAAATTCACCCCCTATACCTTTTGATAATAATACAGCTTTTGTTAATGCATCAAATAATTGGATAACAAATATAGGTGCTCTAACAGGTGTTGATTCCACCCAGCACAACAACGTCGGAGGAATCTTAACTATTAGCGAAACATATTTGACATCTTTTGGAAATGCTTTGTGGTGTGCTTTAACCGGATGCACAATGGCCGGAGATATTGATATGGGTGGGAATGATATTATTAATGGTGGAGCATTTACATCAAATAATTTAACAATAAGTAATAATATTGATACAGACTTCTCACTATATCATGGAATTTTTGGAGAAGCTATTTTTACAAATGGATTAGCAGATTTGATTCTTGACGGTGGAAATACATATATTAATTTTTTAAACGGAAATAATTTCTTTGTTGGAACTATTGGCAATTTACAAACGAGTAAGTTCTATGGAACATTAGAAGTAATTGGTAATTCAATTTTCGATAATATAACTTCGAGTGGAATTATTAGTGCCAACGGGGCAATAACTTCTGCTGGTGGAGATATTTATGCTATAGCAGGAAACATAGAAACTAATATTGGTGATATTATATCTTGGGATGATTTGTTTGTCGGTGACGACGCAGACATAGGAGGAGATTTAGAAGTAAGTGGAAACTCTAATATAACTGGAAGTGTATCATCAACAGGATTAAGTGTAACAAATACTGCTGGAAGTTTTTTAATGGGTAGTGAAACAACAAGTGTAAATTATGCACCATTTGAAGTTCACCAAAATACAGATGCAAGTTATTGGACAGGATTATTTTATAATGATGTTTATTCTCCAACAGATTTTATTTTTAGTTATTATGGATATAACGACGGGAGATTTTCAATGGGGACAGAAGTAGCAACAGACTTAGCATTCTATACAAATGGATATTCGAATGAAAGAATGGTTATTGAAGCTGATGGTGATGTTAATTTTAAAGATAATGATATAACAACTACAGCAAATATAACAGCAGATTATTTTAATGGGAATTGGAATGGAAGTTCTAATTATTGGAAATCAGACGGTAGCTCGACTGCTACTGGGGATTGGGATATAGAAGGATATGGAATTTCTGGGAATTATTTTTATGGATTTATGGATGCGATTGCAGGGTCTCCAATATTATTTGTTACAGACGCAACAGATTTCACAGATTGGACAACGGGCACTCATTATAATTCTCTAATACAACCTGGGCTATTTAGCTTATATGATATTGTTGATGACACTACTACTATTGATTGGGAATTTGATTTAAAGAATAATGCACCAAACTTAAAATTATATCCAGAGACAGGCGATGGGATTTTTGAAATTGGAGCTAATGTTAATATGACCGAAGCTGTATATGTAGAAGAATTTGCTTGTATTGGAACTACTAAATATAATGATACTGGAATATTTTATGGAGGCTGTTAGATGAAAAAACAAATTATATATTTTTCTATTCTAATATTGTTAATTGGTATTCTACCTTTAATCTTTGGAAGTGATTTAGATTCAAATATTGGAGAAGATATATCTTCTAGTATAACATTAATTAGTAAGGATAGCAATAAAATAGTTTTTGATACCGATTGGAATAGTGCGAACATAGAACTTAAAGAAGATACCTTTTTATCTTCAAAATCTTATGATTTAGATTTTATAGAAGAGAAAGGAAAATATATTATTAAACCAACAACAAAAAGTGATTCATTAAAAGATTTCATTTATACTTTAAAAAGTGATTCGGATATAATTTTGCTTGAAGAAATTAATCCTGATTTTAAGACGCTATCCGCATATACTTATAAAAAGAATCCTAAGGATGAATGGAATGAATTCAGACAAATCTTCGATTTTGATAAAGAGTGTTTGATAAATTGCTCTTGGGATTTGAGCAAAGATAAGAAAACTTTAACTCTAAAATTTAAGCAAACTTTAGACGGAATGAATTTAGCTTATACAAATGTGACAGCCTGTTCTACTTTCGCAACAAGCAACCAAAATTATAAATTGAACGTAAGTGTTTCATCGACAGGAACTTGTATGACTTTTACTGGAGACAATATAATTCTTGATTGCGATGGATATGATATAACTTACGGAACAACTTATTCAAGTTCAAGATATGGAGTTTATATGGCGTATGGTTCTGATAGAAATACTTTGCAAAATTGTAATGTTAAGGCTGGAAATACTGGAAACAATAATTATCCCGTTTATTTAAGAGGGGATTATGAAAACATAAATAATAATAATGTTACTTCTGCCAACGGTGGAACTACCCAAAACGGAATTTATATGGTTGGTGTAATTCATACAAATATTACTGGAAATAATGTAACAACCTTCACGGGGGGGACTGATAATATAGAATGTTATTCAAGCTGTTCTTATAATAATTATATTAATAACACCTTGACGGGTATTTCAAATGGAATAAGTTTTCATACAAATAATAATAATAATCTGATAGAAAAAAATAACTTTTTCGGAATTGCTAACTCTATAAGTATCTACAACGGGGCAAGTAATAATATAGTTAAAAATAACAAAATTCAAGATGGTATTATACATTTTAATACTGGAACTCACAATGATAATATTATAAGAGATAATTGGATTAACACAACAGGAAACAGAAATCCAATAGTTTTTGGAGCCGCCCTTATTTCAAATAGAAATGATATAATAAATAATACTATCTACATTTCTTATAATGGACGAAGTGGGATACAGATTCAAGGGACAGGCTCGACTAATTCAAATAAAGATACCTCAGTTATTAACAATACAATTTATGGGATTAATACTGGAACGACTGGAATAGCAATATTTCCTAGAAGTGAAAACACTATTGTCGAGGGTAATAATGTTACAATGCTAAATACAAATAGCTATGGAATAAAACAATTTTGGAGAAACTATGCAGACCCAAATCATATTGTAAGATTCAATAATGTTTATTTGAATAATACTGGTGGGACTTGTTTTTCAGCCATTCCAAATTTTCAATATAGCGAAATGAATTGGAGTGGAAATTATTGTGAAACAAATCAGGCAGAAACGGTTTATTTTGAGGCGGCTTGTCAAAACGAAGGAGTTGAATGGACAATGGAAAACTTTATATTTAATAATACTGCTAAAGGTGTTGTAAGATATATGAGTGGGAGTTCAAGATTAGGATTGGATGATTCTATTTGTAACGGAGTTTGGGTTTATAAATATATTAGGGAGGTAAATTAAAATGAAAAAACAAATAATTGTTTTGATGGCAATAATGATGATTGGTGTAGCCGTTGCTGGAGTAACCCTTTTAGATAAAGCAACTTTTACCCCAAAACCAGTTGATACAAATACAAGACATGAAGGAGTAGTAACTTTTGATTGTGGTGGGAAAAGTATGCAATTATATTTAGATGAACCCGATATGAATATCGACGATGATTTTGAATATGAGGTAGCTAAACTTTGTGATAAGGAAGTAACTAATGCTAGAGATTGGACGGGTAGGGATTTTAAAGAGAAAGTTATTAATGGGAAGACTAAGAGAAGTTTTAACGAGACTAAGTTGAATGCTTTATATATTGCGGCCATCAAATAAAGAAGTAGAGAATTAAAAGGTTCTCATTCTTTATATAGTTGTTGTTGGATTTTTTTATTGTGTTACTATTATGTAGTTCTGGTAAAATATTATAAAGGATAGTTAATTGATTATATCACACCTTCGGGTGTTGGAATGCAATGGAAAAAGATATACAAAAAGCGGTGAAACAGAAAGCTAATTTCTACTATAGAGAGAAACTTAAATGTCATGTTAAAAAAGTTCCTACTGGTTTTGCTAATGGTATTATTCATTCTGAATTAGAGAACGAAACATTTTATTGGTTTGAGGATTTAAGAATCCAAGGGAAAAAGGAAAGGTTATTTCTCGACGAGATATTTGATATTAAAGATTATGAAGAAGAGGTGGGAGAATGAATATCCAATGTGATAAATGTGGTTTAGATATTACCTATACTAATAATTTTTATATGATTAATAATAATCTTTGGGAAAAATATAATAATGATGCTGATTTATTATGTATAAAGTGTTTAGAAAAAAATATGGGTAGAAAATTACAAGTTGGTGATCTAACTATATGCCCTGCAAATAAAGAGTTCTTAATAAATAAAATTCTTAATAAATTATATTGGATAAATATAAAATGAGTGACGCAAAATATATTTCTGTTATACATAAAGAAACACAAAAACTAGTTACTGCTTTTAAATTTGAAAACGATGCTACATGGATAGGAAGAGAAAAAGAAAAGTTGATTGCGACACCAGTATACTGTAATGAAGGTGAAGAGGTAGAGATGATTTTTGTTAAATCTTTTTCTAAGGCTAATGATAAAATCGTTCATGCATATTTTAGGTCTATGCCAAACCAACCCAAATTAAAAAGTAATATGAATGGAGAAAGTTATGGACATAAAAAGGCAAAAGAAAATGTTTATGCTGGGATATATTCTGGAGAAATAAAAATTGATAATGTTCCATTAAACAAGACGCTTGTTAAAGATATATTATTAGAATATAGAACAGTTGGTGAAGAATATGTAATTACAGATGTTATGGTTTTATTAAAGGAGTTTCATCCAAAATATGGCTTAGGATTATTTTTTGAGATACAATTAAGTAAACAGCACGATGATGAAACTATAGAAAGACATTATAGTAGAGTTATAGAGGGGTTTAGTGGGGTATGGTTTACCAAAGAAGATTTCACATCTAATTGGAAATTAAAATATGATAATATAGAAATTAAATCTCATAGAAAATTATTATCTGAGTTAGAGGAATATAAGGAAAATAATTTTATAAAAAGAATTAATAATTATGGTGAAGTTATAGATGCTAAACTTAATTTATTTGAGGATAATATAAATAAGGTTGTTAAACAGAGTAAAAATTCTATTAAGAAATATTCGGAGAATGAAATAAATTTAATAGATATAAACAATTCAAAATTAGAGGAATTAAAAAATATAGCAGACAATATAAATATATATTCAGTAAAAGAAACTTGTCAAAATGTTCTTAGTGAATTTGAAAATTCTATTCCACCAATAATTGAAAGATGTCGTGGGAGAGTAACAAATATAATAGAAGAAGAATTAAAAAATATTACAGTTAATTCTTTTGTAAAACAAAAATGTCCTCTTTGTAATAAGGGTATGAAGATAGGAAAAGCAAATGGTGGTTATAATGTTTTTTGGTATTGTGAGGATTATCCTTATTGTAATGGTAAAGTTAGAATAAAAAATAAAGAAGATGTGGTTGAAGAATGAAAATTAAAATATTAAAAAATTATGCTGGTGGGAAAGCTGGAGAGATAAAAGAGGCGAGTTTTCCAGGAGGGGATGAACAGGAATATATTGATAACGGATTTATTGAATTAATAAATGATAAAAAAATAAAAATATCATCGTCAGATGAAGTAATAAAAGAGTTAAAAAATATCTTAGGGTTGTCCCCTTTAGAAATAGATGATGCGTTAAAAATTTTATCTAAAAAAACTGGTAGAAAAATTACTCTTCTTAAAGAACAATTAAATTATTTTAAAAAACAAAAAAGAACTATTGAAGAAAATGAAAAGAAAAATTATCCTGTCGAAAATTTAACAGAAAAACTTGGGAATATGTTCGATAAAAAAGAATTAGCAGAACATATTATTGAAATACAACCCTGTTTATATGATAATTCTAGAAGTTGGTGGTTATGGAATTGGCCAGAAACAAAATGGGAAAGAGTAGATGAAACTGATATATTAAATGCAGTTGATAAACAAGCAACAATAAACACAATAAATTCTAAGGAAAAAAATGAGATGATTGAAGCTCTTAAACAAGTAAGTAGATTAAATATTCCGGCCCCAATAGGAAAATATACAGTTCAATTTGAAAATACTATAATGAATATTAAGACAGGGGAGCAATCAAGGGCAACACCACATCTATTTGTTACTAATCCAATACCATGGAAATTAAATGAAGATGGATTTTATGAAACTCCCATAATGGACAAAATATTTGAGGAATGGGTTGGGAAGGATCACGTTCAAACCTTATATGAAATATTAGCATATTGTTTAATTCCAGATTATCCTATCCATAGAATCTTTTGTTTTATTGGTGGTGGTATGAATGGTAAAAGTTGTTTCTTAAATTTACTCAGGAAATTTATTGGGGGCAGTAATTGCTGTTCAACAGAATTAGATACTTTATTACAAAGTAGATTTGAGGTTACCCGATTACATAAAAAATTAGTTTGTCAAATGGGAGAAACTAATTTTTCAGAAATGAATAAAACTTCTATCTTAAAGAAATTATCAGGTGGAGATTTAATAGGGTTTGAGTATAAAAATAAAGATCCTTTTGAAGAAATTAATTATGCTAAAATAATGATTGCTACTAATAATCTTCCAGCCACAAATGATAAAACTATTGGATTTTATAGAAGATGGATGATTATAGATTTTCCAAACCAATTTTCAGAAAAGAAAGATATATTATCTGAGATACCAGATGAGGAATATGAAGCACTAACTGTTAAATGTTCTTTAATATTAAAAGATTTATTAGAGAAAAGAGAATTTACTAATGAAGGTACAATTGAAGATAGAATGAAAAAATATGAGGATCATAGTAATCCTTTAGAAAAATTCCTTAAAGAATTTACAGAAGAAGACTCTGATGGTGTAGTATGGAAAAATGATTTTTCTAAAAAGTTAAACGAATGGTGTAAAGAAAATAGGTTTAGAGAAATTTCAGATGTAGTAATTGGTAGTAAAATGAAACAATTAGGGATTGAACAGAAATTAAAATATCTTCCATGGGATATAAATAAGAAGGGAAGGGCATGGGTTGGAATTAAATTTAAGGGTGAAATTATCAAATAGAACAGGTAGAACAAGAAGAACAGGCAAACCCCACTTACTTTCCATATGTAGAATTGAGTGGACATCACCTGTTCTAGTTGTTCTAGTTGTTCTAAATTACTAAAAAAGTTCGCACAATCCACTTCTCCACAGGAAACAGAGGTGTTAAAATGAATAATCCAACAAAAAACCAAAAAATCGAAGCAATCTCAATCGCAATAAATTTGGAATTAGATGTACTTCATACAGATTTAGAGGAAAATATTAAAAGAATAAAAATATTAACTAATGAATTGGTGAAGCTTACAAATGAGATTTAAAAAACCCTGCTTAGGCTGCGGCAAACTATTTAGACGAACCGGTAAATTCTCAAAGTTCTGTGAGGAATGTATAGATAAAAAAATGGAAAATAGAAAACACGCATATAAACAAAAGAAGATGAGATCAACACACAACTGCCCATACTTAAAATCAAACGGAATGAATTGTGTTCATAAACACAACAGCCCATTAACTTCCAGGAGAAAATTTAAATGTATTTATAACACCCCTCTCAAGTGTAGAGCATACTGCGAATGGTTAGATATGAGGAATACTACAACTTTAGATAAGAAAGTCGATTCTACCTTACTTAAAACGGCTAAGAACGGTATCTCAAAAGTTATCTCTACTATTATTCCTACAACTAAACTAAGGCAACGCCTAAACAATGGAAATTTAAAAGACAACTAACCCGTCTTTTTTTCATACCTCGGCACCTATGATAATCAATGTTTCATTGTATCGTGATTTGAGGTGCTTGTTGTAGGATGACATCTTCATGTTGTATCTGCGGAGGGTCTTGTAGTGGTAAGTTAAAAATAGAAGCACACAAAGGAATTGAATATATCTTTTGTACTCCTCATTTCAATATGTATGAGTTTGAGGGATTAAAGGAAGTTAGAAAAGCAATCAAGCTAAATAAGAATGGTGTCATTATTAAATGAACACACCAAACACCAAATAGAAAGGTTTAAATAGTTAATATTACTAAATAAAATATGATAAAACAAATAAAACAATTCGGTGGGTCAGTAGTTATCATCCTCGATAAATCGACAAGAGAATACTTTGGTTTAGAAGTTGGTGATTTTGTTGATATAGCTGATATTGTAAATAAGGAGAAAAAAAATGGAAGGTAATGTTGATGTTGGGTTAGGTGTCGAAATCTTTGTAGGACAAGAAGGATTAATGACAATCAGAAATAACGAAGCAAAGATGGAGATGGTTGTATGAAAGTAATTGAATTATGCCAATACACATTAAAGAAATCCCTGGAAGATACTGGAGAATATTATGAACCTTATACAACCGCACAAGAGATTATTGATAATCTAAATAAAGGAGGTAAAACAAATGGAAGAAACTGAAACACAAAAAACTGACTGGTTAAAAGAAGAAGCTGAAACACTAAAAGAAAACGCTTTCGATGGCGAAAGAAAACCATCTTTAAAATTAGAAGAAAACAAAATAGTTACTATGATTATTGATTTTTCTGAAGCATTCCAAAAATGGGTAGATCCAGAATCAAATGCTGTTAAGAAAATTATACCAGTTAAAGTTGGCGAAGTTGAATTAGTTTGGTGGTTGAATACAAAGAATCCAATTTATGGAGAAATCATAAAAAAAGGATCAGAAGGCCAAACAGAATTTAAGGTAATGCAAACAGGCACAGCTAAGACAACTAAGTATAATCTTGTAGAAGAATAAACTCTCCACAGGGAAAAAGAATTATTTAACTCGCCCCCAGGTTTAGGGGATTCATACTCATAGAGAAAGGTTTTGTCACTACGGCAACTCTTTTTCCTTTCTCTTAGAGGATGTGGGGTTCGTGTCGTAACCTACCTCACATTTTATACTCATGGAACAACAAGAGATAATAGAAAGAAGCCCAATTTGTGATAGTTACGCTTGTATAGACAGAGGAAAATATGAAGCATGTTTTGATACTAAATATGAATGTCCGAGAAGTGAAAGATGAATTCGCCCTGTATTAATAATGCGAATAATAGTCAGCAGTGTAAAAAAGGTGAGGGAGTGCCGTTACAAAACTCACTGGAGTCACGAAGCAAAGTAGGGGAAGACAAAAAAACGGTTATGCCTATGGATGCGGATAATCACTCTGCTGACACCCTTACGGGTTATGTCCAAAGTCAGAAACTAAATTTAAATGGAGGTAAATAAAATAGTAAAAAAAGATTTAAACAAATTAAGCTTTGAAGACCTTAAAAAAGAACTAGAAACTTTAGATAAACAAAAAACTAAAGCAACGACTGAAACAAAAGGATTTTATCAATTAGGAGAACCCTATTTAATCCGAACAGTAACAATGATTTATACAGGAAGATTAATCAAATCAAGTGATAAAGAATTAGTTTTAGCTGAAGCTTGTTGGATTCCAGACACGGGTAGATGGCAAAGTGCATGTAAAAATGGAAGTTTTGATGAAGTAGAACCATATCCAAAAGATGCAGAAGTTATAATAAACAGAGAAGCTGTGTTAGACTTATTTAAAATAGACTTTAAACTCCCAACGGAGCAAAAATGAGTAACGCAATAATACTTCGTGTGTGTTATGATAAGTCATGGTCAGGGTCAAGGTCAGGGTCAAGGTCATGGTCAGGGTCATGGTCAGGGTCAGGGTCAGGGTCATGGTCAGGGTCAGGGTCAAGGTCAGGGTCAAGGTCATGGTCATGGTCAGGGTCAGGGTCAGGGTCATGGTCAGGGTCAGGGTCAGGGTCAGGGTCAGGGTCAGGGTCAGGGTCATGGTCAGGGTCAGGGTCAAGGTCAGGGTCAAGGTCATGGTCATGGTCAGGGTCAGGGTCAGGGTCAGGGTCAGGGTCATGGTCAAGGTCATGGTCAAGGTCAAGGTCAAATTAATATTATAGATTAGTCGGATATTTTTCTACCCACAAGTCTTCGGGCAAACACAAAATGGTAAAACAGATAAAAAAACAATTGGAAGAGAATACGACATTTGTCCACAATGCGTCGCAGGAGAAGTCACAATGAAGACCGTAGAACTATTCGCAGGAACAGGTAGTTTTAGTAAGGTTGCTAAGGAACTTGGATGCGAAACATTCACAGTAGACAATAATCCAAAGTTTAATTGTGATGTAACAGTAGACTTAAACAATGGATTAACTGAAGAGATTTGGAATAAAATAAGAGAGGCTGATGTTGTTTGGATGTCTCCACCATGTACTACTTTCAGTATGGCTGCGGGGAATACTCATTGGAACGCAGATCGATCTCCGAAAACGGATGCTGCAAGACTAGGTAAGGAGTTATTGGACTTTTGTTTGATGATTGCGAGATTTTGCAACAAGAACAATAAAATATTCTTCATAGAAAACCCAAGAGCAAGAGCTAGATGGTTCTTACCGACTGATTGCAGAAAAACCGCATGGTATTGCCAATACGGAGACACAAGAGCAAAACCTACAGACATATGGACTAACTTACCAGGATGGGAACCAAAGACATGTCATAACTTCCTAAAAGGACGAGCTAAACATTGCCATCACGAAGCAGCACCGAGAGGAAGCAAGACAGGAACACAGGGGTTAAAAGGAAATAAAGAAAGGTCAATAATACCTCCAGCATTATTCCATGAAATATTTTCGACGCTTAATCTAAAGAAGGGGTCGCAAGAATGAAATATGATATTTTAATGATAGATCCGCCATGGAAGAAATCTAAAGGTGGTTTAAGAAGTTGCAGTCCAAACCTAAGACGAATGGATAGATTAACAAAAGATAAAATCCTTAGCTGGATACAAAGAAATGAATTTGTAGAATATAAGGGTGGAAATTTAATTTATGCTGATGATTTAGAAGCATTCATAAATAAACTATATTCGCAATCTGATTAGAATACGATGGGATGTGGAGTATTACTGGCATATGAAAACGGAACACCGATTAGATGTGGCGACAATTCATTTGGAAAAGAGAGACTTTGTTTAAGGTGTCAAACAGTTAAAGCAATTTACAGGAGACAAGAACAATGGGTAGAACATTTGAAAGAGAGTTAAAATGTGGATGTCTAGTTAGTTCAGATGGTGGCGGAGCATTAATGGATTGCTTTTCTGATAATTGTAAATATTCCGAATGGATGAAAACGGAAGATTATCAATTACATCTAAAAGAAGTTGAGGAACGTAATAGATAGTTAATAGGAACAATGGACAATAAAGATATAAAAAAAATACAAGAAATAATAAAACATGCAACCTTTGTTTTTATTAGTGAAGAAACCTCAAGAGAAGATTTATTAGAAATTATAGAAGCACAATTAGGATTCTGGGATGAGCTGGAAGATTATCTAAATTCGCCTAACAAACCTAAGACGAATGGATAGATTAACAAAAGATAAAATCCTTAGCTGGATACAAAGAAATGAATTTGTAGAATATAAGGGTGGAAATTTAATTTATGGTTAAGGAAGCAATAATATACACTAGAATCTCTACAGACGACGAGCAACAAAATATAGCACAGCAGAAGGAATATTGTAAAAAGTATGCTGAGAAGGAAGGATATAGGGTTATACACA